>Ga0206888_1100_pt1 | contig 24592 bp, 13 predicted proteins | sample Alteio_BWOrgHeat_90_FD_153258 | JGI IMG/M metagenome (GOLD analysis project Ga0206888, IMG submission 153258) | Enriched cells from forest soil in Barre Woods Harvard Forest LTER site, Petersham, Massachusetts, United States - Alteio_BWOrgHeat_Nextera4 ... | reverse complement strand
TATTAAGGGGCATAGTTCCATAGTCAAATCCGGCAGGCGCCTGATAATAGTAGGCAACCTGGGCCATCGCGGTGGCCACGCAACCAGTGAGATCAAAACTACATTGCGAACTTGCGGGGTCATAGGGACAAGCGCCATTGTAACCACATCCCTGTCCCCAGACCGTATGAATCAGGAGACCATAATTATTCTGCCACGATTCGGTCTGGCAAGGGCCAGGGCCCTTATCTGTCGTTCTACTTCCCGGGGGCGCAGCGGGCGTGGAGATCTCCGGCAAGACATGGGACCATAGCCGTGAGGTGTATTCCGAAATGGGGTTGTTCTTTTTCCTGAAGTAATCGACAGCTTCACCGCTCTTCCGTGTCCAAAAGGCCACAGCATCCGGCAATGCCTTGGAGTCCCAGGCCCCGTCGCTCGCAAAGGCCAATATAGGCTGCAATTTCAAATCCGCCGAAATAACAATAAATCCGCCATCAGTGTAGTTGAACACGTAGCAATCAGGGTAACCATTCTGTCCGGAGTAGGTGAATTCACTCTTAATAGCCCTTGGCTTTCGTCCAGCCAGGTTCTCGGTTAGGGTGATGGCCGTGCTGTCCTTGGCCCTGTACATGGCCACTTTGCGGGCCAGGTCGAGCGGAACCAGCGCAATGGTGGCGGAGTCCAGCGTTGTATAGGTTATTTGCCCTGGCTTCACCGGGTTCGAGGTGACTGATGATGTCTTGCGACAGGAGGAAAGAAATAGTATCGCCAGGGGAAGAGCCCGAAAAAGGGACGTTTTCAGAAATATATTCATTTTGGATAAGTTTTTATCGGAAGAGTATTAAAGTTAGGTTTGAAAGGGCGGAAAAGAAATCAATGGAAACGCTTAAACTCATGCGCTGCCCTTGCAGGCAACGGCTCCTGACACACTACCAAAAAAAATGTCCGACTATCGTCGGACGGCTTCGTGAATGAGAGGGTAAAAACTTCGAATCCTAATTCATACTCGGATCCCGCATCATCTGGTCCAAATCAACATCCTTATAATTCTTGATCTCATTATACAATGTATCCCGTTCCACCGGCTCCCGTCCCACCTGCCGGATCAGCGACACCAGCTGCGCCGTAGAAAGACTCGGCGTCTGCTCCTCACTCCCCGCCATCGAATAGATCTTCGTCGTATCATCGATCGTCCCATCCAGGTCATTGACCCCAAACGCCAGCGTCAGTTGCGCATTCTGCCTTCCCAGCATCGGCCAGTACGCCTTCAGGTGTGGGAAATTATCCATGTACAACCGCGCTACCGCATACAGCTTCATATCCTCCACCACTGACGACTCCGCCACATGGCTCATATCATTGTCCTTATTACGAAATTTCAACGGGATAAAGGTATTGAAACCACGGGTCTTATCCTGCAGCGACCTTAACCGCTCCATATGATCGATCCGGTGCGCATATGTCTCGATGTGCCCGTACAACATCGTCGCATTCGTATGCATCCCCTCCCGGTGTGCCGCTTCATGGATCGCCAGCCAGCCATCCGCATCCACCTTGTCCGCACAAATCACACTCCGAACGTCCGGGTGGAAGATCTCCGCTCCGCCCCCCGGCATCGAATCCAGCCCCGCCGCATGCAGCCGCTTCATGCCCTCTTCTACCGACAGCTTCGCTTTGCGGAACATATAGTCCAGCTCCACCGCCGTAAAACCCTTGATATGCAGCCCCGGCCGGTGCGACTTTATTTGCTGTAACAGCTCGACAAAGAATTCCAGGTTCATCTTCGGATGCACCCCGCCCACGATATGGACCTCCGTCACCGGCTTGCCATCGTATTTCTTCACGATGTCCAACATCTGCTGCTGGCTCAACTCCCAACCCTCGTCGCGATGCGAATACACCCGCGAATACGAACAGAAATTGCAGGTGAACACACATACATTCGTTGGCTCGATATGAAAATTCCGGTTAAAATAGGTCTTGTTCCCATGCAGCCGCTCCCGCACCCCGTTGGCCAACGCTCCGAGGAAGGGTAGGGACCCTTTCTCAAAAAGCACCAAACCCTCTTCCGGGGTGATCCGCTCCCCCGCATTGATCTTCTCGCCTATCCGCCGAAGCTCCGTATCGGCCGTCCCTAATAATACATCCGATCCCTTTATCATAGTATTCATATGCCGTGATTTAGCCCACAAAATTATTGATAAATTGGTTATCTTCCCTGTTTGGTTGAATTATAGATAAAACCGCATGAGTATAAGATTCCGCCTCACCGTAATGAACTTCCTGGAATTCTTCGTCTGGGGCGCCTGGCTCATCTCCCTGGGCGAGTATATGTTCAACGTCCTCCATTTCAACGGCACCCAGATCGGCAGTATCTACGGCACGATGGGCATCGCCTCCCTCTTCACCCCCGCACTCTTCGGTATCATCGCCGACCGCTGGCTCAACGCCGAACGCGTCCTCGGCGTCTGTCATTTCGTCGGCGCCGGCACCCTCCTCTGGGCCTCCACCCTCCACGACTTCGACAGTTTCTACCTTGCCATGCTCCTCAACTCGGCCTTCTTCATGCCCACCATCGCGCTCAACAACACCGTCTCCTTTATCATACTCAGCAAAGGCTCCTTCAACATCGTCAAAGACTTTCCCCCCATCCGCGTATGGGGGACTGTAGGCTTCGTCTGCGCCATGTGGTTTGTCGACCTCTCTCACAGCGGCCTCAAACCCGCCCAACTCTATATCAGCGCCGCCGCCGGCCTCTTCCTCGGCATCTACGCCTTCACTATGCCCGCCTGCGCCCCCGTACCCAACACCACCAAACGCAGCTTCGCCTCCTCTCTCGGCCTCGACGCCTTCGTCCTCTTCAAAAATAAGAAGATGTTCATCTTCTTCATCTATTCCATGCTCCTCGGCTTCGCCCTCCAGATAAGCAATGCCTTCGGCAGCGGCTTCCTCAACGACTTCGCCAGCGACCCCCGGTACACCAACTCCTTCGGCGTCCAACACTCGGTGATCCTTATTTCCATCTCCCAGATCTCCGAAACCCTCTTCATCCTGACCATCCCCTTCTTCCTCCGGAAATTCGGGATCAAACAGGTCATCATCATGAGCATCTTCGCCTGGGTCTTCCGCTTCGGCCTCTTCGGCTTCGGCAACCCCGGCGGCGGCCTGTCCCTGCTCGTTCTAAGCATGATCGTCTATGGGATGGCCTTCGACTTCTTTAATATCTCGGGCTCCCTCTTCGTCGAACGCGAGGCGGATATAAAGATCCGCGCCAGCGCCCAGGGCCTCTTCATGCTCATGACCAACGGCTTCGGCGCCTGGATCGGCACCTATATCAGCGGTCGCGTTGTCGACTACTACACAACGGGCGGCGTCAGGGACTGGCACAGCATCTGGCTCACCTTCGCCGGCTACGCCCTCGTCCTCGGCGTCACCTTCCCCATCGTCTTCCGCTATAAACACGACCCCGCCACCCCATCCACAGCCTTCCAACACTAAGCAATATGAAAACGACAACCTTCATCCTCATCCTTTTCCTGCATCTCACGGCAGTCGCCCAAAATCAGTTCGACACCACCGCCTGCCCCCGCACGGATCTCACCTCCGGCCCCCTCCACGCCCGCTTTTACCTCCCCGACGCCCGCACGGGCTACTACCGCTCCACCCGCTTCGACTGGTCCGGCGTCATCGCCCGCCTCGACTACCACGGCCATACCCTCTTCGGACAATGGAACTCAAAATACGATCCCACCCTCAACGACGCCATCATGGGTCCCGTCGAATCCTTTGCCCCTGTCGGTTTTGACCAGGCCCAACCCGGCGGCCCCTTCCTCCAACCCGGCGTCGGCGTCCTCACCCGCCCCGACACCGCCCGTTATTCACCCTTCCGCTATTACCCCATCCAAAACCCGGGTTACTGGAACATCAGCAAAGTTCCCGGTTCCATCGCCTTCCGCCAGGACCTCAATGCTGCCGGCTACTCTTATGTTTATATAAAGACCTTCACCCTCGACCCCGATCAGCCCCGTATGACCATCGCCCATACGCTCAAAAACACCGGCGCCCAACCCATCGAATCGGACGTATTCAACCACAACTTCTTCGTCTTCGACACCCTCACGGTGGGCCCGGGCCGGACCCTCCACCTTCCCTGGACCCCCACGGCTACCCCCGCCGATAAAAATAGCTTCGACTCCCTCGCCGCCCTCCGCGGCGACTCCATCGTCATCCTCCAGCCCTTCGCCCCCCGCCGCTCCTTCTACACCCTCCTCCGGGGCTATGGCGACTCAGCCGCAGACTACGACCTTCGCCTCGAAGATTCCCGCGCAGGCATCGGCGTCCGCATCCGCGGCGACCATCCACTCATCAAACTGGCCTATTGGGCATCCCTTCATACGGCCTGCCCGGAACCCTTCATCCACATAAAAGCCGCCCCCGGCGAGACCATTACGTGGAAGCTTACCTACGACTTCTATACCCTTCCGGCGAAATAAAAAAGTGGTAACTTTAAAGGGCTATGAAAGAGCTCATCCTGACACTGTTGACCCTCCACGCAATTTCACTACACCTGCATGCCCAAACAATGGTGGCAGGTGCCTCCCTGCAAAACGCGATTGACGAGATAAGCCGGCTTGCACCACCGGGCGGGGTCTCCACCAGCAAAAATGCTACCTTCGTCAACTATCGTGTCAACCCTGAAGATACAAAAGGCAGTTCCCTGCTCTTCGCCAGTTGGCCAAAAGGCTACGTCCTCAGTGCCGCTGATACCGTGCTGAACAACGAGCGCCTCTTCCTCAACTTCGACAAGATGACGCATGTTCTCTATTTCACCTTTGACGGCAAGACAATCGTAAAAGCCGAAACCTCCCAGGCCCGCGAGATCCACTTTATAGACAGCGGTAATCATCTTACCCTCGTTCGCGCGGGCGGCCTCGACCCTCAAAAATTCTATCAACGCCTGAGCGACTCGGCAGGAAACAATCACTACGGGCTCTACAAAGAAATAACAACGACATTCCACCCCGCCGACTACAAGTCCAACGGCATCACTTCCACCGGTAATAATTACGACGAATTCATCGACAGCTATGAATACTATCTCATCCTACCCGGAGGCAAGGGCTACACGTCCCTTAAACTGAAGAAAAAAGCTATCCGTGAAGCCCTCGCCTCCGCCGCCCCGAAAGTGGATGACTACCTTTCCCGGCATGGAAAAGACGAAATTAATGAAGCATTCCTGGTAGGGTTGGTCAATCAACTGAATAATTAAAAAAGCGTATATTTAGTATGCCATGAGAAAGCTGCTCCCGATCCTGGCGTTCACCAGCGCCATGACCCTCACCGCAAGGGCCCAATCCACCCAGGAAGCCATGTCTATACAAAACGCCATCGACGAGCTTAGCTCGGTAGCCCCCATGGGAAACCCCAACGGTTACAACCGAACTGCCTCCTTCGTCTCCTACCACGGCGACAAGGACTCCACAAGAGGCAGCCGCCTCCTCTTCGACCCCTGGCCAAAAGGCTTCGTCCTCGGCACCTACGACACCCTGTTGAACAACGACCACCTCTTCCTCAACTTCGACAAGATCTCCCACGTCCTCTATCTCACCGCCGACGGCAAGACCATCATAAAGGTCGAGACCTCCCAGGCCAAAGAGATTGGCTTCACCGACGGCAGCAAACAAACAACCCTCGTCCGCCTCGAAGGCATCGACCCGGATCTGTTCTTCCAGCCCCTCAGCGACTCCACCGGTCAAAACCACTACGCCCTCTACCGGCTCCTGACCACCCGCTTCATCCGCGCCAACTACCAGACCAACGGCCTAACCTCCACCGGCAACAACTACGACGAATACATCGACGACTATGAATACTATCTCGTCATGCCCGGCGGCAAAAGCTACACCCCGGTAAATCTCAGGAAAAAAGCCATCCGCGACGCCCTCGCCACGGCCGGCCCGAAAGTGGAGGACTGGTTCCGCCGGCATAATAAGGAGGAAGTAAACGAAGCATTCCTCGTCGGACTGGTCAATCAGCTGAATAATTAATCGGTTAATTTCTATGTTAGCCATAAATTAATCACCTGGTTAAGCGCCCCGCGCTTACTTGCACCCTGCTGCCATCAAACAATTTCCATATGAATGCTCCCCTCCGCCGCCGCCAGTTGCTGAAAATTGTCGGCCTCGGCTCCGCCGCCACCTTCTTTGGTAGTAGCCGCCTCACTGCATCGACTATCCCAAATAGTCCCCCAACCCCCCCAAATCGCAACGGTCTCCCCCCAGTCACCATCCGATCGGTAAAAGCCATCGGTACCGCCCCGGGCGGCGCCAACCTCGTCGTTGTAAAGGTCGAAACCTCCGAACCGGGCCTCTATGGCGTCGGCTGCGCGACCTTTACCCAACGCGCGGAAGTGGTCGTTACGGCCATAAATAATTATATGCCGGATTTCTGCGTCGGCAAAAATGTCGACGACATCGAAGACCTCTGGCAGGCCTTCTTCGTCAGCTCCTACTGGCGCAACGGCCCCGTACTCAACAACGCGCTCAGCGGCCTCAACCAGGCGCTCTGGGATATAAAGGGCAAACGGGCAAACATGCCCGTCTACCAGTTGCTCGGCGGAAAAGCGCGCTTCGCCGTCGACTGCTATGCCCACGCAGACGGCCATACGCCCGAAGAAGTGGCCGCCAATACCCAGAAATTCATGGACCAGGGCTTTCGCCACGTCCGTATCCAACAGGGAGGCTATGGCTCCCTCCAGTTGGCGAAACAGCCGGATTGGCGCGACGCAGGCTTCGGCCGGCCCACCGACGACTTCATGGACACGCATGCGTATGTAAAGGCAGTCCCGCGACTCTTCCAGACCGTCCGCAAAACCTGCGGCGAAGAAGTAGAACTGCTCCATGATACGCACGAACGCGTGCAACCACAGGATATGATCAACATGTGCCGCCGCCTCGAAGAGTTCGACCCCTACTGGATCGAAGACCCGCTCTCCCCGGAGAACATGCACCTCTTCCCCCAACTCCGCGCAGCCACGACGGTGCCCTTCGCCATGGGCGAACTCTTCAACAACCCCAACGAATTCGTGGACTATATGGCAAGACGGGACTTCGATTACTTCCGCTGCCATGTCTCGCAGATCGGGGGCATCACCCCGGCCGTCAAGATCGCGCACCTCGGAGAATTTTTCAACGTCCGCTCCGGCTGGCACGGCCCCGGCGACGTCTCACCCGTAGGGCACGCAGCCCAGGCTCACATCGATCTGGCCATCTGGAATTTTGGCGTCCAGGAGTCGGTGTTCTTCAATGACCCAACCCGCGAAGTCTTCCCCGGCACTCCCGAGATCAAAAAAGGATATATGTACGTCAACGAAGCCCCGGGCCTCGGCGTGGACATCAACGAAAAACTGGCCGCAAAATATCCGATCAACAACAACGCCGGCAAATGGACCCTCCGCAAACGGGACGGCACCATCATCCGCCCCTGATATGAAAAAATTCACCCCCCTTCTCCTTATTATAGTGGCGGCCTGTACCCACAGCCACAGCCACACGGACTACCGGGCCTACGGCGGCAACGCCGCGGGCAACCGCTATTCGCCACTATCCCGGATAAACAAAACCAACGTCAGCACCCTCCAACTCGCCTGGACCTATAACTCCGCCGACACCAATATTGCAAAACACGAACACGAGATCCAATGCCAGCCCATCGTCATTGACGGCATCCTCTACGGCACCAGCAGTACCCTAAAGCTCTTCGCCCTCGACGCCGCCACCGGCAAACAACACTGGCAATTCGACCCGTTCAAAAACAAACGACCCCGCATCAACCAATGCCGCGGCATCACCTGGTATGCCGGTCGCCTCTTCTATGCCACCGGTTCTGATTGCTGGTGCGTCGATGCCAACACCGGTACGCCCGTAAACAGTTTTGGCGACAGCGGTCATATATCATTATATGCAGGCCTCGACCTCAACCACCCCGTCGAAGGGCTTTACGTCACCGCCACCTCCCCGGGCATCATCTATAAGAATACGCTGATCATCGGCAGCGCGGTCTCGGAATCGGGCGACGCGGCGCCGGGCTATCTCCGGGGCTTCGACGCGCGCTCCGGCAAACTCCTCTGGACCTTTCATACGATTCCGCAACCGGGCGAACCCGCCTACAACACCTGGCCAAAAGACGCATATAAATTTGCAGGCGGAGTTAACAACTGGAGCGGCCTCTCCCTCGATGAAAAACGCGGCACTGTCTACTTCGGTACGGGCTCACCTTCCTCGGACTTCTATGGCGGCGATCGCCCGGGCGATAACCTCTACTCGGATTGCATCCTCGCCCTCGACGCGGCCACCGGAAAACTCCGCTGGTATTTCCAAACGATCCACCACGACCTCTGGGACCGCGACATCCCCTGCCCACCCAACCTCACCACCATCGAGTACAACGGTAAAAAGACAGACGTCCTCGTCCAGTCTACAAAAGACGGCCTGGTCTATGTGCTGGATCGCGACAACGGCACTTCGCTCTTCCCCATCGAAGAACGCCCGGTTCCCACCATCGGTCTGCCGGGCGAACACCCCGCAGCCACCCAGCGCTATCCGCAAAAACCTTTACCGCTGGCCCGCCAAACGATCGCCGACACGGACCTTACCAATATTTCCCCCCAGGCCCATGCCTTCGTAAAGAACATCTACGACCACACCACCAACGCAAAATCCCCCCCTGATAAATTCCTCCCCCCCGACACCCTCGGCACCCTCCTCGTCGGCTACAGCGGCGGCGCGGAATGGGGCGGCAACGCCATCGACCCCGCAGGCATCTTTTATCAAAACAGTAACGAAGCCCCCTGGCTCCTCAAAATGATCAGCAGGGAAGACCGCCAAAAGCAAGCCGCCGGCAACGCCAACCTTGGCAGTGCGCTCTACGCCACCAACTGCGCCGCCTGCCATGGCGCCAACCGCAAAGGCAATGGCCACGAGATCCCGGATCTCACCACCGTAGCACAACGACTCAGGCCGGCCGACATCGCCTCCATAGTAATACACGGCCAAAACCGCATGCCCTCCTTCCCCCAACTCTCCGAACCCCAGCGCGCCGCCATCATAAATTACCTCCTCGGAAAACAAAACCCGTCCCGACCCCCGGGCAACGATCAACCCCTCACCGCCGAACACCGCGATCCAACAAACTTCCCCTATTCGCCGCCCTACACCAGCCGCGTCTGGGACAAACTCACCGACTCCGACGGCTACCCGGGGATAAAACCACCCTGGGGCACGCTCAACGCCATCGATCTCCGGACCGGCGACTATCGCTGGCGCGTACCACTCGGAGAATTTCCCGAACTCACAAGAAAAGGCATCCCGCCCACCGGCATGGAATCCTACGGCGGCCCACTCGTAACAGCCGGCGGCCTGCTCTTTATCGCGGGCACCCGCGACGAAATGCTCCGCGCATTCGACACCCGCACCGGTACCATCGTCTGGCAATACCACCTCCCCAATGCTGGCTTTGCGACACCCATCACCTACGAAGTCGACGGCACCCAATACATCGTCATCGCCGCAGGCGGGGGCCGGGGACTCCCCACCGGCGGTAACTATCTCGCGTTCAAACTACCCGGCACAAAATAAATTGCCAATTAATACGCGGGTTAATCGATAATTAAAGCCCCTGTTAACCGCGCAAGCATTCTTTTGTACTCGAGAACCGAATGCAATCGGTTCCACAAATCAAAAAAATTGCTGTATGAAAAAAATGCTCCTGCTCCTGCTACTTACCGTAGCATGCCTCCTCAGATCGTCTGCCCAAAACCAGTCGGTCAGTGGAAAGATCACCGACGAATCCGGTAAACCACTCGCCGGCGCCACCGTCACCATAAAAGGGACCAACCTCTCGGCCACCACCGGCGACAACGGCGTCTTCCAGATCAACACGGGTAATTCCATCAAACCGGTCTTCACCATCTCCTTCGTAGGGTACGAAAGCTTCGACTATACCTATAAAGGAAACAACAACTTCACTATCGCGCTCCACCAGGACACAAGAACCCTCGGTGACGTAATAGTCATCGGTTACGGTGTCCAACGCAAACGCGACGTCACCGGCGCAACCTCGACGGTAAAAGCAGATCAGATCGTCCAACGGCCGGTCGTCCGGGTGGAAGAAGCCCTGCAGGGGACCGTCTCCGGCGTCACCGTCCAAAGCGTCAACGGTATGCCCGGCCAGGGACTGGCAGTCCGGATTCGCGGAACGGCCTCCATTAATAATAACAACGATCCGCTCTACGTCATCGACGGCCAGATCGGCGGCGACATCTCCACCATCTCGCCCAACGACATCGAATCGATGGAAGTCCTCAAAGATGCTTCGGCCACCGCCATCTACGGCTCGCGGGGTTCCACGGGTGTCGTCATCATCACCACGAAACTGGGCCGCGAAGGGAAGACCCACATCGATATCAACCCCTGGATAAAGAAAGAAATGATCGCCAAGGAACTCCCGATCATGAACGCCTACCAGTTCGCGCAGGCCACCAACGCGCAATACGCGACAACGGGGCAACCGGCCGCCTTCTCCGCGGCCCAGATCGAGGGCTTCAAAACAAACCCCGGTACCAACTGGCAAAAAGCCGTCCAGGATAAACCCTGGGTCCAAAACTACCAGGTCTCGGTCTCCGGCGGCAGCAACGACGTCCGCTATATGGTCTCCTACCTCCACGTGGACCAGCCGGGCCTCATCATCAACCAATGGTATCGCAGCGATATCGCCCGCGCCAACCTCATGGTAAAAGCCAGCGATCGCCTAAGCCTGCAATTCAACCTCACCGGGGCACTCCCCCGCAACCGCAACACCCAATACCAGGGTGATGAGACTGATCCCTTCGCTCAGGCCTACGCCTGGGACCCGACATCGCCCATCCGCGATGCCAACGGCAACTTCATCCTCGAATCCCAATACGCGGCGCTGAGCCTGAACCCCATCGCCCAGGAGACGAATGGCCTCAACGACAACAGCTCCACAAATCTCGCCGGTACGGGCATCCTAACCTATCGGATCATAAAAGGCCTCACCTTTACGTCGAATAATACCTACGCGAACAGCTCGTCGATCAACAGACAATTCTACGGACCGGGAACCGCTACCTACTTCTCCAACCCATCCAACGGCTACGCCCTCCAGAACTCCTCCGCGGGCCACAGCTTCCAGAACAGCAACTACTTCACCTATAAAGGCTCCTGGGGCGACCACGACCTCACCGTCACCGCGCTCTACGAACAGTCCAGTGGCACAAGCTATAACAACCAAAGCAAGGGGACAAACCTGTCGACTTACGGTCTCGGCTACTGGAACCTCGGCCTCGGGCTTAGCCAGAACGTCTCCAGCGGCTACTCCTCCTCGGCCCTCCAATCCTATATGGGCAGGGTAGAGTACAAGTTCAAAGACCGCTATCTCCTCAACGCCACCATCCGCGATGATGGCAGCTCTGTACTCACCCAGAAATACAGCACCTTCCCCTCCGCAGCCCTTGGCTGGATCGTCTCCAAGGAAGACTTCCTCGCCAACTCCCGCGTCGTCTCCTTCCTGAAACTCCGCGGCAGCTACGGCGTCACGGGTAACCAAACGGTCGGCGCCTACTCCTCCATTCCGCAGATCAACGTAGGGTCTAACGGCAGCGGCTACGCCATCGAAAACGCCACCGGCTACCCCTTCAATGGCAACCTGTCGCCGGTAACGCTCTACACGAACCTCGAAACCCCGCGCTCGCAGAGCCTCAAGTGGGAGCGGGATAAACAAACTGACATCGGCATCGACGCCGTCTTCCTCAACGGCGCCATCACCTTCACCGGCGACTACTACTACCGGAAAGTCACCGACCTGCTCTACAACCTCACGGCCCCTTATTACCTCGGCGGCCAGAACTACCAGGTCAACCTCGGCAGCCTCTATAACAAAGGCTTCGAATTCAACGTCGGGGCAACGCCGGTCTCTACCCATAATTTCAAATGGACCACCACGGGCATCATCTCCTTCAATAGCAACAAGCTCCTAAGCCTCAACGGCCTCGACAACGTCATCACCAATAACATCGGGTCGGCCCAGACAGGCGTCTCCATCCTGAAGGTCGGCATGCCCCTCGGCGAATTCTATGGCTACAAATTCCTCGGCACCTGGAAGTCCAGCGAAGCATCCCAGGCAGCGCAATACGGCAACAAGCCGGGCGATTCGAGATACCTCGACGTACTGGGTACACACAGCATCAATGCCACCGATGACCGTATCCCCATCGGCAACGGCGCGCCAAAATATACCTTCTCCTGGGCCAATGACCTCAGCCTCGGCAACTGGAGCCTGACCATGCTCTTCTACGGCAGCCATGGCAGCCAGATTTTCTCCGGTACCCTTCCCTATACCTATGGTGGCCTGGGTGACGCCCGCAACGCTACCAACGTGGGCATCCTCAACGTCTGGACAGCAAACCACCAGACGGACGTCCCCACCTTCAGCTCCACCAGCCAGAACTATATCAACAGCAGCCGCTGGGTCTTCAACGGCAGCTATATAAAGGCAAAGAACGTCGCCCTTTCCTACAAGTTCCCGCAACGCTGGATCGGCCCCCACGTGAAGAACCTGGAACTCTACGTCAGCGGCCAGAACCTCTTTACCATCACAAAATACCCCGGCTATGATCCCGAAGTCACCAACATGTCGAATGGCATCACCCAGGGGCTCGAAACAGGGGTCATCCCGAACCCACGTTCCTACACCTTCGGTCTGCGCGCCGGATTCTAAAAAAAACCAAACCGCCGAAGGACAAACATTAATTAATAAACGATCAAACATATGAACTCCAAATATTTTCTCCCGATAACCGCCATCGCCCTCGTAATGGTGACGGCTTGCCAGAAACTAAAAGAAGACCCCAAGGCAAACCTTACCCCCAGCAGCTACTTCAAAACCCAATCGGATCTCGACGCCTCCGTCGCGGCCATCTATACTGAACTGACACCGGACTTCGCCTTCGGCTTCACCACCCGCATGACCTCCTGCTTCGGCGCCGACGACCTCACCACCGACCCGGGCCTCAACAAAGGAGACATGCGCGCCTTCGACGAACTCAACGGGGCAAGTAACAACGCCAGCCTGCTCAACCAATGGCAGGGCCCCTGGTCCGCCGTCTACCAGGCCAACAACGTCCTGGCTAATTACAAAACCGTCCCCACGATCACCGCATCCGCCCTCCAGGCCGTCCAGCAATCAGTTGGCCAGGCCTACTTCCTCCGGGCCTTCAGCTATTACTACCTCGTTCGCGTATTCGGCCCCATCCCGAATGTCACCACGCAGATCCAGGTCACCGATCGCCCCCAGCGGGATTCCGTAGCCACCATCTACACCACCATCATCGGCGATCTTCAACAGGCCATCGCCTGGCTCCCCGCCACCTTCCCGGGTCAACCGGGCCGGGCTACCTCCGGCGCCGCCCGCGCCCTGCTGGCGGATGTCTATCTCACGATGACCGGCTATCCCATCAACCAGAACTCCTACTATGCACTCGCCGCCGCCGAAGCGGATAGCGTCATAAAGGCCGGCACCTACTCACTGGCACCGGATTTTAATACGGTTTTCACCACCAACAATGGCTCGGAATCAGTCTTCGCCCTTCAATTCAATGTCACCGCCGGCGTTCCCGAACGTAGCTATGGCTCCTCCTCCGTTCCGCTCGACGAATCGGGCCTCGATGGCTCCGGCGGCTGGGACGACTACTACCCCGAGATCAACTTCTATCTCAACAGCCCGAAATGCTATCGCTCCTGGTGCACCTATTACGATACACTCAAGCTCCTCAACTCGGACAAAAAGACCTTCACCCTCGTACCCTGGAACTCTCCGCTGACCCACGCCGGCCATCCCTACTTTAAAAAATTCCGGCACGGCCTCGTTACCAATGGGGTAGGGGATGGCGTCAACGAAACGGCGACAACCATCCTTTCCATCAATCCAAGTACCAATAAGGCGATGGACTTCATCCGCTATCCGATGGTCCTGCTGGATTACGCGGAGGCTTCCGATATGGCCGGCAACGGACCTTCCGCCGACGCGTATGCGCAGGTAAACCTCGTCCGCGCCCGCGCAGGCCTGCCAAACCTCACTCCCGGCCTCTCGCAAACGGCCTTCCGCGACTCCGTGGTGCAGGAAAGGGCCTGGGAGTTCGCCGGGGAGAACGGCGTCCGCTGGTTCGACATCGTCCGTCTCCAGCGGCTGCCCCAGATCATCGCGGCCCGCAACTCGCTGGAGAACCCCATCAACACCACCAATCCGCTCGCCACCCGCTACATCGCGCCGATCCCGCTCAACGATATGAACAACAATCCCAACTGGAAACAGAACCCGGGATACTAACATAGATTCAGGATGGCCCCGGAAGGGGTCATCCTCCTTTTCAAACTATTTTTGATGAAGCACCTCCTCATCGCCCTCCTCATCGGCGCCTCCGTCCCCCTCCTCGCCCAAACATCAGGTCAAAACAATCTCGACCCCTCAACATACATCGACCCCACCATCGGCAACATCGGCACCCTCCTGGAGCCGACCCGCCCCACGGCAAGCCTTCCCAACCAACCGGTCCGCGTCTATCCCATCCGGAAAGACTACCTCGACGACGAGATCACCTGCTTCCCCCTCACCGCCGTCTCCCACCGCCTCGGCGAAGCCTTCGCCATCCGCCCGGCCATCGGCCCCGTAACCCGGGCCACCCGATCGCAACGCATGCCCTATGACCACGACCTCGAAATAACCCGCCCCTGGTACTACTCCACCTATTTACTCAACACGGGTATCACCGTGGAATACACCCCCGGCCGCCTCACCGGCTTCTACCGTTTCACCTTCCCCGCGGGCACCACCCCCGTCCTCCTCCTCGACCAGCTCAACGGCGGCCCCGCCACCTGGCGCTTCACCGCCGCAGGCAAACTCGACGCCACCGAAACCTGGCAGGGCGGTGTCAAAGTATACGCCCACCTCGAATTCACACCCGGTACACCCGACACCACCGATCGGACCATCACCTTTGCCCACGGCACAACCGCAATAAACCTCAAATACGCCATCAGCTTCATCGATCAAACCCAGGCACAAAAAAACTTTCAAAGCGGCATCGCCAATTCCACCTTCGACGCAGTCAAACAACACGCCCAACAGGCCTGGGCGGACATCATGAACAAGATTGTTGTCGAAGGGGGCACCACCGCCCAACGCCGCAGCTTCTATACGGCCCTCTATCGCTGTCATGAACGCATGGTCGACATCACCGAGGACGGGCGCTACTACAGCGGCTACTCGCACCGGGTAGAAACAGACCCCCGGCCCTTCTATGTCGACGACTGGTCCTGGGATACCTGGCTCGCGCTCCACCCGCTGCGCACCATCCTCCACCCGGCGCAGGAGGCAGACATGCTCGCATCTTACACCCGCATGTATGCCCAATCGGGTTGGATGCCTACCTTCCCCGTCCTCTTCGGCGACTACGCCTGCATGAACGGCTTCCATTCCACCCCCATCTTCCTCGACGCCTGGCGCAAAGGCCTCCGCAACATCGACATGGCAACGGCCTACGAAGGCATGCGGAAGAACGCCACCAGCGCCACGCTCTTACCCTGGCGCAACGGTCCGGCCACCCTGCTGGATAGCTTTTATCGCGAAAAAGGCTGGTTCCCGGCCCTCGCACCGGGCGAAAAAGAATCGGTCCCCGAAGTACACCCCTTCGAAAGACGGCAGGCCGTAGCGGTTACCCTCGGCGCCGCCTTCGACGACTGGGCGCTTGCGCAACTGGCAAAAGACCTCGGAAAAAGCGAAGACGAACGCTTCTTCACCACCCGCGCCCGCAACTATACCAACCTGTGGAACCCGGACAAGAAATTCTTTCTTCCAAAAGACGAAAAGGGGAGCTGGATCGACATCGACCCGAAATTTGCCGGCGGCCCCGGCGGCCGGGATTATTATGACGAGAACAACGGCTGGACCTATCTCTGGCAGGTACAGCAGGACATCCCCGGTCTTATCCAACTGATGGGTGGAAAAAAAGCCACCGAACAACGCCTCGACCAACTCTTCCGCGAAGACCTCGGCCGCAGCAAACAGGAATTCTGGAACAAATTCCCCGACGCCACCGGGCTCGTCGGCCAGTACTCGATGGCCAACGAACCCTCCTTCCACATCCCCTATCTGTATAACTACACCGGCGCACCCTGGAAGACCCAGCAAAAGATCCGCCTCCTCCTCAGCACGTATTTTCCCGACAATGTCTTTGGCATCCCCGGCGACGAGGACGGCGGCGGCATGTCGGCCTTCGTGGTCTTTTCCTCCATGGGCTTCTATCCCGTCACCCCGGGCCTCCCGGTCTATACCATCGGCAGCCCGGTGTTCAGTAAGGTGACCATCACCCTTGAAAATGGCAAAAAATTCACCCTCATCGCACATCATTGCTCGACCGTTAACAAATACATCCAAAACGCCCGCATCGACGGCAAACCCCTCGACAGCCCCTGGTTCACCCACCGCCAGCTCATGGAAGGCGGAACCCTGGAACTCACGATGGGCCCAAAACCAAACCGGGCCTGGGGCGCCGGAGCCATACCACCGGGCACAACCGATTAACCCCATGCCTTCGCCACCATCTCCGCAGGAAAACCGCTATCTTTACGACAGCTTATGAAGAGGTTCCTACTTTGCATTGCTGCTCTATTCCTGCTTCGAACCATAACGCCTGCCCAATCCTATGGCCTGGTCTTCAGCAGCCACGAAGTGGTCCAGGAAAAAAGGACGGCCCTCGACCTTTCCCCCGATGACTCCATCTGCCTCGCGGGTAATTTCACCCTCTCCTTCGACATCAACTTCCTCCCGCGCCACGAGATCTATTTCGGCTATGTCTTCCGCATCATCGCCGTCGGCAACCCGGGCAACGAACAAAACGTCGATCTCATCTATAACCAGGCCCTCAAGACCTTCAAGGTCATCGTGGGGGAGAACTTCTCCGGCATCAGCTTCTCCGTCGACAGCATGAAGCTCTACCGCGACTGGACCCGCTTCACCCTTCACGCCGATCTGGATAAACATCTCCTTCAATTCAGCGTGGACGACCACCCCGTCGGCAGCAGCCCCATCCCGACGGCCGCCACCGGCCCCGGTGCCTCCATCGGCAACTGCTTCAAATTCCTCTGGGGCGCCAACGACTTCCGGAAATTCCGCACCCGCGACATCCCGCCCATGCAGCTAAAGGACATCCACCTCACCGACGGCGCCGTCCGCTACGAATGGCCGCTCGACGAGACGGCGGGAGAAACCTCGCTGGATAAGATCGGCCGCCACCCCGCAAGGATCAAAAATCCGGTCTGGCTAAAACCCAAATTCCAGCAATGGGAGCTCATCGGCTCCTTTGCCGTCAACGGCTACGCCGCCGCAGCCTACGATCCGAAAAAAGACAAACTCTACATCGCAGGCTCGGACTCCCTGGCTGCCTTTAATTGGACAAAGGATGGCTATACCACCGACTGGATCCCCACCCGCCACATGGAATTCCTCATCGGGCACCAAACGATCTACGACACCTTCACCGATCGCCTCCTCGACGTCTTCGTGGATCGCAAAGCAGTGTCGGCCTTCTCCTTCGCCACCCGGCAATGGGACCAGAACTTCACCTTCGGACCCCTCACCGAATACTGGCACGCAAACAAATTCATCTCCCCCGCCGACACCTCGCTCTATGTTGTCGGCGGCTATGGCCAGCTCCACTATAAGAATGGGATCCATCGCTATCACTTCGGCGACCATCACTGGGATAGCATCAGCACCATCGGCGACTACCTGCCCCCCCGCTACCTCTCGGCCCTCGGCGCAACGGATAAATACGCCTACATCCTCGGCGGCTATGGCAGCCAGACGGGCGACCAGATGCTCGACCCCCGGAATTATTACGATCTGTTCCGCTATGATATAAAAAAGCGCTCCTTTAAAAAGCTCCTCACCCTCAAAACCCTGCCCTATCCCTTCGCCTTTGCCAACAGCATGGTCATCACCCGCGACGCCTGGTACGGCCTCACCTTCGCCAACGATGTCTATGACTCGCGCCTGCAACTCATCACGGGCTCGCTCACCGACTCCACCTACCATCTCGTCGGCAGCGCCATCCCCTATGCCTTCCACGACGTCCAGTCCTTCGCGGATCTTTATTACTCGCCGCAAAGCAACAAACTCATCGCCGTCACCCTGTTCTATACAAAATATACCGCCGACAACCAGAAGGACAAAAATACCCAGGTACGCATCTATACTCTCAACTATCCCCCCGAACCCGCCAACCCGGCGGCCGCAGCCCATCCTGCGGCGGACAACCGCCTGCCCGGGATCACTCGTATCCTGCTCATCGCGGCACTCGCCGCCATCATCGCCGTCGTAATCCTGGCCTCCACAATCCTACGCAGCCGCCGTCAGCGCAATCGCGCCGCCGCAAGGCTCTCCACCGCATCACCCTCCGTGGGCTCACTCCCGGCCACATCATCCGCCACCGCATCACCCTCATCGGCAGCGCACTCACCGGAACCCCTCACCGAAAACAAAATGCTATCGGTTGCAACGAACACTGCGGCAACTCCCACGGGCCCGCTGACCTCCGCCATCTATCTCTTCGGTCCCTTCCAGACGTTCGACCGCGAAGGCCACGACTGCACCCGTCTCTTCACCCCACTGTTAAAGGAACTCTTCCTCATCATAACTACCTACACCATCCGCAACGGCCGCGGCATCTCCTCCGAAGGCCTCAATGAGATCCTCTGGCACGACAAACCCGAAAAAGACGCGAAGAACAACCGATCCGTCAACCTCGCGAAACTAAAACCCATCCTGGAAAAACTCGGCAACTGCTGCATAACCAAGGAGTCGGGCTACTGGCAACTGCAAACCCCCGACGACACCTGGCTCGACTATCACCGATTCGCCGCCCTTCTCCAACAGCCCATCTCCGCCGACCCGCAACAGATCCACGCCCTCATCGGGATCATACAACGCGGCCCCTTTTTGCTACAGACGGAATACAACTGGCTCGACGACATAAAATCGGCGATCTCCAACGCCATCATCGATCGCTGCCTCAACTACCTCCGCCACCCCGGCACGGCGGAAAACCCGGAATTCACCATCGAGATCACCAACTGTATTTTCTACTTCGATCAATTGAACGAAGACGCCCTCACCTTCAAATGCAAAAGCCTCATCCTCCTCAAACGCCACAATCTCGCCAGCAACACCTATCTCAAATTCGTAAAGGACTACAAGGACATCTACAACGCCGATTTCGGCCGGTCCTTCCAGGACATCATCGCATAAAAAGGGCCGGTTAATCGAATATTAAGGACCCTGTTAATCGCCTGACCGCAATTTTGCAGACATGAGCCATTACCACCGTCTGCTTGCTGCTATTCCGGTTATCCTCATCCTCCTGTCCTCCCGGCCTGTGCATACACCTCCCGTACCCGCATACAAAAACCCGCATCTCGCCATCGACCTCCGTGTCGCCGACCTCCTGGCGCGAATGACCCTGGAAGAAAAGATCCGTCAACTCGACATGTACTGGGGAAAAGAGCTGGCAGACATGGACGGACACGAAGCCGCTGCGTTCGACCTGCAAAAAACGTCGGCCAGCCTCGGCGCCACCGGCGCCGGCTCCGTCCACGACCTTTACCCGCTCACCGCGGCCATCACCAACGACATCCAACGCTACGCCCTCGAAAAGACCCGCCTCGGCATCCCGGTCCTCTTCATCGAAGAAGGCCTCCACGGCTACAGCGGCCGCGGCAGCACCTCCTTCCCGATCCCTCTCCAACTCTCGGGCGCCTGGGATACGACCCTGCTCTACGACATCGGCCGGGCCATCGCCACCGAGACCCGGGCCCACGGCGTCGACATGCTCCTCGCCCCCGTCCTCTGCCTGCCCCGCGATCCGCGCTGGGGCCGCGTGGAAGAAACCTATGGCGAAGACACCTGGCTCGACGCCCGCAACGGCGTAGCCATGGTAAAAGGCCTGCAAGGCCAGGGTGTCGACCACCCGGACGCGGTTATCGCGGAACCCAAACACTTCGCGGTCCACGGCATCCCCGAAGCGGGCAGCAACACGGCCCCGGTCAACATCGGCCAGCGCGAAGCCCGCACCTCGTTTCTCTATGTTTTTGAAAAGGCGGTCCGCGAAGGGGGCGCCCTCTCGATGATGGCTGCCTACAGCGAACTCGACGGCATCCCCTGCGTGGACAACAAATGGCTCCTCACGGACGTCCTCCGCAAGGAATGGGGCTTCAAAGGCTTCGTCCTCTCGGACCTCGGCGCCATAAAAATGTCCCTCGAAAACCACCACGTGGTCGCCACCCCCGCGGAAGCGCTCGCGACCTCGCTGAAAGCGGGCCTCAACATGCAGTTCTACGATTGGCCGCACGCGGACTTTATGCAGGCCATGAAGACGGCCGTCCAACAACACCTGCTGACCACTACCCAGCTCGACAACGCCGTACGCGACATCCTCCGCGTAAAACTCCTCCTCGGCCTCTTCGATCACCCCTACACCGACACCAATCTCGTCCCCCGGGTCTTCCATACACCTGAACACCAGCAACTGGCCCTTAAAGCGGCCGCGGAAAGCATCTGCCTCCTGAAAAATGACGACAACCTCCTTCCCCTAAAACAAAACATTCACCGCCTCGCGGTCATCGGCCCCCTCGCGACCAGCACCTACCCGGGGGGCTATTCCAACGGGGAAGCAAAAGCGATCTCGCTCCTCGATGGCCTGCGCCGGCGCGCGGGCGCCGACCTCCACATCCGATACGAGCCAGGTTACTCCGACAGCAGCACGGACAACCTCCTGCCGGCGGCCCTCGACGCGGTAAAAGAGGCAGACCTCGCCATCGTCGCGCTCGGTGAAGAACCGGCCATCGTCGGCGAAGGAAAAGACCGGGCCCACCTGGAATTGAGCGACCGCCAGCTACAACTCATAAAGGCGATCCACGCCACAGGCAAACCGGTGGTCGTAACGCTGGCCAACGGCCGGCCGCTGTGCATCGACTGGGTCGCCCAACACATCCCGGCCATTGTCGACACCTGGTTCTCGGGCGAACAGGGCGGCCTCGCCATCGCGGACATCCTCCTGGGGAACACCAACCCCTCGGGCCGCCTGCCCATGACCTTCCCCCGCTCGGAAGGCCAGATCCCCTTCTACTACAACCATAAGCCCACCTCCGGTCACCGCTATGTCGATGAAAAGGACACTCCCTTATTCCCCTTTGGTCACGGCCTCAGCTATACGCATTTCGGGTACACCGGCCTGCAGGCAAACCCCGCCGTCATCACCACCTCCGGCACGACGGACATCGCGGTCACGGTCACCAACACCGGCGCCGTTGCCGGTGATGAGATCACCCAGCTCTATATCCGCGATCTGGTCAGCAGCGTCACCACCCCGGCCATCGCGCTAAAAGGCTTTGCCCGCACAAGCCTGGCGCCGGGCCAAAGTAAAACGCTCCATTTTCGACTGACCCCGGACCAACTCGCCCTCTACAACGCGGACATGAAAAGGGTAGTGGAACCGGGTGAGTTCAAGCTCATGATCGGCAGTTCCTCCACCGACATCCGCCTCACCGGCAGCCTTCGGGTCCGCGAAAAAACACAACCATAATCATCCCCCCTCGAAAAACGAGAACCATGGCCAAGAACAAACCTCTCTCCAAAACAAGACTCCGCCTCTTCCGGGCCATCGCCATCACCCTGCCCATCCTGCTGATCCTCGTCCTGGAATTAGCGCTCCGCCTTTGCCACTACGGCTATGATCCGGCCGTCTTCATCACCTCTCCCGCCGACAAGGACTACCTCGTGTTCAACCCAAACGCCTCGAAACGCTACTTCACCGATCCCCTGACAGCGACTACTGGTAACCGGGAACCCTTCCGGAAAACAAAGGAACCGGGAACCCTCCGCATCTTCGTTCTCGGCGAATCCACCACCATCGGCTATCCTTATTTCCATAACGGCTCTTTTCACCGCTGGCTGCAATACCGGCTGATGCGGGCTTGGCCGGACAAAAAGATCGAACTGATAAATATCTCCCTTACCGCCGTCAACTCCTACACCGTCCTCGGCTTCGCCCGGGAAGTGGCGGACCAACAACCAGACGCGGTCCTCATCTATACGGGACACAACGAATACTACGGCGCCCTCGGCGTCGGCTCCACGGACCGCCTCGGCAACAGCCCGGCACTCATCAACACCCTTCTCTGGCTGCGCCAATGGCGCTTTATCCAGTTCCTCACCCGCACCTGGCGCGCCCTGGCCCACCTCTTTTCCGGCGGTCCCCCAAAGGCGGGCAAGACCCGCATGGAACTGATGGTCGCCGATCAACAGATCGCCTACGGCTCCCCGCTTTTCCAGCGCGGCATCCAACAGTTCGAAACCAATATGGATAAGACCCTCGACATCTTCCACCAGAAAGGGATCCCGGTCTTCCTCAGCAACCTCGTCTCCAATCTCAAAGACCAGCGACCCTTCATCAGCATCACCGCCAAGGGCGCCGGAGGCACGCCGGACTCCACCGACGCGCTCTACAACTACACCCTCGCCGCCCAGGCCTGGCAACGCGGCGACTATCCTACGGCAAAACAGGACTACTCGCTCGCCCGGGACATGGATGCCTTACGGTTCCGCGCACCGGAAACCCTCAACACCGTCATCGACAGGCTCTGCCGCAAATACGACAATGCCCACCTCGTCGATACCCGCTCGGCCTTCGACTCCGCTTCGGAACACGGCATCGTCGGCAACAGCCTCCTCCTCGAACACGTTCACCCTAATCTCACCGGCTATGCCCTCCTCTCGGCTGTCTTCTACACTGCCTTGCAACAACACGGCATCATCCCGCCGCCACCCGCCTCGGACCTCACCCAAACCCAACTCCTCGCGGAAATGCCGATCACCCGCGTCGACTCGCTCAGCGGGGCGTATAAGATCGATAACCTGAAACAGAACTGGCCCTTCAACGGCGCAAAAGCCGAAGGCGGTCCCCCCTCGCGGCAGGGATATCACCTCACCACGGAAGAAGGCGATCTCGCCTATGCCGTCGCATTCGAACACCTTTCCTGGGAGGAAGCCATGCGCCAGCTCTATGATTATTATAGTAAGACGGAAGACTGGACAAGGGCCGCCACCGTCATGGAGGCGCTCTGCCTGGAACATCCCACCGAAGCAGAACTTTTCGAAAGGACGGCCATGCTCTATGGGAAACTCGATAAGAAAGAAAAAGCGATCCTCTATTTCCGGCTGGCCTTTAATCGCGAACCCTCCTTCGACAAGGCTCACTACCTCTTCGTCCTCTGTCTTCAGACCGATCGCCCGCAGGAAGCCATGCCCTACCTCGACTACGCCATCGCCAACAACACCGCCGGCATGCCCATCCTGCCCGTCCGCAAAACAACCCTCGACATCATCGGGCTGGAAAAAAGACTCTCCCGCGACTCGGCTAACACCACCCTCATCGATTCTATCGCCAATACCTACCTGCGCATGGGCAACAGCCCCGCCGCCGCAAAATACCGGAGCCTGAACCCAAACTACCGGTAATGCGGCATATGCTCATCCGCAAACCGCTTCTCGGTCTCATTGAAATCGTTGACCGCCACCGACCTAGCCGTATTCAACTTCTGGTTGGTCTGGTTAAACCCCTTCGCCGAAGTATTGATATCGTTCACGGCCTTATTATACGCATCCACATCCGCCTTCGTCCGGCTCGACCCGCTCTTCCCATCGAAGGTCTTCTTCAACTTGTCGAACTCCTCGGACCTCACATAAAAATCGGTCAGCTTCGGCACATCCTTATCCGCCGACTGCTGGTAGAACTGCAAAGCCTTCCGGCAGGAGACGATCAGTGACGCATCACCCTCGAAGGGCTTTACCGTATCGAGGTCCTTTAACCCCTGCGCCGCATAGGTCATCAACGCGCTCCGCGCCTGCTCCATATCGATCACCTTCTTGTCATTCATCGCCTTCACCATCTGGTTATCCTCCCAGTTGCACTTGAAGAAGGCAAGAAACACCGAATTGATATGTTTGTTCAGCTTGTCCGCAGCCTCCATCTTGGCGCCCAGCGGACTCACCTCCGACGTCAGCGTTACATTGTACTTGGCCGCAAAATCCTTCGTCGCCTTGTCAAGGCTCGTCCACCCCTCATTCAGTTTCTGGTTCACCTTGTCCTGCAACAACAGGTAGGCCTGCATCTCATCCACCGACTGCTCCGCCAGTTCTTCGACATCGACTATCTTCTTATAGTCTTCGCTAAAAATGATATAGGTCAGCTTGATATAGTCGATACTCGCCTGCCGCAGCGAATTATCGCTTTTGTACATCGGCAGATCGGTGGTCTTGTAACGGCTCTCGGTGATATTGTCCAGCACTTCCTGCCGCAACTTCTCCACCTTCCGCGCCCGCCGTCCATGCGCGGCAGCGCTCACATAAGCCATATACTTGGCGTCCATCTCCCCGCGCGCCTTGGTAATGGCGCTCATGTACGTGCCGGGATTGTCCATGTCTT
>Ga0206888_1099_pt1 | contig 24610 bp, 22 predicted proteins | sample Alteio_BWOrgHeat_90_FD_153258 | JGI IMG/M metagenome (GOLD analysis project Ga0206888, IMG submission 153258) | Enriched cells from forest soil in Barre Woods Harvard Forest LTER site, Petersham, Massachusetts, United States - Alteio_BWOrgHeat_Nextera4 ... | reverse complement strand
CGTCAACCCACCCCAGCGGGCGGCTAAAGCAAAAAGGCCCACTCCCATTTTTTCGGAATGAGGGTATGTTGTTTATCGGCCGGGGCGTTGGCCGGGAGGGAGTGGGGTTAGGGTGGTGTAGGATTCAGGCGCGCGGGGGCCTTCGGGTACGCCCCTCGCGGGAGTATAAGGATCAGCGGAGCCAATCCTGTCATCCCGACACATAAGTCAGGCAAAGCCTCCGCGAAGCGGAGGTTTTGTCGTTTATAACGGAGCGACTCCTCTTGGAATAGCCGAGGCGAGCCTCGCAACGGAGGCAATCCTGATATAAGATCAGGTTTCTTCCAAAAAAGCGAGATGATTTCCGTCCGGATCTGCAATGTAGAATTCCTTTCCGTACGGCATATCCCGTAAAGACTGGACAATTTCGATCGATTTGCTTAGCACCTCTGTGTATAAGCGTTCAATGCTGTCCACAGAAAAGGTAATCTCAAGGTCTTCTTTGTTTTTTGTATTGTTCCCAGGAGGGGCGCCGCATTTAAGATGAATGGAATGGCCGTCCTTAACAATGCCTGCATAAAAGTCTTCATAGAGGAACTCCAGGCTATAGCCTAATTTTTTGGTATAAAATTCAATGGAATGTTCAATATTGGACACGGGGAGCTGTGGGCTCATTTTTTTAAGTACGGGGGCGGTGGATGGCATGGGGGACGCGGGCCGGCCAAAAAATAACACATAGCCGTCGGCATCCATCACCTCAAATCCGCGTAACCCGTCATCGTCATCCTGGATGGGTTGGCAGAACCTAACGCCTCCCGACCGGTATTCTTCAAACAAGATGTCAGGATCCAATACGTAAATAAATACATCCCAGCGCGCCCATTCATGGAGTGTATGATTTGGTATCGGTTTTATATCGGAAGCAATTTCTTTAAGCATAATGGAAATTTCATTACGGCCAACGATGGCAAAAAAAGGCGCGTCGCCAGGCGCTGCATACCGCACTTCGAAGCCGAGTTTGTCGGTATAAAAAGATACGGCAGCCTTTAAGTCTGCGACGATAAAAAGGGGTGATGCGTAGGCGAGATTGGCCATCGTTTAATTTTTTTGGATTCGATCTACTTTTTCTTCACTTTATTTCGCGAAACCCGCTCCCAGAGCGGGTTTTTTTCGGCTCGCGAATCAGGCTGTTGCTCAAGTGGGTCATCATACAGGGTCTAATCCCACCTCTTCATCATCTCTTTTGGAAGAAATTTTTTCCTGCATCGCCTGGAAAATAACAAACAACACCGGTATAATAAATATACCCAGGACCACCCCCGTCAGCATACCCCCCACAGCACTCCATCCAATGGAGTGATTGCCCTGCGCCGACGCCCCCTGTGTAAAGATCAGGGGAAGCATGCCAACGACAAACGCAAAGGAGGTCATCAGAATCGGACGAAGCCTGAGCCTCGCAGCCTCCAGCGCAGCTTCTACCAGCCCCATGCCCGCCCGCCGCCGCTGCACCGCGAACTCCACGATGAGGATGGCATTTTTTGCCAATAGACCTATCAGCATGATCAACCCGATCTGCACATAGACGTTGTTCTGTAGCCCGGCAAAGCCGACAAAAGCAAACACGCCCAGGATCCCCGTTGGCACGGTGAAGATAACCGCCAGGGGCAGGATATAGCTTTCATATTGCGCAGCCAACAGGAAAAACACAAACACGACGCTCATCAGGAACACAAATACCGTTTGATTACCCGCCCTGATCTCCTCCCTCGTTACGCCGGTGAACTCATAGGCATATCCCTTTGGCAACGCCTTCCCGGCCGTTTCCTGAACGGCTTTGATCACATCACCCGTGCTATAGCCCGGCTTGGGCGTCGCATTGATCGTAACGGCATTGTACAGGTTGTTACGGGTGACCGTTTCAGGACCATACACCCGGACAAACTTTGCTACTGAGGTAGCAGGGACCATGAGGCTCATATTGTTTTTTACATAAATACCGCCCAGCGAATTGGCATCCATCCGGTATGGGATATCGGCCTGCGCCATCACCCGGTAGTACTTCCCAAACCGGTTGAAGTCCGAGACAAAGCTGCTGCCATAATAGATCTGCAGGGTATTCATGAGATCGGTCACCGACACGCCCAATTGCTTGGCCTTGTCATCGTCCACCTCGATGCTATATTGAGGGTTGCCGGTATTGAAAGTGGTAAAAGCCGAAGCTACTTCTTTTCGTTGCGATAAGGCGCCCACAAACCCCCAGGCGGTTATGCCCAATTTCTCCAGCGACCCGCTCGCCCGGTCCTGCAGCATCATTTCCACGCCGCTGACATTCCCGAATCCCTGCACCGTGGGAAAGTTTACAAAAATAGACATCGCGTCCTTTACCTGGCCTGTTTCCCCAATCAATCTGCCGGCGATCTGAGCCGGGTCTTTTACAGGCCCCCTTTCATCCCTGGACTTCAGCCGGCAGAAGACAACGGCATTAGGCGAAGCAAAGGAATTGGTAACAAAGTTCATTCCATTCACGTTCCAGACATCACTGGTTGCCCCATCCTGCAAAACGATCTTGCTGATCGCATCGGTAGAGTGCGCGGTCCTGCTAAGCGAACTGCCTGCTGGCGTTTGCGCCACGGCTACGATGAACCCCTGGTCTTCATCCGGAATAAATCCGGACGGGGTCCTTCGCACGAGCATCACGGCGCCTATAACTACGAGTACCAGTCCGGCTATAGCTACCCATTTACGGCGGACCAGGAACTGCAGGCTTTTTATGTATTTCCCTGTCATGGCCGTAAAACCCGCATTAAAGGCCGAAAAGAACCGGGCAGCCAGCCCCCTTCTTCTACTGCCCTCCCCGGTATGGTGTTCCTTTAAAAATAAAGCGCATAGGGCCGGGCTTAACGTTAACGCGTTGACGGCCGAAATAAGAATGGCGGTAGCCAGCGTAAATGCAAACTGCTTGTAAAACACCCCCGCAGGCCCCTGTACAAAACTCACCGGAACAAATACGGCCGCCATCACCAGGGTAATGGAAATGATCGCTCCCGAGATCTCGTTCATGCTCTCGATAGTCGCCCTTCTTGGTCGCAAATGCTCCCGCTCCATCTTGGAGTGGACGGCTTCCACGACCACAATCGCGTCGTCCACCACGATACCTATCGCCAGCACCAGCGCAAATAAAGTGAGCAGATTGATGCTGAAACCGAACAGGTTCAGGAAGAAAAAAGTACCGATAATGGCAACAGGCACGGCAATCACAGGGATCAGCGTAGAGCGGAAATCCTGTAAGAAAATAAAAACCACGCAGGCCACCAGGATGAACGCGATGAGCAGGGTCTCTTCCACCTGCCCGATGGAAGCGTCCAGAAATTCTTTGGCATTGTACATGATCTTGAAATGCATGCCATCGGGCAGACTCCCGGAAAATTCATTTATCTGCCTTTCCAGCTCCGTAAGGATCTGGTTGGCATTGGACCCGGGCGTTTGTAAAACCCCAAAACCGGAAGTAGGCTTGCTGTTCAGCTTGTTGGAAGAGATATAGGTGTAAGCCCCGAATTCAACCCGCGCCAGGTCTTTCAGGCGCAGCAAAGACCCATCGGTGTTGGCCTTTATCACCATATTCTCGTAGTCCACATTCTTGTTCCGCTTGCCCTTGTATTTTATAACGTACTCAAATGACTCAGGACTGTTTTGCCCCAGTCGTCCGGGCGCTGCTTCCAGGTTCTGATCCCGGATGGCGTTTAAAACATCCTGAGGGGAGAGGCTATTGGCGATCAGGCGGTCGGGCTTCAGCCAGATACGCATGGAGTAGTCTTTCGAGCTGAATAGCTGCGCCTGTGCCACACCGGGTATACGCTGCAGCTGTGGAATAACATTTATCCGCAGGTAATTTTCCAGGAAAAGTTCGTCATACTTTGCGCTGTCGTCACTGTACAGCCCCACAAACATAAGAAAGCTGTTCTGTATCTTTTGCGTGGCGACACCGGTCTGTATGACTTCCGGCGGCAGTTGGCTGCTGGCCTTCGATACCCTGTTTTGTACATTCACGGCATCGATATCCGGATTTGTGCCTTGCTTAAAAAATACGGTCAGGTTCATGGTGCCGTCGTTGCTGGAATTGGACGTCATGTAGCTCATATTCTCCACGCCGTTGACGGCCTCTTCTATGGGAACGGCTACCGTGCGTGCTACCACTTCCGCATTGGCGCCGGGATAGACGGCAGTTACCTGCACGCTGGGTGGCGCAATCTCCGGGAATAAAGTGATCGGCAGCGAGAACAAAGACAGCCCGCCCAATAGCAAAAGAATGATGGAAAGCACCGTGGATAGTACCGGCCGCTCGATAAATCTCTTTAGCATACAATCTTTTTTAACAAAGGTTAGATCAAAGCGGCCTCGACTTGAGCAAGCTATCGGTCGAAACCATTTGCGGAACAATTACCATCCCATCCCTCAGCCCGCCTGTCAGGGTAGTAGACATAGAGTTCAAAACGATCTTGTCACCCTGCTTCACGCCATCCGAAACAAAATAATAGTTCGTGGTGCTCCCGGAAATAGTCAGCGGCTTGGTTACGATCTTATTACTATCGGCTACCGAATAAACAAACACCTTACCCTGCAGCTCAAAAGTGGCATCCTGCGGGACCACCAATACGGATTTGAATACCGTGGGTATCCTCACTTTGCCGGTATTACCGCTGCGCAACGACCCGTCCGCATTGGGAAAACTTGCACGGAACTTTATGGCGCCGACCGTTTTGTCAAACTGCCCTTCTACCAATTCTATCTTCCCTGGCTGAGGATAAACGCTGTTGTCCGCCAGCACCAGCTGAACGGGCGGCATTTCCTTTATCTTATCAGCAATGGTACTGCCAGGGTATTTCTGCTTGAACTGGAGGAACTCGGGTTCACTCATGGAAAAATAGACCCGCATATCCCGCGTTTCCGATACGACGGTAAGCGCCCCTGCCATCGCCTTTGTAACAAGGCTCCCCGTTTTATAAGGGATGGTTCCCACATATCCGTCGCTGGGCGCAACAATCGTCGTATAGTTGAGGTTGAGACGGGCGGTTTCAACTGCCGCCTGGGCCTGGTCCACGGCAGCTTTGGCGCTGTTGTACGTTGTTTGTGCCGACTTCAACTGCACGTCCGAAACCACACGATTCTCCACCAACGGCTTCAGCTTGTCTACATTGATCTGTGCATTTTCCATAGAGGCCCCGGCAGCCTGCAGGTTTGCTTTCGCATTGTTCAATTGCTCCTCAAATGGCCTCGGGTCGATGCGAAAAAGGGTTTGCCCTTTATGCACATAAGCGCCCTCATCCACCTGGATGCCAGTCAGGTAGCCATCCACCTGCGGCCTTATTTCAACATCGCGTTTACCCTCCACGGACGCCGTAAAATCCTGATAAGTAGTGGCGGGCATCGCTTTTACGGTAATCACTGGCAGCGAAGGCGGAGGCATGGCTCCAAAGCCGGCTGTCGCGCTTCCATTGTTACAACTATATAAAAGATGAACAGCAGCAAGAGAGAAGCCCGTGACCCTCAACGACCATAAAAAAGGATGGAGTAATGGGATGCGTTTCATTTTTTAGGTATTTTGAAGTTCATACTAAATTTAACACTGTTAAACGCCTGGTCAAAAAAAAACTACCGGAGTTCGAAAACTTTTGACGATGCCGGAAGGCTTTTTATTGGTATTTATGGCATTGGAGAGGGTCTTGGGTGAAGCAGTTCATAGACTCCAGGTTTTCCGACACAAGCATTTGGTTTTCAATCGCTAAACTCGCTAATCGCTTCAAGTCACCGACCAACCGGTTCGAGAATTGTCCTGCCAGGATCGCATCGAAAGGACTGAAATGCTCAGGATTCTGCAACATGGTCAGGCCACCAACCACTTCCGCAACACTCGCGTTACCCAGGGCATGATCGCCCATGTCATCAGGCTGATCAACAAGGCAACCGAACAAATGCCGATGATCCAGCGCGGGATGCCGAGCCGGTCCAGCCCTGCTGAGAACCAGGCGATCAGGGAATTGAGGAGCACAAGGATGATCACGCCGGTTATGACTGCCATCTTCCATTTCGGCGGAGGAACGCTTTTGGGTTGATCCTCATCGTCGAACCAGAACCCGATGCCTACCATCTGCTGTCTCTTCACTTGTTCATCAAAGAGACCCGTTGCGGCGGCAAGCCGGTTTGCACGCACCTCCGAATGTAGCCAGGCATCGAGGTGCGTAGTGGTATCGAAGATGAAAAGATTCAGCCATTGCAGGCCGCCGACGGACATCGTGCTGTTGCCGTCCCCTGGCATCGCCTTCATGGCAACTCGATCTTTATGATCTTACCGTCTTCCAATCCGGTCGCCAACGGAAATGAAAGTCCGCCGTTGGTCGTTACGTACAGGATGCGTCGCCCATTATCGGTGTGGTCGAGCCAAACTGCCGTAGAACCGGCAAGGCCCTGTTCGGCACCGGCAATGGTCGATAGCTCTTTGTCCGATTTGATCTCGATGACGCTGTTGAAAATGTGCGTCGTCGCGTAGATGGTGCTGTCGTCGTCGATGGCAAAGTCATCGAGATTAACGTCATCGAGAAAGATCACGGGCTCGCCCGGACGGTTGGCTATCAGCCGAATGGTGAGAAGGAGGTTTCGCGCCGTATTGGAGACGAAGACCGTCTGATCGTGGACCTTGATCCCGTTGGCGGCCGGCATGGGATTACCGGGATCGACGCGGGCCAGAAGTTCATGTCGAAGCCAGGGCGTCGCCTGATTCGAGCTCAGATCATAGCCCCAGAGCAGGCCTGCGTAGGAATCACTGATCAGGAAATAGCCAGGCGACAGTGTCGCAATCCCATTCAGGAACTGTGCGTCCGGCAATGAAAGCCGGGGCATCAGCCGCCGTTGCGCATCGAGAAGATAGATCGTCGGGGTGCCGTCGGCGGCCCAGCCGCCACAAAGAAAGCTCTCTCCATCGACGGCTATAATGCCGGTGAGGCGGCCAGGCATCTTTGCATAAACTTCCGCCTCTCCGGCGGCATCCACTTTGTATACAATTCCTTCATCGACGCTGGTGACATAGAGATTGCCCTGCCGGTCGCCGGCAATATTCTCAATGAAAGCGGGCTGCGGGAAGCGGCAGAAAATAGTAGCCGGATAAGCCTTTGCTTTAAGAGCGCGCATAGTAGAATGTTTTAAAGGCATTGAAATTAGCCCCTTCACAACAGGTAAAAAACAGGTAACGTAAAGATCATCAGGTTACAAAAAGGTTACTATCGGTGATTTACAGGCAAATAATCAATTATAAATTTTGGTTACATTTATTGGAAAATTGAATGAAGTGAAGACCTATCTCGAAATGCCCGCCGAAATGAAGGAAAGCTTCCTGGCCATCGGCGGCTGTCCCGTATCGGCTACGATCCAGATCATCGGTGGCAAATGGAAAGTTGTCATCCTTTATCTTATCAGTTATAAAATGAATCGGTTCAGCGAGATCCACCGGCTGATAGAAGGTATCAGCAAGAAGACCCTTACGGAACAGCTGCGTGAACTGGAGAGTGACGGGATCATCTCCCGGAAGGTGTTCGCGGAGGTGCCCCCACGTGTCGAGTATACGATGACAGAAAAGGGATTGACGTTGCGTCCGATCATCTTTGCCATGCGCGATTGGGGCATGGAATTCGGCGCCGACAAGATGAACTGCAAAAAATAGCCAAAATAGTAAAAAGTATTATGTGACTAAGGTATTACTTCTTTATAACCCGCCATGTTGATATGGTAGCCCAGGGAAAAGTCAGTGTGCCGATGCCTATGCCGAGGGAAAGTGGGGCTAGGGTGTTGTGAATGTAGAATACTTTCCACGATGTAAGTGTCTTTTCCGATTAATATCACTGAAAACAAGGCGGTAAATAAATGGCTGGATACTTGCATTACATAGTTCAGCTTTTAATAGGATATTGGATTTTAGCACGGGCCTGGATGTCTATCCGGGCCTTTTTTGCGTCCGGAATGATCGGTACTGTGTTGCTCACCGCTGCAGCCGACATCTGTATGTTGACGGGCTTTGCGATGACCAGGTACAAGGCGAGGTGTGCCAGCAGCATGGCCAGTGCGGCACCAGAGAAGATAATAAGAGGGATATTTGCCCGGTTAATTAAAAAAAAGGATTCATGCTTTGAAATTATAGCACAAATTTCGGCAGCATCGGGGCATCCTTTCGTTAACCGGGGTTAACTAATGGTGGAACTGGCTTCCTCCTGGAAAAGTTCCGACTCATCGTAGCCCGGACTATATTTTAGCTCATCGCTGGTGACATCCACCAGCACCTTTGACGAAGCCCATTGGATATTCTTAATATGCTTGCGGGCAATAAGCACCCTCTTCGCCTCCATCCAGCTATACATTTCAATGACCAGGAATTCGATATGCCAGGTCTCGTCATCGATGATGAAATCCCTCAGATGGCCCAATTTACCATCCGTGGTTTCAATATGGTACCCCGTAATAGCGTGGGTACTGCGTAGGTGCGGATCGCCACCGATCGCCTTCACCGGCGCCGGGTCGACCAAGGGGGGCGTAACAATGCCCCAGATGCCTCCTTCATAGAAACCCGTTGCCCAATAACTCTGCCAGGGGAAATACCGGTGCAGCGCTATCTCCTGCTGGCGGGAGACCGGCAGATCTGTATCGATATCCGGACTGCTCTTTATCTGCTCCCTGGTAAGATCCACGGGAAAGATCCCGGACCGGTCCGCGCCTTTTATCAGCGCATACGGAGAGATCAGGACATTACGCCCGGATAGCCAGTTGCCCGTCTTCACGACCAGGTATACGATGATCCAGGCCTGGTCATCAAAATAAAACTCCTCCACCTTTCCCATCTCCCCATCTGTCCCCTCCATCCGGTAACCGATCAACCTGTTCACATTGCAATGCATAAGTTTTCTTTTTAGTCAGAGGTAAAGGTCTCACCATTTCCAGCGAATACCATTAAGATCTTATCTACCTGTTGGGTGATCCGCAAGGACGACCTATTAAGAATATCCAGGTATTTTTCCTGTTCCGCGTCAAGACCGGTTTCCCTCAACAGGTCACAAGCCAGCATGATGGTACAAAGAGGATTTCTCACCTCGCGGACAAGTACAGGTAAGTATTCAGGCTGTTGAGAGAAGGTAGTTGCCGACATTTTGGATAGTTTAGCTTAATTGAAAGGTACGGTGATTGCGCCTGCCCGCGGTTACATCAAATTTGAATATTGTTACATAATTTACATGCCGGAATTCCGAAAGGCCAACGACCCGAGCGTCCATTTCAACTCCGGTTGCCCGATGGCAGCGCCTAAGACTCTTGCCGTATCATTGCGACAGAAACTTCAGTCAGCACATTCAGGATAGTTTCGACAGCATGATGACCCAGAATAAGCCCCGATCCCTTATCGAGTTGAGCGCCAACGCTGCTCAGATGCACCACCCTTTTTACGCCCGACCGTTCGATGGCTTGTGCGTAGTTGGTCCCGATGTTTGGAGTTGTTACATGATTCACTGGTCAGCCTGATCTGCCAAAAAGTGAAAATGTAAGCTTTTATATAATTCTTACCTTCTTCTTTCCCCTGATAGGGTGTTCCAATAAAGGATACCTTTACCATATATGAATTCCAGAATACCCATTTCGACCAAAGAGCCCCACCGGGGGAATTCCGACCTGGTAAAAGACATCATCATCGGGATGTCCGATGGATTGACTGTTCCTTTCGCGCTGACAGCGGGATTAAGCGGTGTCCTCAATACTACCCATCTGATCGTCGTATCCGGTTTGTCCGAAATCGCAGCGGGTTGTATTTCCATGGGACTCGGAGGATTCCTGGCAGGGGAGTCTGAAGTAGAGCATTACGAAAATGAATTGAAACGGGAATACAGCGAGATCGAAACCGTGCCGCAAACAGAACTAAAAGAAGTGGAGAATATCCTCATCAGCTTAGGAGTCGAAGTCCCATTAAGCAAACAAGTAGCCGTGCAGATCAGCAAGGACAAAAACCGCTGGGCAGATTTTATGATGAAGCTGGAATTGAATATGGAACAGCCAGCAAAGAACCGCGCCGCGAAAAGCGCCGGCACCATTGCGCTTTCCTATTTAGTGGGCGGGTTTATTCCCCTATTTCCCTATATTATTTTCAGTGATGCCAAAATGGGGTTCAAGGTGTCGTGCGTGGTCACTATATTAGCATTAATCCTGTTCGGATACTTCAAAAGCAGGGTGACAGGGCAACCCATCATCAAAGGAACGATAAAGATCGCCCTGACAGGCATCATCGCCGCCGGCGCCGCCTTCGGGCTGGCGAAGGCCGTCAGCTAACCCATATCAATAGTCCTTTTGCAATTTTCGATAGAACCATTGTTTGGCCAGTTCCGCAGATACCAGATAACCCGCGACGATCCCGCCCATCCACCCATAGAAAGACAGGGGAAGCCGCACAAACCCGAACAAGCCGGCCAGGGGAGTAAAGGGAAGTGCCAGCACTACCAATACGATAAGCCCCGTCGCCATCATCAGGTATTTACCCGGCAAACTTTTCAGGAATGGCAGCCGGGTCCTCACCACCAGCACGATCAGCGTGGCCGATACCACTGACTCCACGAACCAGCCCGTTTGAAACACCTTTTCACCCGCCTTCATAAAGAAAAGCAGCACTCCAAAAGTGAGGTAGTCAAATACCGAGCTCAATAACCCGAAAATCAGCATGAAACGCTGAATGAACCGGATATTCCAGCGGTGCGGCTTTTCGACCGACAGCGCATCCACCCTGTCCGTCGCGATCGCCATTTCGGGAAAATCCGTGAGCAGGTTGGTTAGCAAAATTTGTTTCGGCAGCAAGGGCAGGAAGGACAGGAACAATGAAGCTCCCGCCATGCTGAACATATTGCCAAAATTGGCGCTGGTTGCCATAAAGACATATTTCATCGTATTGGCAAACGTCTTTCTTCCGATAACGATCCCTTCCTTCAGCACGGCCAGGTCCCGGTCAAGCAAGACGATATCCGCCGCTCCCTTTGCCACATCCACCGCATCATCCACCGAAATGCCTACGTCCGCCGTATGAAGGGCCCCCGCATCGTTCACCCCGTCCCCCATAAAACCCACCACATTACCTGCCTTTTTAAGGAACTGGATGATCCGCTCCTTTTGATTGGGTTCCACCTCGGCAAAAATATTGGCCATCGTCGCCTGCTGCATCAGGGCACCGTCGCTCATCTGCCGGATCTGTGCACCCGTGAGTATAACAGGCGCAGCAACGCCTATCTGCCGAGCGATACTGTCCGCCACCAACGCGTTATCCCCGGTAATGACCTTAAACTGCACGCCCAACGCCCGCAGATCATCCAGTGTCTCCCGGATATGCTGCTTCGGCGGATCAAATAAAGTAATAAATCCTAAGAAGATCATCTCCTTCTCTTCGTCGCGGGTAAAATCTTTTTCCTTCGCGGTCTGCTTATACGCAACGCCTAACACCCTGTACCCGGCTGCACTCAATTGGTGGTACTGTTCAACAATCTTCGGTCGCTGGCCGTCCATCGGGATCAGCTCGCCTTTTTCCGTCTCCGCCTGTCCGCAAATCTCCAGGATGCCGTTCAACGCCCCTTTGGTGATGGCAAAATTCTCTTTTTCATGCTGCACCTGTATGGTGAGCCGTTTACGAATAAAATCATAGGGTATCTCGCATTGGACCGTGTAATCGGTAGGGGTGATCTTGTGTACCGCGCAAATGGCCTGGTCTATCGGGTTAGTGAATCCCTGCTGCAAAGCAGCGTTCAACCCCGCATACCTGAGCGTCTTTTCAGAGTGATTGCCCGCGATGTCCAACGCATCCTTCAGCGTCACCTTTCCTTCCGTGATCGTGCCCGTCTTATCCGAGCAAAGGATATTCATGCTCCCGAAATTCTCGATGGAAGACAGCCGTTTGACTATGACCTTTTTCTTTGCCATGGCTCTGGCCCCGGCGGCGAGGTTGACCGTAATAATGGCCGGTAGCAGTTGCGGAGTCAGTCCCACCGCCAATGCCAGGGAGAAAAGGAACGAATCCAGTGCCGGCTTGTGGAGCAGCACGTTAATGGCAAAAATGACAATCACCAGCACCAGCGTGATCTCCATCAGCATATACCCGAAATGCCGGATCCCTTTCTCAAAATCCGTCTCCGGGGGTTTCAGCCGCAGCCTGCCAGATATCTTTCCAAACTCCGTCCTGGAAGCCGTCCGGACCACCACTGCCCTGGCCTTCCCGCTGATGACATGAGAGCCCATCAACAGGCTATTGCTTCTTTTAGACAGCGCCGTATCCACCGGGAGGATCCCCGCATTCTTTTCCACCGGGTAAGTCTCCCCGGTAAAGGCCGCTTCATCGATAAACAATTCCTTTGAATCCAGCAGCAGGCTGTCCCCTGGGATCACATCGCCCGCCGAAAGCACGATGATATCCCCTGGAACCACGGTCTCGACCGGCCATTCGCTTTCCGTCCCGTCGCGAAGGATGCGGCAGCGGATCTGTACCATCTTCAACAATTCCTCCACCGCGTGAGCCGCCCCCTTCTCCTGCCAGAAGCCCAGGCAGCTGCTGATCAAAATAATGATCAGGATGATCACGGCGTCCGTCACATCCCCCAGGCCCATGGAAAGACCCGCCGCCCCGATGAGCAACAGTGTGACCGGGCTTTTGAACTGGCTGAGGAAAAGAAGGATGGCAGATGACCGGGACGCGGCTTTCAAGGTGTTGAGCCCATAGGTTTTCAGCCGGTCTTCCGCGTCGGACCGGGAAAGTCCTTTTTCGTTGCCGGCAAGCATTTTCAGCGCTTCCGCAGTTTCGAGGTTCCAAAAGGCGTCCAATGAAGTATGCGAAAGCGGCTGTCGGTCCGGCATAGTGTGAATCATATCTGGTCAAGTGTTTGTCTTCATTTTCAATAGCCCCGCATTGACCGCCACTACGATCGTACTGACCGTCATCAGCGCCGCCCCTGCCGCAGGACTCAGCAGGATACCCTGCTTATACAGCACCCCCGCCGCCAGCGGAAGCGCTATAACATTGTAGCCCGTCGCCCAGACCAGGTTCTGGATCATCTTCCTGTATGTCGCCTTGCCAAATAAGATCAGGCTCACAATATCCTTCGGGTTGCTATTCACCAGCACGATGCCCGCCGTCGCCGCCGCCACCTCGCTGCCGCTGCCGACGGCAATCCCGATATCCGCCTGGGCCAGGGCCGGTGCATCGTTGACGCCATCCCCTGTCATGGCGACAAATTCCCCTTTCCCCTGCAGCTCTTTTATCTTTTCCCATTTCTGCTGCGGCAACACCTCTGCTATATAGCTGTCCATACCCAGCGTATCGCTCACACTTTTGGCCACTTTGCTGTTATCGCCTGTCAGCAAGATCGATTTGAGATGATTTTCTTTCAACGTCTTCACCGCCATTGCGGATTCCGGCCGTATCTGATCCGACAGCGCCAGATAGCCTGCCAAAACCCCGTCCGCTATGACAAACACCACCGTCTCCGCCGCTGCCGTACTAAACCCTTCCGAAAAATACAGCTTATTTTCTGCCAGGTAGCCCGGGCTAACGACCAATACCTTTTTACCTTCGACCGTCCCCGCCACACCCTTACCCGTCATGGCAATAAAATTTTCCACCGCCGGCACCGCCACAGACAGTTCCTTTGCCTTTTGCAGGATGCCCGTAGCAATAGGATGCTCGGATCGTTGTTCCAGCGCCGCCGCCAGCCGTACCACTTCCTTTTCATCCAACTCCTTTTGAAGCGCGACCACCTTCGATACCCCGAACTTCCCTTCCGTCAACGTGCCCGTTTTGTCGAACACGACCACGGTAATCTTCCGGGAATTTTCGAAGGCCGTCCTGTCCTTGATCAGCAGTCCGTGTTTAGCCGACAAAGCCGTCGATCTAGCCACCACCAGTGGTACCGCCAGTCCCAATGCGTGCGGGCAACAGATCACCATCACCGTCACCATCCTCGCCATGGCAAACGACAGCGACTCACCCGACAGATCCCAATATAAAAATGCGCTGAGTCCCGCCACCATGGCAATAACCGTCAACCATTTTGCCGCCGTATCCGCCAGGAGCTGCGTCCTGGATTTTGACTTTTGCGCCTCATCCACCAATTTCACCACCTGTGCCAGGTAAGAATCCTTTGCCCCGTGCGATACGGCCACCTGAAAAGATCCGTTCCCATTGATCGACCCGGCAATCACTTTATCACCTTTTATCTTCCTGACCGGTTTCGATTCCCCTGTCAGTAAGGACTCATTCAAATAGCTCTCGCCCTCCAATATCAGCCCATCGGCCGCCACCTTTTCCCCAGGCTTCACCAGGATGATGTCTTTTTCTTTCAGGGAATCCGTCTTAACCTCCTGGATCTGATTACCGATGACCCGATGCGCCTCAGCAGGCATTAATCGTACCAACAACTCCAGATCCTTCGATGCCCCGGCAACGGACCTCATTTCTATCCAGTGTCCCAGCAGCATGATCCCGATGAGCGTCGCCAGCTCCCAGAAGAAATCCTCCCCCTTCAGTCCAAATACCACCGCCACACTATAGACATAGGCCACCGTGATCGCAAAGCCGATGAGGAACATCATCCCCGGCGTCTTTGTCTTCACTTCATCCGTCAATCCCTTTAAAAAAGGCCAGCCCCCATAAAAATATACGGCCGTCGATAAGCCCGCCAGCCCATACCCTGAAAGTGGAAATATCCAATGAACGCCCAGGAAATGCTGTATCATCGGAGACAACAGCATGATGGGGATCGTCAGCCCCAACACCACATAAAATCTTTGCCTGAAATCGGCGATCATCATTTGATGGTGGTCATGCCCGTCCATGGCCATTGGCTGGGTTTCCAGGATCATAGCCTTCATTGGAACCATTTTTAATTTTCCAATATCACCTTCAACGCCTTTTCCTTTGCGGCGTGTTCAAACGTATCATACGCCTCGATCATCTGATCCAGTTTAAAACGATGCGTAATGAGTTTTTTCGGCTCGATCTTCTTCGATTGAACCGTTTTGAACAGCATCGGCGTGGTCACCGTATCCACCAGCCGGGTAGTGATCGAGATATTCCGCGACCACAAGGTTTCCAGGTGAAGCGTCACCGGTTTTCCGTGAACCCCGATATTGGCGATATGTCCGCCTGCCCCGATGATGGACTCACATAATTCAAAGGTCGCAGCAACGCCCACGGCTTCTATAGCCGTATCAACGCCCCTGCCGTCGGTAAGCTTCATGATCTTTTCCACGGCCTTCCCGTCAGCACTATTGATAATATGGGTCGCCCCAAAGGTTTTGGCCACGTTCAGCCGGTTATCATCCTGGTCGATGACGATAATCTCAGCAGGTGTATAGAACTGCGACGTCAATAATGCCGCCATCCCCACCGGCCCCGCGCCGACAATCGCTATCGTGTCCCCGGGCTTCACCTGCCCGTTGAGCACCCCACACTCAAAGCCTGTCGGCAGGATATCACTCAACATCACAAGCGCCTCTTCATCGGCGCCCGCAGGTATGGCATACAGGCTATTATCCGCATAGGGTATCCGCACATACTCCGCCTGGGTACCGTCGATCATGTAGCCCAATATCCAGCCGCCATTTATGCAATGCGAATACATGCCCTTCTTGCAAAAATCGCATTTTCCACAGGAGGTCACACAGGAGATGATCACATGATCTCCTTTTTTGAAATTACTCACAGAACTCCCAACTTCTTCCACTATACCCACTCCTTCATGACCCAGAATCCTTCCATCGGTCACTTCCGGAAGGTCTCCCTTCATAATATGCAGATCTGTTCCACAGATGGTAGTCTTCAATATTTTTACCACGGCATCGGTCGTTTCCTTTATAATAGGCTTATCGGTTTGTTCCCACGACTTTTTCCCCGGACCGTGGTATATTAATGCCTTCATCGTATCTCCCTTAGCGGCCGATGCTTTCACGGCCGCTGGCTTGGTTGCCGTCAATACCGATTTATCCGAAACTATATTTGTCATTTCATATATTTTATTAATACCCTTTAAAAAAGAGCAGGAAGCATAGCCTCCTGCTCCAGTATCTAATCTGCCAGTTCGTACGCGTAATCGACCACCAGGTCATTCTCCACCGACCAAACGCCGCGGGCCTTCCAGGCTATCCGCGCCGCTTCCGATCTCTGATACCAGGAATCTACCTTACCCGTCAGCGTCACTTTGGTGCCGGATACTTTCACCGTGATCTCCCGGTCGCTTAGAGACCAGTTACGTTCGAGTGCACCTTCAATATCTTTTTGTTCGATCTCGTCCTGCGTAGCCGCTTTGATCGTAATATTGTTGGTTACACCTGCCACTCCCAACAAGTTCGCGACCGTATTCCTGGCAGCTTCCCTTTGAAAGTTCCACTCCAATTCTCCCTCCAGGGTAATCCATCCTTTTTCTACTTTTACTTTTACCTTATCGTTCGGAACCCCGATATTCCATTTAAAAGCATTCACCACTTCCGCAGCAATCTCGTTGTCGTCTTTTTTAGACGAATTGTTCGAAAACCTGATCTCTATCTTTTCAACAACTGCTTTGACCCCAGCTACATTTCGGGCGGCCTCTTCCGCTTCCGTTTTCTTCCAGTAACTGTCCACCGATCCCGTCAGGGTAATGATGCCTTCTTTAGCGGTAACCCCGATCTCGGCGGCGCTCAATAACGGTTCCCATTTTAGAGCTTCCTGAACGTCTTTTTGCAAATCTTCGTTTGTTTTCATGTTATAATTTTATTTGGCAGTAAAGGTCCGCCCAATTACATGCATATTTATTACACATGGGTGCAGGATAGTTGTATAATTCACACCAGGTATTATCCTCATCATCTGCTCAAAACCCCATGTGGCAAGGATATTGCAGTATTTCCTTCATGAATATTCTCCAACCGGTATACTGGCTTTTCATCCTGGCAATTCCAGTCGCCTGTATCGCCTGGACAGTGACTCACGAGGAGATATTCTCGGAACCACGGGACTACTGCAAAAGACAAAGTTTATCCGGAAAGACCGTACTCCACCGGAAGTTCTTCTATCTCTTCACATGCGAATATTGCTTTAGCTTTTATGTGACAGCCTTAATCCTCATCATCAGCCGGTTCCAATTACTCTATCCCGACTGGCGGGGCTACCTGATTGCAGGCTTTTCCCTGATCTGGATTGCTAATGTATATATGAGCCTGTTCTTTCTCATCCGCACCGATCTTAAAAATGACGGACTGGACAGCAAGCTAAAAGAATCAGAGCTAAAAAAATGCGCGGACGCAAAACCATCCGCTTTACCGTTGAAGTTCAACTAAATATGTCAGCTACCCGATGATGAAAGATAATCTTTAGCGATACTCAGCGGCCGGAAGGTATATCTCTTCTTGATGTGGTGGGAACCGCTGCGATTGGATATATCCTTTAATGTTTCAATTACCCTGATCGTATGCTCCCCCTTATTGATCATTATACATTCCGCGGCTCCCGCATAGCTGGCATCCGTAATCTCAGACCTGGTGGCCAGACCTGACTTGTTAAGGCTCTCCAGCACCTGAGTTGCCCATATTACGGGAACATGCGCAGCCTCGCATATCCAAAGAATTTCCTCCTGGACCTCACTCATTCTTTCGAACCCCACTTCTATCGCCAGGTCCCCGCGAGCGATCATCACCCCAAACACCTTGTCCCGCATCCCCTGTATTAACAGCGCAGGAAGGTTTTTAACCGCCGCCTGCGTTTCTATCTTCAAGATGATAAATACATCCTTCTTTCTCAGGTGTGCTAATACATCCTGCAAATTCTCCAGATCATGAGCGGAACGGACAAAGGAGTATCCGACGAGATCCGCATGGCGGGAAATGAAAGGCAGGCAGGCCATATCGAAGTCGGTGACTGAAGAAAGCGTAAGCGTTGAATCGGGAAAATTTATCCCTTTTTCGTCCTTTATAAAGGGTTTTGGCCGGGATATCCTTATCACCGTCAGTAATGCCTTATTACCTTCTATATGTTCAATGCTGCATTCGATCGTCCCATCGTCAAACATCACTCTCTCCCCCTTTTTTAATTGCGGGATGAGGCCGTCGATAGAACAACCGATGATTGTTTCCCCAGCGCTATCCAACCCGGCTACATCTGTCAGATATATTGAATCGCCTTCCTTTATTTCAATTCCCTTCCGCTTTGTTTTTTTGCCGGATAGCACGGTCCGGATCTTCGGGCCGGCCAAATCCATATAGATCCTGCATGGCAGCCTCGTCGCTTCCGAAGCACGATGAACATTATCGATCATTTTACTCCAAACAGCCTCCTCGTCATGGGCGCAATTGATCCGGGCTACATTCATGCCGGATAATAGCAATTCTCTTACAAGGTTAGGGTCGTCTGCAAAAGAAGTATCCAGGGTCACCATGATATAAGGCACTGCCTCCGCCGTTTTTACACCAAATAGAGACTTACTCTTCTGGCTGATATCTTTTACGGCGTTTTGATAGGTAAAACCTGATCTTTCCGCCGGCCTACTGAATCTGCCAAGGCGTTGTAAAATTGCCGTCATCTGGCTTTGCGTGTGACTTTCGGAACTTGCCAGGGAAGAAAGCCCCAGGACATGCAGCCGGTTCTGCAAGTCGCGGATATCTTCACTTCGCAGAATGATGTAATATAAAAGATTAACAAAACTCATTCGCTGAGCCGTATCCAGCTTTTGCATTACATCGGAACGGGACCTGACGGCCTCTATCATTTTTGTTTCAATCGATTCGAGGGTATGCCGTAACTCTGCTAAGCCGTCAACCTCTATTTTGAGCTCATCTTTTTCCAATTGGATGTTTTCTGCTTCAGGCAGCACTGTTGTCGTACTCATTTTTTGAATTTTTAGTTATTAGAATGCGATAGACGCTTCCAGCATCGTGCCATAGAATTTCCCACCGTTGAGGATGTTCTGTACAGGGTAATTCTTGTATTCCTGATGCACATATTCGGCTTTCAGCATAATATTGCGGGTAAGGAACCAACCCGCCGACGCCACTTCCCGGTTGATGGTTATATCGTTCGGATCAGCATGCAGGGCAGCCTTTAACGTATTATACCGGACCCCGACCCAAAAATTCTCGCTATGTTCGGGGAATCTGTAGATCAGGTCTGCAGCATATTGAATGGACTTACGCTGGTTAGTTTCCGCGATCGTCCGGCCCTTTGCGTGCTCATACGTTCCAAAGAATTCAAGTCCCTTATATTTTATGAAGGGATTCACCATATAGGTATTTACCTCTTCGCTGAAACCGGGGTTGAAACGGCCTGAAAAAGGGCTGTAATCGTTCTCATTGGAGATCGTTGTGCCATTGGCCACATTCTGGTTCTCCATCACATAAAAATAATGAGACCCCGTTCTGTCTCCGCCGAACAAGGTATTGCTATTTGCGCTGTGAACCTTGTAAAGCGAGCCAGTGAGTCGTAAACGGAGATCAGGCGTTACCTGCCTGTCAAAACCCAGTTTCCCCTGAAAGGCTGCCGGATAATGATTCACTTTGCCCGTGGCCGAATCAATTTTTGTGGCTGCTACAACGGTTGGGTCCAATTCCCCATTGGTAATTCCTGCCATCAGGAAGAGACCGGATTTGTGATGATAATAGATCTCACCGCCAAGTTCGGTAGCAAATTCATCCATGATATAGTTCTCGATAAAAGGATTGTAGATCGTATTGCCCCCGTCCGTCCGCCGGAAATGCTGATCCCCGTAGTCCACATCGAACTGGCCGATCTTGATCGTAAAGCTTTTCATTAGGGTATCGACAAATGCGCTGTGCAGGAAAAGTAATTTATCGAACTGAATATACCCACCTTTGACCCAGGTATCCTCATGGTGCCGCGAAGCCAGATAGGCAACCAACTGCACCCGGATACCATCGGACAACTGGGCATCAATGTTCAGGTTGGCCATGGCCAGGTCAAACCCATTTGTCAGCGGGATCAGGCTATTCACGTTCCCGGTGAAACCCGGGGCAGTCATCGGTGAGGCCATATTCTTATCCCGCAACATTTGATAGCTCTGTTCAAAATTCCCACCCACCTTCACTTTCAATTTATGAAAAGACGTCGTGTCGTCTTTTGTCGTCTCAAAAATATTTAGCCCTCTTTTGTCGTTGGGCCGGAAGTATTGCATTCCCTGGTGCTGAGCCGACACTACAAGCCCCATGATCATAAAAGATGCGGTTAGCAGATGCCTTAGAAATTTATTATAATTTTTCATTGTTCCTTATTTATAAAATCTGTTTTAAAATCGATGGTGATATCCGGGCTGGCTCTCATGGCCCCAAAAAGCGCCGATGGCGGCTTGATCCCGAAGTCGGTCATTCTTATCTTTTGCTCTCCCTCGAAGGACATCGTTCCCTTTTCCACTTTGAAGGATCTTATCAGCATTATAACCGGCCGCGATACGCCCGCCAGCGTCAGGTTACCCGGCAGAGTTGCGGCCTTTTGGCCGTCATTGATCTGCTTCAGTCTCACAGGCACGGTAAGTAAGAAGGTAATATCCGGATTGGCCTCCGCTTTCAGCGCTTTATAGGTCTTGTTGTTCATTACCGTCCCCATATCGCCTTTGATGGACCGCGCGCCCATGACGATGCGGATCGAACTGACCTCTACGCTGCCGTCCTCATTCAGGCTGCCTTCCAGATCTCCCGATACCTTTTCGATCTTCTCCGACCAGCTATGAATACTAAAGGTGCCGTGAATGCTCACGGCATAACCCGGCGACAAGGTATACCCCTTTTGAATGGTCCGCCCCCCGTAGCTAATCCAGGCGCCCAACAGTAGAAAGATGCTCGCTGTCCTCATGATCAATTTCCTATTACCTTCCTGCATTCATCTTTTCGAAAAGAAGACCCGCCGCCACTCCCTGAAGGGCGCCCAATAAAAGCCAGCTACCCACCAGTGTCAACGATACATTCATGGCGCTATAGATCAGCCACATCATCGGGAATACGGCTACCCCCACATACAGTATCCCGAATTCGATGCCCCTGCCCAGGAAATTGCCTTTCAGGACGCCCCTGAAGCGTTCCCAAAACCAGGAAAGGGCCAATCCAACGATGAAGGGATGCGCAAAGTAGAGCACATACCTGTCCGATTGCGCGTCAAAGACCGGATCGAAATACTGTATCGCCAGTCGCGGGAACAACCAGACCGTCGCATACAACCCGATAATGCTCACTACCAGCAAGAGCAAACCAGCGGCCAGTCCCGAAAGGATTATTTTCTTATTCACTGCTATTTTTTAACGACCAGCGTAAAATCGATCGTCAGCGCATCCCCTGTCTTCAAAGCGCCCAGCATATAGGTTGGCGGCTTTATCCCGTAATCGCTCATCTTCAATTTCTCCGTACCCGTGCAGTTGATCGTTCCGCCCGGCACTACCTGGCAGGTCGCATCCATGACCACGGGGTTTGTTATCCCGGCAATCGTCAGATTACCCTTGCTTCTTACCTTGAACTGACCGACAGTCCCGGGTAAGATGATCGAGGAGGTGGACGCAAAAACGATATTGCCGCCGTCTTTTGCTTTCAGCGCCGTATAAGCCTTCGAGTCCATGCCCGATTTGCCGCTCTTCAGGTTATGGACCGGGAAGGATAAGGTAAGGGCTTCAAGCGCCGCCGGAATCTTGTTGTTTCCCGCCGCATACGTAAAGTGTGCCATACACGAAACGTCCTTATCCTCCATCGACCAATCGTGCACATTAGAAGTCCCCAATACCTTGATGTCGGCACTGGCCGCACCATCGGCCGTACGATCTTCCAGCGGGATGACCGTTGAAACCGGAAGGCCTGAAAACGCCGTAAAAAAAATAATGGAGCCAAGCGCCAAATACGCGATATAACGATAAGGAACCCTGGCCAATAAAATACTCTTCATAAAAAATCATTTACGTTGTAAAAGTGTGTTTAAGTAAGCATGGTCTTCAACCAGCCGGAGATGCGATGCCAGCGCCCGCCAAATATGCTTTCCGGTTCTTACTACCTTCCATCCGGCAAATGTGAACCTATATGATCAAAGAAGTGTTACAGCCCTCGATCGAAAAATTGCATAATTCACACCTGCCTGGCTGATCAACCCTATTATTGTTGCACTGCCATGATCCGCTGTTAACACAAGGTTAATCAAACAATGTGAAAGGAATGTCGTATCTTAATAAGGATCGCAAGCCATATACCTACTTTAGTACGATCGCTTTCCTCTTTGTCCATTTCCATAAAACGAAGTCCGATGACAATCTATATTAAGAATATGGTATCCCCCCGATGTAAGATGGTTGTCGAATCAGAGCTGACACAACTGGGCCTCCATTTTACCCATGTAGAACTGGGCCTGGCTGATATCATAGAAGATATCTCCAGGCAACAGCATGATGAGATAAGATCCCACCTGTTGAGCGCAGGCCTGGAATTGATCAACGACGTCAAAAGCATCCTTATCGAAAGAATAAAAAAGGTGATTATCCAACTGGTGCATTTCTCAGAAGAACCCTTATCCACCAACCTTTCAGTCCATTTAAGCCAGTTATTGAAGCACAATTACACTTATATGTCCAATATTTTTTCGGAAGCGGAAGGTCACTCCATCGAAAGGTTCGTGATCGAACACAGGATTGCACGGGTGAAGGAGCTCCTTCTATATGATGAACTTAATCTTACAGAAATAGCCCAAAAAATGCATTATAGCAGTGTGGCCCACTTGTCCGCACAGTTCAAGAAAGTGACGGGCAATAGTCCTTCCCATTATAAGCGTCTGACAACGCACGGCAGAATAGCTCTTGAAGCAATATGATCCGCCGGGGGGGAAGTGGGGTTATGTCTTAGCAGTTGCCCCATTTACATATTTTTCTTTATCCTGGCCGATGCCCATTGTCAGGGCAGTCAGACCGGCCATACTCCCTAATCCCATGGTTTCCACGGCCGAGCTGGGGACGATGACAATTGTCGCATTCTGCTTCAACCCTTCGTAAAGCATGTTCATCGCCCGCAGATGCAACGCAACCGGGTTATTGGCATAGGTGAGGGCCGCCTCGCCGAACTTCTCGGCTACCTGCCGTTCAGAATCTCCCAGGATGACCCTTGCCTGGCGTTCCCTCTCCGCCTGCGCCTGCATAGACATGGCGTTCTCCAGGGCAGGGGGGATCAGCACATCTTTTACTTCTACGGAATTGACATGAATACCCCAGGGTTCGGTACGTTCATCGATGATCGTCTGCAACACACTGCTGATCTTATCCCGCCCTTCCAGCATGTCCGACAGCATGGTCTTGCCGATGACGTCACGCAAGGCAGTCTGTGCAGCCCAGCTGATCGCACTGAGGTAATCCGCTACTTCCAGCGCAGCCCTTTTGGGGTCCATCACCTTCCAGAATAATACCGCGTCCACATCCACCGGAACGGTGTCCTTCGTCAGGGTTTTTTCCGCCTTGAAGGCGGTGGTGATCACCCGGGTATCGATCCAATAGGGAATGGTATCCAGAATGGGAACGATGAAGAACAGGCCTGGCCCCCGAAGGGAGTGAAAATGCCCCAGCCGCAATACCATGGCCCGATCCCAGGGATCTGCTATTTTGATGGCGGAAGCGATCAAAAGGGCCACCAGGAAGCTTCCGGCCGCGATGGCCACGCTTGCCATGCTGTCCGCAGGACGATAAGCGGCATATGCGCCGGCAAGGCCCCCGCCAAACAAGACAATAAATATAAATCCGCTAAAAATGCTTTTACTTTTCATGATAAACCTCTCCAGGCTCAAGGTATCCCATTCAACGATCTGATCTCTTACACCTTTTTATGGAATCATTACAAAATTCCCACCTTGCCTTCCCGCCACAACCCAGCAGCGACGGTGAAGTATGTGGCAAGGATATTGTGGTATATAGATAATGACAACAGCCACAAACCTTGGTATTTGGATGGATCATTCGAACGCTCATTTAATGGAATTCAGTACCGATGTGATCACAACGAAGATCATTTCGTCAAAATTCACCCATCGGGAAAAAGAACATAGCATAGGCAAGAGCGAGAATGGCATGCACCAAAAGGAGCAGCATGAGCAAGCCGCCTACTACAAGGAATTAGGGGAGGTGATCATCAACTACCAGGATGTCCTTCTATTTGGACCCACTAATGCCAAAATTGAGCTATTGAATGTTCTAAAGGCGGACCGTCATTTTGAAACAAAGGACTCCGATAAAATGACGCAAAACATGCAGCACGCTTTTGTGAAGGATTATTTTTTACAGCGGCCGAGGGATTAATGCCGGGTCAGCCATTCCAGGAAATCCGTGGTCCTGTTCTTGCTGACAACCAGCGTTTCCTTGAAGTGAACGGCAAGATTTACCACGTATTTCCGGTGCATATAGTGATTAGCGTCCTTTACGGCCTGCCTGTTGACGAGGTGTTGGCGGTTGACACGGAAGAAGGCGTCGCCGGCGAGTTGTTCCAATTCGTCGAGGGCCTGGTTGACGATGTAGGACCTCCCGTCGAAACAATAAAGACGGGTCAAATCATGCTCAATATAGAACAGCGCCACCTCGCCGATGCCGATGGGAAC
>Ga0206888_1098_pt1 | contig 24677 bp, 13 predicted proteins | sample Alteio_BWOrgHeat_90_FD_153258 | JGI IMG/M metagenome (GOLD analysis project Ga0206888, IMG submission 153258) | Enriched cells from forest soil in Barre Woods Harvard Forest LTER site, Petersham, Massachusetts, United States - Alteio_BWOrgHeat_Nextera4 ... | reverse complement strand
CGGCGGCGATGGCGATATAGGCCAGGCTGCGCAGGAGGCTGCTGAGGAAGAGCGCCTGTCTGTCCTGGTGCATGGCGTGGAGGAAGGTACGAACGTATTCCTGGACCTGCGGCTGCATGGCCGCCGTCTGTTGGGTCAGTGACCGGTCCCGCAGCGAGGTATAGTCGAAGCTGGAGTAGAGCAGAAACAGAATGATGAAGACTCCGCCGGTGAGGTAGAGGCCTTTTTTATATTTTTTCCAGGCGGTTGGCCGGTCCGCCGCGGAGATCGACAGCAGTTGGTTCAGGCTGAGGGCTGCGAGGATACAGAGCAGGAGGGTAGGGATAACGACGATGACGCTGGGGGCGCGAAACTTGTTATAGCCCGGGAGGATCTTTAGCAGGAAGCCGTTGAACTCCACGAAATAGCTGCCCCAGCTCATCAGGATGGCCAGGATGCCCGCTGCCAGGATCCACCACTTGTGTTTGTTGTCCAGGAGGAAGAAGCCGAGGAAGGCGAGGAAGCAGATGACTGCGCCCGCATAGGCCGGGCCGCCCGTGGTCCCGATGCCCCCCCAGTAGGTTTCGATGTATCCCTGGAAGGCCTGGCCCAGTTGTGGGGGCATGCTTTGCAGGGCTTCGATGGCCTTGCTGTCCTCCTGGTTGAACTGGGGGTCCAGGTTACTGCCGCCGAAGATCTTTGGGACGAGCAGCGTAAAGGATTCGGTTTTATAAATGCTATAGCTGAGTGCATAGTCCTGGCTGAGACCCGTGGTGGTGACCGATCCGCCCGGGGTCGCCAGGTCGCTGCCGTTGCGGAGGGAGGCTTTGGCGTAGTCCATGGTGGTGAGGATCACGACGGCGTTGCAGGCGACGCCGATGAACCCCCCGATTGCCGCAAGGACTGCGACCTTCCCGATGTGACGGTAATCTTTTTCTTTTATCCAGCGGATGGCATAGGCGACCGTCATAAAGGCTGCGGCGATGAGTCCGTAGTATTCTATCTGCGGGTGGTTGGCCGCGATAAAAAGAGCGGTGAAGAGGGAGAGTGTCGCCAGGCCCAGCCAGTATCTTTTTTCGAAGAGCCAGATCAGTGAGGCGAGGAAGGCCGGCATGATGGCGATGGCCTGCATTTTTGTCGAGTGGCCGACCGCGAGGATGGCCGGGTTATAGGTCGAATAGGCAAAGGCCAGGGCCGTGATGATGCCCACGTAGGGGTTTAGCCGAAGGGCCAGTGCGAGAAAGTAGAAGCAGATACAGGCCAGGAAGAAGAAATTTGCCGGCGCCGGCAGGCCCAGGGTGAGGATGTTGAAGACAAAGTATTGCGGGGAGAAGGCCGGGGCGTCCATGGCGATCTGGTAGGCCGGCATACCGCTGAAGAGGCTTTCCGTCCACAGTGGAAAGTGGCCGTGGATCTCCTTGTATTGGTAGGAGTTTTGGGCCATGGCTTTCCAGCCGTTGGTATCGCCGGGGGAGAGTGTTTTGTGTTGGAAGGCCGGCCGGCAGAAAACGATGGCGACTACCAGGAAGACCCCTATGGCGATGGCATGGGGGATAAATGGGCGATACCAGGACTTTTGCATGGGAGCAATATTACGGGGAATGTTGTAAATTTCGACCATGGCAAATGATTTTTATGCGTTAAGCGCGAATACGCCCCAGGGGCGGTCGGTGAATATGAGTAATTATAAGGGGAAGGTCGTCCTTGTGGTCAATACGGCCACTCAATGCGGTTTGACGCCACAGTTTGCGGGGTTGGAGAAATTGTATCAGCAGTATAAGGATTCCGGGTTGGTGGTGCTGGGGTTTCCCTGTAACCAGTTTGGTTCACAGGAGCCGTTGGCGAACGAGGTGATGGAGGAGACCTGTTTGGTGAATCATGGCGTGACGTTTCCGTTGTTTGAGAAGATCGAGGTGAATGGGGCGGGGACGCACCCGGTGTTCCGGTATCTGAAGAAGAAGCTGGGCGGGTTGTTCGGGAGCCGGATCAAGTGGAATTTCACGAAGTTTTTGGTGGATGCTTCCGGTAAGCCGGTGAAGCGGTATTCGCCCGTGACGAAGCCCGAGGCAATGGAGGGGGAGATCAGAAGGTTGTTGGTAAAATAACCGCCGCCCGTTAGGGCGGCGGTGGAATGCGTTCAGCGCTCGAGTTCTTCGAGCATTTCTTCTGTCAATTCGACCTTTTCGGCGGCGATATTTTCCTCGAGGTGTTTGACGCTGGAGGTGCCGGGGATCAGCAAATTATTACTTGAATGATGGAGCAGCCAGGAGAGGGCTACCTGGTGCGGAGTGGCGCCGATCTTTCCAGCGACGCTTTCAACGGCGGTCATTTTCGTGAGATTGCCGGCATTGATGGGATTCCAGGGAATGAATGCCTTGTCGGTCTCCTCGCAGTACTGGAGTACGGCTTCCCATTTGCGGTAGTCCTGGCTGTATTTGTTCTGTACGGAAACGATGTCGACATATTCTTCCGCCTTCTTTATTTCCTCCACGCTGACCTCGGACAGCCCAATGTATTTGACCAGTCCTTCTTCCTGTACACCCTGCAGGAATTCAAGGGTTTTTTCGAAGGGGCTGGTGGGATCGATACGGTGGAGCTGGTAGAGATCGATACGGTCTACATTGAGCCGGGCGAGGCTGCCTTCGAGGGCCTGCTTCAGGTGATCCGGCCGGGAGTTGACATGCCACTGGTTTGGCCCTGTCCGGAGGAAGCCGCCTTTTGTCGCGATGACGAGCCCGGCAGGGTAGGGATGGAGGGCCTCTTCGATCAATTCTTCCGATATATTGGGGCCGTAGCTGTCGGCGGTGTCGATAAAGTTGACGCCCAGTTCTACGGCGCGCTGCAGGACCCGGATGGCTTCGGCCTTATCCTTTGGCGGTCCCCAGACACCCTGTCCGGTGATGCGCATTGCGCCAAACCCCATGCGGCGGACGGTAAGTTCCCCGCCGAGGGTAAAATCTTTGCGGAAAGTTACTTTTGTGCTCATATTGTAAGTTGTTTTTAGCTGTGGCGATCGGGCTGGGGCAGGCTGTTTTTGTCGATAGGTGAATTTTCAACGCCTCAGCCGTCGAAATTGTTCGTCGGGTATCCCCGGTTTATTTTAAATTCGTCGTATACCAAAATGCTGCGCATGAAATCCCGCTTTTTTGTCTTATCCTTAACATTTCTGACCCTTTTTGCCCGGGGGCAAACTTCGGCGTCTAAAAAACCTCTTGACCCCAGCGTCTATGACAAATGGGAAAGCATCGGAGAAAGAATTCTCTCCAATGACGGGAAATGGCTTGTCTATACCATTACCCCGCAGGAAGGGGATGCCCGCCTGGTGATCCGGGGGACATCCAGTGATTATGCAAAAGAGATATCCCGTGGCACGGAAGCCACTATCACCGAAGACGGAAGGTTTGTCGTCTTTTTGATCCATCCTTTTTTTAAAGACAGCCGGGAGGCGAAGATTCGCAAACGAACGCCCGAGCAATCGCCAAAGGACAGCCTTGGCTGGCTGGAACTGGGGACGGACCGGCTTGTCAAGATCCCCCGCGTCAGGTCCTATAAGGTAGCGGATAAAAATGGGGAGTGGCTGGCCTATCTGACAGAGAAGCCGCTGCCTTCTGCCGCGGCTGCGGACTCTGCTACGCGGATCCGGCTGCTAACGGCGCGTGCGGATAGTCTTGCGCGGGTGGCCGACAGCCTGCGCCACCAGGTGGCGGAAGTTGAGGCGAAGGGGTGGAAGGCGGGGATGCCGGCCCGGAAGGACCGGGCAGGTGCGGCGGGGGGTGAGACGATAGAAGAGGGCACCGATCTTGTGCTGCTGAACCTGCGGACAGGAGTGGAGAAACGTTATCCCCTGACCAGCGAATACGCCCTTAGCCCCCAGGGCAATACCCTTATCGTCGAGACGACCCGCCGGCTGGCGGACACGCTATCCAAGGCCTTTGTGCTCTGGGTCAATACCGGCAGCGGGAAGGTGGATACGGTGTTGCGGGGTTTTCATGACGCCAAAAACTATGCACTGGATGAGGCCGGTGCGCAGCTTGCCTTTGTGGCCGAGCGGGACAGTGTTCCCAAGGCCCTTGTCAAATTTTACCGGCTTTGGTATTATACGCCGGGAATGGACAGCGCCATGCTTCGCGCAGATGCCGGCAGCATCGCGGCCGCCCTGGCGGCCAGCCCCAACCACCATGAACCCGTACCGACGGAAAGGAAGGGTTTTACGGTAAGCTCCGACTTTGTCAACACCTTCAGCAGGGATGGCAGCCGGCTTTATCTCGGGCTGGCGCCGATACGGCCGCCAAAAGACACCGGGCTCGTGGATTTTGAGACGGCGCGGCTGGATGTATGGAACTATAATGACGATTATCTTTCGCCGCAACAACTGGTGCAGGTGAATACCGAACTCAAGCGTTCTTACCTGGCCCTATTGCCAAAGGGGGAGAGCAGGCTGGTACCGCTGGGTGATGCGGATTGCGAGACCGTCATCCCCGCACAGGAAGGTAACGGCCCCTATGCGCTGGGGATGAGCTCCCGTGGCTATCGCATCCAGCAGCAGTGGGAGGAGAGCGGGTTACAGAAACTTTACCTGATCAATATGACCGACGGCAGCCGGAGGCTGATCCAGGACAAGGTCCGGGGTGGCGCGACGCTTTCGCCCGAGGGCAAGTATATGCTTTGGTACGACTGGAAGGGACATAACTGGTATACTTACTCGATCGCCAGTGGGAAGGTGACCAATATTACCGCCGGGGTGCGGGTGCCGCTTTATGACGAGGAGGACGACCACCCCGACGATCCGCCGCCACACGGGGCGATGGGTTGGTTTGACGGGGATAAATGGGTCTATGTCTATGATAAATTCGATATCTGGCAGTGTGATCCGGCGGGACAGAGTGCACCGGTGTGCATTACTTTGGGAGTTGGACGACGGCATCAGTTAACCTTCCGTAATGTGCGGAGTGATGAGGAAGGGCGGGGGCGTGGAGGTCGTTTCCTGCGGCAGGATTCAGCACTTCATGCGGGACAATCCTTGTTGCTGACCGTGTTCGATCAGCGGGATATGTCGGCGGGGGTCATTGTTTATCCCTTGGGCGGGAAGTTTGCTCCTGATACGAATTCCGCCCAGTTGACAGGCCCGCAAAGTTTTAGCGGGTTTTTCAAGGCGAAGAAGGCGGCGGTGTACGGGTGTCTTAAAGGCAGCCCGGACCATTCCTATGATGTCTATGTGGACGGGAAGCAATACAGTCAGATCAATCCACAGCAGGCCGGTTATAACTGGCTGACGGTGGAACTGCATCACTGGAAGATGTTTGACGGGAAGATCAGCGAAGGGCTGTTGTATAAACCGGAGAATTTCGACAGCACCAAAAAATACCCGATCATCTTTTATTTCTATGAACGGGACGCGCGGACGCGGTATGATTATATCGCGCCGCAACCCATCCGCGCCTCGATCAATGTCGCGTATTTCGTGAGTAACGGCTACCTGGTCTTCGATCCGGATATCTTCTACAAGACCGGCCAGCCCGGGGAAGATGCCTATAACTCCGTGCTCTCCGCGGCGCGTTATCTTTCGCGATTCAAGTGGGTGGATACGACGAAGATGGGTTTGCAGGGGCATAGCTGGGGCGGCTACCAGGTGGCTTACCTGGTGACGCGGACGCATCTTTTTGCGGCTGCCGAGGCCGGGGCGCCGGTGGCGAATATGACCAGCGCCTATGGCGGGATCCGCTGGGAGACCGGGATCAGCCGGCAGTTCCAGTATGAGAGATCGCAGAGCCGCATCGGTTCGACGCTTTGGCAGCGGCCTGACCTTTACCTGAAAAATTCTCCCTTGTTCAGGGCCGATAAGGTGACGACGCCGCTGTTGATGATGCACAATGACGCCGACGGGGCCGTGCCCTGGTACCAGGGGATAGAATATTTCTCCGCGTTGCGCCGGCTTGGCAAGAAGACCTGGCTGATAGAGTATAACGGGGAAGGGCATGGGTTGACGGAAAGACGCGACCGGAAGGACTGGTCGATCCGGCTATCGCAATTCTTCGGTTACTACCTGAAGGGCGAGCATCCGCCCCGGTGGATGGTGGAAGGGGTACCTGCGACGTTGAAGGGGATCGACTGGGGGCTTGGGGAGGAATAAATCCTTTAAAATTTATATACCATGTTCAGGAACTATTGGAAGGTGGCTGTTCGCAGCCTGCTGAAAAGAAAGGGGTTTACTCTTATCAATATCCTGGGGCTGGCTACCGGGATGGGGGTATGCCTGCTGATATTGCTGTTTATCCGGCACGAGGTGAACTACGACCGGTGGGAGGTCAATGGCGACAGGATCTACCGGGTAGTGCTGGAGCGGAAGTATCCCGACCGGGCTACATCCTATGCCATCATTCCTTTTTCGATAGGCCCCGCCATCCGGAAGGAATTCCCGGAGGTGGAGGAGAGTACCGGTTTTGGCGATTTTACCGGGAAGGATGCCTTGCTGGTGCGGATCGGCGACCGGCGTTTTGAGGAGCGGAATGTGCTCACCGTCGACAGTACCTTCTTTCGGGTCTTCCCGATGGCCTTGCTGGAGGGCGATGCTGCTACTGCGTTGCAGAAGCCCGGCATGGCGGTGATCAACGAGAGTACGGCGGTGCGGCTTTATGGATCGGCGGCAGCGGCTATCGGGAAGGAATTCGAGACGGAGGTGCAGCAGGCGCCGCGGTTCCGGGTCACCGGCGTCTGTGCTGATCTGCCGGCCAATTCGCATATCCGCTTTAACATCCTGTTATCCGAGACGAGCTTTCCCTTTGCGCGAGAGGTGAACTATACCGGGTTTTCGACCTATACCTATCTCCGGCTCCGGCCAAACGCTTCACCTGCCGCGCTGGAAGCCCAGTTGCCGCTGATAGTCAAAAAGTATGTGAGCGGGGACATCGCCCGGAATATGGGGATGACCTTCGAGCAATTTATCGCGGCGGGCAACGGGTATCACTATTACCTGCAGCCGGTGAGGAATATTCATCTTGATTCCGACCTGGAGGCCGAGTTAATCCCCAACGGCAGCCGGCGGGCGGTCACTATTTTCGCGATCATCGCCACTTTTATCCTGGGGATCGCCTGTGTCAATTTTATCAACCTGTCTACCGCAAGGTCGATGGAGCGGGCCAAGGAAGTGGGGATCCGGAAGACCTTCGGGTCCGAAAAGCGGTCGCTTGTCTTCCAATTCCTCCTCGAATCGTCGATAGTGAGCGTGCTGAGTGTGGTGTTGTCGGTGGTGCTGGTATGGGCATCGCTGCCTTTCTTTAATACCTTATCGGGTGAGGTGCTTTTGGTGGGAAGCCTGCTTACGCCCGGGACGATCTTGTTATTGTTGGGATTTGGCAGTTTTGTGGGGGTTGTTGCGGGGCTTTATCCCGCGTTTGTGTTATCGTCCTTCCAACCTATCAAGGTGTTGAAAGGAAAGTTCCAGTCCAACAGATACGGCATCGCGTTGCGCAACGGGCTTGTCATTTTTCAGTTTGCCATCTCTATCGTGCTGATCATCTGTACGATAGTCGTCAACCGGCAGATGAACTATATGTTGGGAGATAAATTGGGTTTTGCCAAGGACCATGTCATCGAGATCGCGAGAACCGACCTCCTGGGTGCGAAGACGCCTGCCTTCCGGAATGAACTGGCGGGGATTGCGGGTGTCGAAAAGATCGGCGGTACGTCGAGTATGCCCGGGGAGGCCGGTTTCTTCGGCATCTCCTGGCAACCTGTTGGTTCACGGGAGTCGATGACCGGTCGCGGGATCGTTGTCGATGCTTCTTTTGCGGAGACGCTGGGGTTGTCGATAAAGGAAGGCCGGTGGTTTTCGAAGGATTTTCCTACCGACTCCCTTGGCGTCGTTGTTAATGAAAAGGCGGTGAAGGCGCTGGGGCTTAAAGAGCCGGTGATCGGGGCGAGGCTTACGACGACGGCGGAATTCCTTAATCCCAAACCCGATTCCTTTTATACGTATAAAGTGGTGGGGGTTGTCAATGATTTTCACTACCAGAGTCTGCACCAGGCGATCAATCCGCTGGTGATCACCAATGCGGCCAGGTTCGGGGATGTGACAGGGGTCACGGCGGTGCGGATCAAGGGGGATGTCTTTGGGCCGGCGATAGCCGCTATCGAGCAGAAATGGCGGCAGTTTGTACCCGATCATCCTTTTCATTATAGTTTTTTGGACCAGACCCTTGCGGCGCAGTACCAGGCCGAGCAGACCTTGCAACGCATCTTTACGGTGTTCTCGGCGCTGGCCATTTTTATCGCCTGTATCGGGCTGTTGGGATTGGCGGCTTATGCCACGCAGCAGCGGATCCGGGAGATCTGTATCCGGAAGGTGCTGGGCGCGAGGGTGGGGACGATCGTCGGGTTGTTGTCGCGGGATTTTATCCGGCTGGTGACTTTGTCGGCGCTGGTGGCTTTCCCGCTGGCCTGGCTGGCGATGCACTCCTGGTTGCAGGGGTTTGCCTACCGGGTGGGGCTAAGCTGGTGGATCTTTGTGCTGGCGTGGGTGATCTCCCTTTTTATTACATTGGTCACCATCGGGGTCCAGGCGGTGAGGGCGGCTTCTACGAATCCAGTGAAGGTTTTGCGTAGCGAGTAAAATAAATGATATGAAGAAAAGCCGGCTGGAAGCCTTCAGCGATGGGGTGATCGCGATCATCATCACGATCATGGTTTTGGAACTGCATGTACCGCATGGAGAAGAATTAAAGGACCTGGGGCCCATGGTGCCCACGGTGATCAGTTATATCCTCAGCTTTGTCATGGTGGGGATCTACTGGAACAATCATCATCATATGCTGTATGCGGTGGAACGGGTGAATGGAGCGATCCTGTGGGGTAATCTCAACCTGTTGTTCTGGCTGTCGCTGATGCCGTTTGGCACGGCCTGGATGGGGGACAGTCATTTTGCGAAGTGGCCGGTGATCCTATATGGGGGGATCCTGATTATGAACGGGCTGGCCTATACGATCCTTTGCCGGCTGCTGATAAAGGAAGCCGGACCCGGGTCGCCACTTGCGGTCGCGCTGGGACGGGACTGGAAGGGGAAGGCGTCGGTGGGTATCTATGCCGTGGCCATGGGGCTTGCCTTTCTGAATCCCTTGCTGGCCTTCGGGTTGTATGTCGGGGTGGCAATGCTCTGGTTTATCCCGGATCGAAGGATCGAACGGGAGATAGCCAGGACAGATGCCCCGGAGTAGGGATGTGCCTGTTGTTGACAGGGGCCGGGTGGCGGGACAACGGGAATCCTGCAAAGCGGCTTATTCTATAGACGGAAAAGCGGGTCAAAAGAACTATTCCGGGGAACAATTTTTTTTAAAACCAGGGAAAGTAGACACAATCCCCGGTTGCTTTTATGATAAAACGAACGCGCATGCGGCAGGACGGGTATGGGTCGCCCCGGTCCGGATGCTCCGCTGTTTTTTGTTATTAGGGATGATAATTAAAGTTTGCGCTAATAACGGGTGGTCGAGGTGCCAGGGCCCGTTTTCCCCGGCGGCGTCAGGTTTACTAACGTTGAAGTAAAAATACAAGACTGCGCGCAATTTAAAAAAATGAAAATGGGGCGGGGGGAAAAGATGTGCGGAAAGATAAATTGAGTGGAGCAGGGGTGCCGCCGAACAGGACAGCCAGTGTACTAAAAACGAACAGTTTCGTTTTTGAGGTTGGTTTCAACTTTTTGATAATCAATTTAGTAAAAAGCTGGTCGTCGTTTTGTGACCTTTCGCAAAAATGTCTTCATGATCCGAAACTATCTTCTTACCGCCTGGCGGAATCTCCAAAAGAACACCTTCAACGCTACGATCAATGTCATCGGGCTATCGGTGGCTTTTACCTGTTGCATCCTGCTTTTTTTGATGGTGCGGTATGAGTTCTCGTATGATTCGTTTCAGCGGAATGGGCCTCAATTGTATAAGGCGTATAACGTGTCGCATGCCGCGCATGGGGACGAGCGGAGCGAGAGCATGAGCTACCCCGTGGCGCCGGCGATAAAGAAGGAAGTGGCGGGTGTCGTGAAGAGCACGAATTTTATGTCGGCGGGTGGGGGTATCCGTTATAAAGGAAAGGAGGTCTATAACCGGATAACGCTGGTGGACCCCGATTTTTTCAGCATGTTCACTTTTGCCATTGTGGCCGGCAATACAACGACGCCGCTGGGCGGGGTGAATGATGTGGTGGTTGCCCAGTCGACGGCTACGGCCCTTTTCGGACAAGAAGATCCCATCGGCAAGCCGGTGGAGATCAAGGTGAGCGGTCAATGGACGGCGGTGAAGGTATCCGCTGTGATCCAGGATGCGCCGGAGAACTCCACCCTGCAATACCGGATCCTGGCGCGTACGGAGATCAACCCGAACTATGCCGAGACGAAGGATAACTGGAATTACAATCATCATCCCGTATTTGTGCAACTGGCGGCTTCCGCCACGATGCCGGCGGCGGAGAAGGACCTGCGGCAGATGGTGCGGCGGCATGGGGTTGTCGACGAGGCCCAGATGAAGAGCGAGGGATACCGGAAGGATGCCAATGGCGACTTCAGCACTATCCGGCTGGAGTCCCTGACCGATCTCCATTTTGACGAGGAGCTGGGCGGGCGCAATTCGATAAACAAAAACTATCTCTATACGCTTGTGCTGATCGCCATCGTGGTGATGGTGATCGCCTGTTTCAATTTTATCAACCTGAACGTGGCGCGGAGTTTTACGCGGGCCAGGGAGGTGGGGATCCGCAAGACGATTGGTGCGGGCAGAAGGCAGATCTATTTCCAACTGTGGGCGGAGAGCCTGTTGTTGTTTATTGCTGCTACCGGGATCGCGGTGTTTGCGGCGTCGATGCTGCTTCAGCCTTTTAATCAATTGTTCACCGAGAAGCTGACCTTGAATGGTCTTTTGGCGCCGGGGGTATTGGTCTGTGCGTTTGGGGCGACCGTCCTGGTATCCTTTCTTGCCGGTGGGTACCCTGCCTGGCTGGTGTCCCGGTTCAATACCGTGGAAGTGTTGAAGGGGAAGGTGTCGGTCAAGCGCAGCGGATTGCTGCGTAACGGGTTGATCACTTTCCAGTTTATCCTGGCCAGTGCGCTGATCAGCGGTACGCTGGTCATCTACCGGCAGTTTGAGCATCTGCGGACCGCTTCGCTGGGGTATGAGCAGGAATCCGTGATCAGTATCCCGATACGCAACGGGGAGAATGCGCAGCGGTATGCCGAGGTGATGCGGATGAAGCTGGCTTCGCAGCCCCAGGTATTGGCGGTGACCGCCTCTTCGGTGAATATCGGTATCGGCGAGGATAAGACCCAGAGCCAGCATGGCATCGGCTTTAGTTATAAGGGGCAGGGCATCGGCACTACCACCGTGGGGGTCGACTATGACTATCTCAAGGTGCTGGGGATGAAGCTGATCGCCGGCCGGGATTTTAGCAGAGATTATGCCACCGACACCTCCTCCGCCGTCACCAATGTCGTGGTGACAGAGAGCATGGCCAGGCAGTTTGGGATCAAGGATCTGAAGGAGGCGGTGGGGCTTTCTTTTTACCCTGACAGCGCCAAGCCCCGGTGGACCATTATCGGGGTCATCCCCGATTTTCACCTGGGTTCGATGAATGACCGGTTGGGGCCGACGACCTTGTTGTTAAACCGTCATGCCGGGTTGGACTACTTATTCGTCAAGGTGCGGACTACGAATCCTGTCGCCGCGATGCGGCTGGTGCAGGGGACGTTCCGCGGTCTGGAGCCTGATAATACCATCAATGCTTCCTATCTCAATGAGAATACGGCGCGCTGGTATGAGAAGGAGCAGCGGCTGTCGAGCATTTTCTTTACCTCCGCCTTTATCGCCATCCTGCTTTGTTGTCTTGGGTTGTTTGCGATCGTCTCGCTGGTGACCGAGCAGCGGCGGAAGGAGATCGGGGTGCGTAAGGTGCTGGGCGCTTCCATTCCTTCGATCACCGGGCTTTTGTCGAAGGATTTTATCCGACTCGTCGTGATCGCTTTCCTGGTGTCGACGCCGATTGCGTGGTATTTCCTCGAGCGGTGGCTGGAGAATTTTATCTACCGCGTGGATGCTTCGTGGTGGATCTTTGGGCTGGCGGGGGTGTTGACGCTGGTGATCGCTTTACTTACGGTGAGTATTCAGACCGTTAGGGCCGCGGTGGCGAATCCGGTGAAGTCTTTAAGGAGCGAGTAAAACCATAACTATGCGCCTATATTTTCTTACGGGCATCCGTAATCTACGGAAGCGGCTCGGGTATACGTTTTTGAATGTTTTGGGGCTGACCCTTGGGATCGCGACCTGTCTGACGATCTTTTTGGTTGTGCGGTATGAATTCAGTTATGATGCATTCAATCACCTGGCGAACCGGACCTACCGGGTGACCCTGACCTCCGGTGGTGGATACAATCCCTCGCTCTCGCTGGCCGTTGCGCCGGTGTTGAGAGTGGATTTTCCCGAGTTGCAGGAGGTCTCGCAGGTTTGGTACCGGGATGGGTCGAAGACCCTGGCGACGGTCCAGGTAGGAGATTCCAAGTATGAGGAGCGGCAGTTGGCTTTTGCCGACGGGGAGTTGCCGAAAGTGTTTGATTATACCTGGTTGAAAGGGGATGCGCGAACCGCGCTTGTAGCGCCGGGTTCAGTCGTCCTGACGGAAACCGTAGCAAAGAAATATTTTGGGGCTGGTGAGGCGATGGGAAAGACGATCGTGGTCGATGGAGAAGCCTTTAAGGTGACCGGCGTGATCCGGGATGTACCCGGCAATACGCATTTGCCGGTGAAGTTCCTGTTCTCTTTTTCGACGATCGCCCAGCGGCTTGGGACGAATGATTTTGGGTCGACGTGGAGCGGCGGTTTTCTCTATGTAGTGCTTCCGCCCAATGTTTCTGCCCGGCAGGTGCAGGGCCGGATGCATGCTTTTGTCGAAAAGAACTGGGGAAAGGATGCTGCAAAGGATGTCAACCTGCTTTTGCAACCGCTGCGGGAGATCCATTTTGATCAACGATATAATCAGTCTGAGATCTACACCACCACTTCCCGCCAGACCTATTGGGCATTGGGTGGGATCGCGGTCTTCATCGTGATCATTGCCTGTATCAATTTCATCAATTTATCGACGGGGTTGGCCGTTACCCGCGCGCGGGAAGTTGGGGTGCGGAAGGTGCTTGGCGCGGGCAGGTCTCAGTTGATCGCGCAATTCATGGGGGAGACGGCAGTGCTTGTGCTTGTCTCCGTAGGCCTGGGGTTGCTGGCGGCTAGTTCGTTGCTGCCTTCCGTGAACGGCTGGCTGGATATCCGGCTGAATGTTGCCGATCTGTACGAGCCGGGCGTGTTGGGGTTGCTGGCGATCCTGACGGTGGTGGTTATCCTGCTGGCGGGGGTCTATCCTGCGTTCGTTCAGTCGGCATTCCAGCCGGTGGTATCCCTGAAAGGGCAGGGTGGAACACGGCGACGAGGGTTTACGTTGCGAAAAGGACTTGTTGTGGTGCAGTTTTCCATTTCCCAGTTGCTGATCATCGGAACGATCGTCGTTGCGCGGCAAATGGACTTTTTTCAGAACCAGGATCTCGGTTTTGACAAAGAATCGGTTGTCAGCTTTTATATGCCCGAAAAGAAAATGAATCTTGCCATGGAACAGGCCATGGCGTCGAACCCGGGCGTACTTGGTTACTGTCTGGATGCCTCTTCGCCGGTGGACAACCGCTTCTTCACCGGGTTCTATTCGGCAGAACTGGGAATGCCCAAGGCAGATGGGGTTGAGATGAAGGTCGTCGACGAACGATATATTCGACTGTTTGGGTTGAAAATGCTGGCCGGGGATACCATTGCCCCGCGACAAGGCCACGATAGCGTGCGACGGACGGTGATCAATCAGACGATGATGGAGGAGTTACATCTGCGCCCGGATAATGCGATCGGGAAGCGGTATCAACTGGCTGATGGCAACGCCGAGATCATTGGGGTCGTGGCCGATTTTCAGAGTGGATCCAAGCATCATAAGCGGGGCGCAGCGGTGTTGTTCTATGATTCTTCTATGTTTAGCCAGCTGTGTGTGAAGATGCGGCCGCGGGAGGTTCGGAGGAGTCTCGCGACGATAAAGCAGAGCTGGTCGGCGTTATATCCGGATGGGCTGTTCAAATTTCAATTTTTGGATGACCAGATCGCTGCCCGGTACCGGCAGGAGCAGAAGGTGTATACGGCCATTCGCCTGTTTGCAGGGATCGCGATCCTGATCGGGTGTTTGGGGTTGTATGGACTCGTGGCGTTTGCGGCGGTGCAGCGGACGAAAGAGGTCGGTGTGCGGAAGGTGTTGGGTGCGTCGATGGCGGATATTGTGTTCTTGTTCAGCCGCGAGTTTGTGGTGTTGATCGGGATTGCGTTTGTCATCGCTGCGCCGGTGGCGTGGCTGGTGATGAATGGGTGGCTGAATGATTTTGCCTACCGGGTGTCCATCGGGTGGGGGACGTTTGTGGTGGCGATGGGGGTGTCGTTCTTTATCGCTGCGCTGACGATCTCGTGGGAGAGCGTGAAGGCGGCGGTGGTGAATCCTATTAAGTCGTTGAGAAGTGAATAAGCGTTACCAGGTGGTCTTGAGGGTCACGCCCCAGGTGTGCGGATCGCCGAGGTGGACGGCGCCGAAGTCGTAGGCGTATTCGATATATTTTGTGTTGGTGAAATTGCGGGCCCAGACATAGAGCTCGAGGCGGGGGATGGTGACGCCGACGCGGGCGTTGAGGATGCTGTGGGGCGACTGGGTGATCGTGTTGTCGAGATCGAAATATTCCCGGCCCAGGTAGAACCACTCGCCGCGGAGGACAAGGTTGACGTGACGGCGGGCACTGAGGGGGAGGTTATATTGCGGCGCGAACATCGAGGTGATGTTGGGAGTGAAGATCTGTTTTTTGCCGGCGAGGTCTACGGCCTGGCCGTTTTCCGCGAGAGCTAAGGATTGGTAATGTGCATCGGTATAGCCGAAATTATAGGCTAGTGTGAGGCCGTTGACAGGACTCGCGGCGGCTTCGAGTTCGACGCCTTTGCTGATGAGTTTGCCCGTGTTGCGGGTGACGGTGATGGCGCTGGGCAGGATAAGGGTGGGAACCTGGGCGTTGGTCACGTGCGTAAGGAAGGCCGTTGCGTTGAGGATCAGGCGGCGATCCCAGAGCGTGTTCTTTATGCCTAATTCGATATTGTTGCTGTATTCCGGGTTATAGGGATTCAGCGGTGGCTGCGTGGGGTCCGGGGAAAGCTGGGTCAGGCCGCCGGGACGGTAGCCGCGGCTGTAGGTGATAAAGAGGTCCGTGTTGTTGGTGGGTTGGTATTGGAGACCCCCTTTTGGCGAAAGCGCGCTGAAGTGCAGCGCGGCGGAGGTGTCCGGCGTAGTGGTGATGGCAGACTGGCCGTCCGGCTGGAATTGTTCGGTGACGTCGAGATAACGATGCTCATAGTCATAACGCAGGCCTGCGATCAGCTGTAATTTCTTTGTGACGGCATAGTTGACCTGGCCATAGCCGGCAACGCCGGTATTCTTTCCCTTTGTAATGTCGATGCTGGAGAAATTCGAGTCCGGGGCTCCGAGGAGGGCCGCGTCTGCGCCGTAGTGCGTTGCCTGTTTGTTTGGGTTGTATTGATGGAAAAAATATGCTCCCGCCGTCCAGGTGAGGGGAGAGTTTGTGTTATTGGGAGAGGCGAAACGAAATTCCTGGGTGAAAACCTGTACGTTGTTCCAGGCCGACCCAAAATCGTTGACGATGGTGACCCCATCGATGGGGGAGAAGTCGCCGTCGACAGATGGCTGGTAGTAGCGGTGGTTGTTCTGCCAGGCGGTAATAGAGGAGAATTCCAGGTTTGCGCCCGAATGTTTTATGGCCAGTGACGCGTTGAGGGTATTGTCGATCATCTTTCCGACGGCGTTCTGGTCCAAATGGAAGGGGTGCGTGAATGCGTCGGTGACGCTGGTGGACAGGGGAAAGGCGCCCCAGTTGCGGTTGTTCTGGTGTTTTACGTTGAGCGTAAGCGACCAGCCGGCGACGGGGAGGTATTTCAGATAGTAGTTGCCCGAAAATCCGGATTGCCGGTCGAAGGAAGTGTTGTTGTAGTCGTTGGTGTAGTAGCCGTTGCGCCGGTTGTAGGCAGCGGCGGCGCCGAAGAATAATTTGTTATCGACGAGGGGCGTGCGGATGCCGGCGGAATAGCGTTGCTGGCCGTAGTTGCCTTCGTCGATCTGCGCGAAGCCGGTCGTCGTATTGGTGGGTTGTTTTGTGATGATATTGATCACGCCGCCCATGGCGTTGCGGCCATAGAGCGTGCCCTGGGGGCCGCGGAGGATCTCGATGCGTTCGATGTCGTTCAATTCCGGGATATAGGTATCGAGGCTGAACTGGTTAACCCCGTCGATGTAGGTGGCGACGGCGGGGTCATAGGAGGTGGTGGTTACGCCGCGGATGGAGGTGACGTTGCGGCCGTCGCCGGAATTGCCCGAATAGAGATTGGGGACGATGCCGGTGATACCTTTTATGTCCCAGAGGCGAAAGGCGTCTACCTGTTTTGCCGTAATGGCGGTGACGCTGATGGGCACTTTCTGCAACGGCGCTTCGCGTTTTTCGGCGGTGACGGTGACGGAGTCGAGTTGGGTCTGGGCCGTGGCACGGGAGAGAAGGACAAGGGGAAGGGCAAGGATCAGGGTAAAGCGAAAGGCGTGGATCGAGGCGAAGCGAAAAATTGGTTTCATTATTAAGCGCTCAGTATTTTGGTAAGGTTGTTGTAGCTCGTCGTTATGCTGGCGAAGGCATCTTTGGGCATGTCGTGTTCTACGAAGAAATGTTTCATGCCGGCGGTGCCTGCACTCGCGAAGATACGTTTAAAGTCGACAACTCCTGTTCCCACCGGTGCGGGGCCTTCGCGTTGCTGGTCGAGGTCTTTTACGTGCCAGAGCGGGAAGCGGCCGGGGTGTGCTTTGAAGAGCTCCACGGGATCGATGCCCGCCTTGGTTGCCCAGCAGAGATCCAGCTCCATCTTGATATCGGGATGCAGTTGTTTCAGGAAGAGGTCATAGGGCGTGCCCGAGGCGAGTTTTTCAAACTCTTCGGTGTGGTTATGATAACAGAGCGTGAGGCCGGCTTTTTTGCAGGCTTCACCGGTTTTGTTAAGGGTTTCGATGGAGCTTTTTATCTCGTCTTCGGTGTGTGTAGGAATATTCGCGCAGACGAGATAGGGAATACCGCCTTCCGCGACTTCGTCTACCAATTGCTGCATATTCTCTTTGAGGTTGCGCATCGGCGGGAATTTGATGGGCTGGCCGTTGGCGTCGACAAGGGGTTTTGCATTCGCGGGCATCTTAAAGGGCGCGCCCAGGACATGGTGCGATTTCCAGGACATGCCGCTGTTGGTTACCAGGGCGGCGAACTCTTTTGGTTTCATACCGTAGTAACCTCCTTTCATGCTAAAGGCCGATTCGATCTCTTTGTACCCGATGGCCGAGATCTTATTGAGCGTGCCGGGAACATCCGCGTCGATGGTCGTGAAGAAGGTGAACAACTGCAGCCCGATGGGGTGCAGGGCTGTTTCGCCGGCGGCCTTATTGAAGAAGGCCTGTGCCTGTTTGCCGATGGCGAGACTACCGAGGGTGGCGGCGCCGGTGAGTTTGAGGAAGGTTCTTCTATTTGACATCGTTTGTTATTTAGCGTTGAAGGTTAGTGACATTATTCCGCCGGAGATGGGTTCCACGCCTTTGTAGAGGAAATAGATGACGTGTGGGTTGCCGTCCGCGATGGTGCTGATGGGGATCGTGGCCATGGCCATCTGGATCGCGCCCTTCTGGCCGGCTGTCGGGGTTACCGATGCCTTGCCAAGCGACTTGCCGTCCGGGGCATCCAGTCTTGCCTCGAAGTTGAGCGGCATTTTTGGCGGGGCCTGCCAGCCACAGGTGAGGGTGACCGAGGACACGCCGGTGAGGTCGACGCTATCCGATGCGAACCAGCCTTCGCCGGCAGGGAAGATCATCAGGTAGCGGCCATTGTATTTGAAGGGGTTGAATCCTTTTACTTTTTCCAGCCCGGTAAAGAACAGCGTATTGCTGCGAAGGCTGAGCGTCGTCTTGCCGGTGAGCGCCTTGATGTTATTGCCTCCTTTATCCGTGTAGCTGGCGGTGATGACCATCGCCTCGCCCGGTTTTGTATCCTTCGGCGGAAGGATAGAGCCGGTTTGCGGCAGGGATTTTTTAACGGCGGCGGTGTTGCCGAGGGACAGGATCCAGGTGACGATGGAATTGACGTCGCTTTGCGAAAGGCTGGGATGCGCCGACATGGCAACGTCGCCCCAGACGCCACTGCCGCCCTTGATGATCTTGCCCGCGAGATAAGAAGCCGCTTTCGGGTCTTTCTGGTATTTCTGTGCTACCAGCAGGAAGGCCGGGCCGATGGATTTGTCGGCTTCCTTGTGACAGCTTTTACAGTCGAGGGTTTGTGTCAGTTGTTTGCCGCTGACGCTTGCCTGGCCCTGGTGGTGGCCCATGGGAACCGCGCTCTTGTCGTATCCCTGGATATAGTCTACCGATACGTAGAGGTTGGCCGGGTCGATCTTTGCGGTGTCGTTGTCCTTTACGTCCACCGCATAGCCTACGGGCTTGCCGGGCAGATAGAAGGATCTATTGCCGCCTTTCAATTGGATGGACACTTTTGGTTCTTCATTGCCGGCATAGACGGGCACAGTCCCGCTTTTCCCGGTGCCGCCCTGGTCGTCTTTTACTTCTACGCTGATGCTGTAGTCACCGGCGGTGGTATAGGTATAGTCGAGGGTGGGTTCGGTCGTTTCTTTCTTTGTGCCGTTGCCCAGATCCCAGGTGTAGGTGAGTTTTCCTTTTTCGGGATCTCTTGCCGTGGTGGTGGCTTTGATGGTAAAGGGCAGGAGGCCCGAGGTCTTGTCGACGTCGATGGAGGAAACCACCGGCGGCAGGTTGCCTTTGATATAGTCGATACGGGCCAGGCCGGCGTCCGGGTTTTCGGTGAACCAGCCTGTGCCGTATTCCAGGAGGTAGAGCCGGCCGTCGGGGCCGACCTCCATATCGATGTCCGAATTCATTTTTACGCCGGGGGCGAAGGGTTCGAATTTATCGAAGTCTCCGTTGGGCCGCATGGTGACGGCTTTCATCCAGCCCCGCATCCATTCATAGATGATGAGCTTCCCGTTGTAATAGTCCGGGTAGCGGGTCGAATCCGGGAACAGATCTGTGTAGTACACCGGTCCCGCCATGGCGTTGCGGCCACCTGTTCCCACTTCGGGGAAGTCCGGGGATACTGCGTAGGGATACCAGATAAAGGCCGGTTGCGCCGGAGGCAGGTCGCGGAGACCGGTATTGTTACGGGAGTCGTTGACGGGATGGGCCGGGTCGAAAGCCGGCCCATTCTTTCCTGTCGCATAGTCATACTCGTGATAGGCATAGTTATTCCCTACGAACAGCGGCCAGCCGAAGAAGCCGGCTTTGCGGGCCTGGTTGAACTCGTCATACCCGCGGGGGCCACGGGTGTCGAAGCTGTCGTTGTTGGCATCCGGGCCTACTTCGCCCCAGTAGAGATTGCTGTTCTTCTGGTCGACGGTGATGCGATAAGGGTTTCTGTCGCCCATGACATAGATCTCCGGCCGTGTCTTCGCCAGTCCTTTGGGGAAGAGGTTGCCCGCAGGGATATCATAGCTGCCATCGGGGTTGACCTTTATCCGCATGATCTTGCCGCGCAGGTCGTTTGTGTTGCCGGCCGACCGTCTGGCGTCGAATTGCTGGTGACCCGGGAGGTCGTTTAGCGGGGCGAAGCCGCTGTTTACGTATTTGGCGCCTTTTTCGTCGAAGGGAGTGGAGTTGTCACCTGCTGAAAAATAGAGCAGTTTGTCCGGGCCGAAGGCGATGGAGCCGCCCGTGTGGCAGCAGATCTCGCGTTGTGCTTTTACTTCGAGGATGGTCTTCTCGGTGGCTTTGTCGAGGGTATCATTTTTGAATGTGAACCGGGACAGGCGGTTGACCGAGCTGTCGGCGGGGCTATAATAGATGTATATGTAGTTGTTGGTCGCGTAGTCCGGGTCCTTGGCCAGGCCCAGCATGCCTTCTTCGGCGTTGACGCCGGGTGTGTGCAGGGTTTTAAAGTAGACGTCGAAGTAGCCAACCTGTTTTACCTGTTTTGTATCGTGTTTATAGAGCTTGATCCCGCCGCGGCGTTCGAGGATCAGGATGTCGAAGTTGGGGAGAATGGTCATTTCAGTAGGCTCGTAGAGCTGACCCGTAAAGAGCTGGGTCTTTACGAAGCGTTCTTCTTCGGGTGGGGTCTGCGTCGTTGCCTTTGCGTAATCCAGCGGGGTATTGTTGCCGATGGCGTATTGGATGCCCGCGAGGAGGTGTTTAAGATAATTGTCTTCGGTATAGGACTCTTTTGTATGGCCCAGTTCAGTGTAAAAGGCCCGGCCGCCGTCGTACTCATGTTCCCAGGCCATGGGGTGATCGCCCATCTTATGGCCGCCTTTATAGCTGCTCTCGTCTATGGAGAGCAGGACGTGGACGTCCTTGTTCAATTCTTTATAGCTGTAGAACTCGTCCTTTCGTTTCCAGGGTTTTGGCAGGAAGCTTGTGGCGGGGTTGCCCGAGTCGACGACGTTGAGCACTCCTTCCTGGACATTGGGGAAGCTATCGTGGATGCCCGGGTGGTCGAGGAAGTAGCCGCCGACCAGGCGACCGTACCAATGCCAGTCGTATTCCGCATCCGCTGCTGCGTGGATGCCGACAAAGCCACCACCCGACTGGATATACCGTTCGAGGGCCACCCGCTGCCGGTAGCCGAGCACATCCCCGGTGGTGCTGAGGAAGACGACCGCGGAATATTTCTTCAGGGTGTCGTCATTGAACCAGGTGGCGTCCGTGGTGGTGTCGACGTCGAAGTTGTTGGCTGCGCCAAGCTTTTGGATCGCGGGGTTGCCGTCGGCAATGGACTCGTGGTGGAAGACCGCGGTTTTGCTAAAGACGAGGATGCGGGGTTTGCCGTTGTTGTGGGAGCAGGCGGCGAGAAGCAGTGTCAGGAAGGCTGTGAAAAACAGGCTTTTTGATGGCAGGCAATAACCGTTCATGCGTATAGTTTATGGTTTCTTTATGTCGGTATGACACAATAATAGGACTATTTTCTTAAAATTCCACCCCGTTAACGGGCTGGAGGTAGCCGTTGGTGGAAAGGAATGGATGATTGGCGGTCCGGATTGAGCAATTTCCGGGTTTTTGGAAGGGCCGCGTCGGTGTAAATTTGAGGCATGAATAATTTGTTTAATACCGGGGAGGTCGTCAATCTATTGCCTTTTGATGGCCAGGCCGACTATTATGGGACCATTATGGGGACTCCGGCCGCCGGGAGGTATATGGACAGCCTGATGCAGAGCATTGAATGGCGGAATGACGAGGCGGTGATCTTTGGGCGGCATATCATTACCAGGCGGAAGGTGGCCTGGTACGGGGACAGCGACTATGGGTACAAGTATTCCGGTATCGTCCGGCAGGCGTTGCCCTGGACGCCGGAGCTGCTGGAGTTGCAACGGTTGACGGAGGAGCTGACGGGAGTCCATTATAATAGTTGCCTGTTGAATCTTTATCATGATGGGGAGGAGGGCATGGCCTGGCATCGGGATGATGAGAAGGAACTGGCGCCGGGCGGGGCTATTGCGTCGCTGAGTTTTGGGGCTGAGCGGCGGTTCCTTTTCCGGCACCGGGAGAGCCGGCAGGTGGTGGAAGTGTTGCTGGCCCCCGGCAGTCTCCTGGTGATGAAGGGGGCTACGCAGGACCGGTGGCTGCATAGCCTTCCCAAGATGAAGCGGGTTACCCGGCCGAGGATCAACCTTACCTTTCGGTCAATGATGAAGAACACGGTAGCCGTAGGCCGGTAGCGTGTATGTTGTGGTCAGAGACTGGGCGCTGCCGTCGAAGGCATCCGTCCAGTTTGTATTTTGAAGGGTCGCGGGAACCGGCCAGGTGATGGCGGTGTTGCGTAGGTTGGCCAGGACGAGGACTGTATCGCCCGGGGCTGTTTTTGTAAAGGCCGCGATGTCGTTGTTGTCATAGGATAGCAGGGTCCCGCGGCGGATGGCCGTGCTGCTGTTGCGGAAGGCGATGATCTTCGAGTACGTGGCGGCCACTGCCGGGTTGAGGGTCCAGTCGATGGTGACCGAGGTGAAAGGAAAGGTGATGGCTGTGGGGAAGGCCACTTCGGTGCCGTTGTAGACAAAGGGGATGCCTTTCATATACGCCGTCACGACAAAGGCCGCCGTCAAGCCCGGGATGCCGCCGAGAAGGGTTACCGGGGAGCCGTCCGAGCCGTCCACGTCGTGGTTGGTCAGGTAGCGGACGACCTGCTGGGTGCCCGTGGCGCCCGTGTATTCCGAGTTATTCGCGTTGTCGATGAGGGTAACCGGGCTGCCGGTGAGGACCGGTTTGAGGTCGCCGTAATAAGCAAAGCCGAAATTGTAGTCAAAGCCCGCGGTGTAGTTGGCTGCCCTTGTGCCTTCGGCCAGCAGCAGGAGTTTGTGTGTCGTCACTGCGTGGAGTGAGTCGAAGGCCTGTTGCCAGAAATCGATCGGGGGATTGTCCGCGAAGTCACAGCGGAAGCCGTCGATGTTCGCTTTGTATAACCAGTTGCGCATCGAGGTGATCATCGTCGTCCGCATGGCCGCGCTGGTGAAGTTAAGTGCGGCCACATCGCTATAGGTGCTGAGTTGCTGGATATTGCCGCTGGCGTCTTTTACGTACCAGTCAGGATGTTGGGTGATCCAGGGGTGGTCCCAGGAGGTCTGGTTCACGATCCAGTCCATCAGGACCGCCATGCCCCGGCTGTGGGCGCCGTCGACCACCGCGCGGAGATCGTTGAGGGTGCCATACTCTGTTCCTACCGAGTCGAAATTCCGGATACAGTAAGGAGAGTTGACCGACTTCAGCGAGCCCACCGGGTAGACCGGCATCAGGTAGAGAACGTTGACGCCAAGCGCCTTTATCTGGTCAAGGCGGGCGGCTACTCCCTGGAGATTGTGGGTTGTGCTGAAGGCGCGGATGTTTACCTGGTAGATGGTGACGTCGCGCGGGTCGGGGATACCTGTAAAGGGCGTCCCGTACTGGGCCGGCGTGGTGTCCGTTGTCGTTGCCGGCGGGGTGACCGGTGGCGGGGTTGGGGGTACGGAGTGGCTTTTGCTGCAGGACAGCAGGGTTATTATTGTAAGGATGAGCAAGTTCATTTTCATAGCGTTTATTGCTTGACGGCGCTGTACGTATATTTTTGCGACACATGCAGGTCGAGCGTGATCACATAGGTCCCGTCCGCCGGGACGGTCAGATTGTTCAAATTGGGATTGTAGGGTAGCAACGGGTTGTCCGCGTACTGGATGTTGCCCGAGTTGTCGATGCCGAAGTCGATGCTCCAGGCGTTGTTGGCGCGGAACTTAAAGGAGCCTGCCTGTTTCATGACGGCGGTTACCGTCCACACTTGTTTTACAGGATCATAGGTCATCTGGGTGTCGTTGTTCCAGCCGCCGGGGGTGGCGTCGCCGATGATCCCCCAGGTGGTGAGTGTCGTCTGCCAGGTGAGGTTGTTGAGATTGGCGGAAAGTTCGTAATAGCCGCCGCCCGCGACAGACAAGCCGCCTGCGAGGCCGTCCGTGGTGAGTGCGCCACCGCCTACTTCGCCTGTGGCATCGCCGTAGTTGATATGATTCCAATCCGGGGCGTTGGTGTATTTAAAGCCCTGGTTACCCGTGCCCGGGATATTTACATACCCTTCGAAAATACCCGCGTGGCCCGGGATGGGACTTAAGATGGGGGCTGAGGAAGGGTCCCAGCCCTGGTAGGCGCCCGGTACGAAGAGGTTGGACAGATAGGGTGTGACAAGGACGCTGATGGCAGCGGAGTAGATGGTCGGGATCGCCGAGGCCGAGCCGTTGTATTGATCCACGTCCGAGAGGACGCGGAACACCAGGTCCGTGGTGCTGAACCGGTTCATCGATTGCAGAAGATTATTGAGGTCTTTGCCGGCGAATTTATAGTTCAGGACATTGCCGCCGGCGACGAATTTCTGGGCCTTGGCCCAGCCTTTTGTCCCCACTGTGTCGCTGGGGACATCCAGCTGAAGCGTATAGGTGACCGCGATGTCCGAGCTATAGCTGACGGCCGGCCAGGAGATGGTCAGGACCGAGTCGTTGTCGTTGGCCGGGGCCAGTCCGACGGAGTCCGCAGAAGCTTTTACCGTTGCGGTAAAGGAAGTATTGGGGTTTACCGTCAGCAGGGCGCCTTCCTTCTTACAGGAGAAGGTGAGGAGGACCAGGAGGGCAGAGCCGAGATATAATAGTTTGCGCATAGTCGTGAGTTGAATGGGGTGAATCAATACCCCTGGTTTTGGGTGAGGTTGGGGTTTGCGTTGATCTCCGTTGCCGGCAGGGGCAGCAGGTTCAGGTGAGCGTCTACGGCTGTGCCGCCCGCTACGCCGCCTTTCCAGGGCCAGAGATAGGTTCCCGGGGTGAACTCGTTGTAGCGGATGAGGTCCGTACGGCGGAAGCCTTCCCAGTAGAGCTCTTTTTGTCTTTCGGTGAGGATGTCCGCCAGGGTGTAATTGCTGACGTTGCCGTTGGTATTTCCATAGGCCCGGGTTCGCAGCGTATTGAAATAGTTGAGCGCTGTTGCCGCGTCACCGCCGGCGCCGCCGCGGG
>Ga0206888_1097_pt1 | contig 24770 bp, 20 predicted proteins | sample Alteio_BWOrgHeat_90_FD_153258 | JGI IMG/M metagenome (GOLD analysis project Ga0206888, IMG submission 153258) | Enriched cells from forest soil in Barre Woods Harvard Forest LTER site, Petersham, Massachusetts, United States - Alteio_BWOrgHeat_Nextera4 ... | reverse complement strand
GCTGGCCGTGGATCGAAAATTTCCCCTGTACGATGGTGATGTCCGGCAGATCCGCCGGGATAGGCATTCCCTTGGCATCCAACAGCCGAAGGCGAAAAACGTTTACGGTATTGGGCAACAGTGGCAGCATTTCGCTAATGCGTTCACCCAAGGGCTTTAGTCCGCTGTCGAAGCCCCCGTCCGACCGGCCGATGCGATAGCGGCTTCCTTCGGGCGCGTTTTGAATGGCCGCAGCGAAATATTCCTCGCTGTCCTTGCTGTTGCGCGAATAAGCCATCCGGACGTCCACCGGCACAAGCCCGGGCTGGGCCGGCACCGGGCCGCCAACAGCTTTATCCGCTTCGATGGTCGTCAGACTGCTCGTCCGGCTTCCGGCATACCAGGCAGCGCCTTCCGCCACCGCGGTGGTGGGGTCGATGGACGCATTTACGGGGATGCCCAACTCCTGCGCCAATAAATTTCTCACCAGGGGAATATACGTGCTGCCGCCCACTAAGATGGTCTCTGTGATGGCGGCCGGTGTCAGTTGATTTCGTTCGAGCAGGAGACGGATAAAGGTTATGGACGACAGGATCCGATCCCTGATACAGGCTTCAAATTGAGCGCGGGTGACGGTGACACATTCCTCGCTCGTCCGGCCCTGTTCGTCTGTAAGATCAAATTCCATCTCCGCGTCGGGGTGCGTGCTGAGGGCTATCTTTATTTCTTCGGCTTTGTAGAGCAGTTGGTAATACAGCTTGTTGAACGGCCCATCCGAGCTGCGCATTTTTACTAAAAGGTTGTCGATGGCGTATTTTTCCGCGAGGTAGGGAATGATCAGTTGCTCAAGGATCAGGTTGTCGAAGTCGACCCCGCCGAAATAGTTGTCGCCTTCGTGGTCGATCACCTTCATTTCGTCATTTTCGATCCGGACCAGCGCTACATCGTAGGTGCCGCCGCCGAGGTCGTACACCAGCCATTGACCCTGAAAGTCTTCCCGGCCCTCTTTGTTCGCGAAGGCCAGGCTGGCGGCTATCGGTTCCTGCAGCAGGAGTACCTCTTTGAATCCGGCGGCATAACCCGCCTCCTTGGTCGCATTGCTCTGGATGGTGTCAAAACTGGCGGGAATGGTTATAACCACCGACTCGGGTGTCTCGCCGGTAAAAATGAAATTCTTTAATTCCTGGAGGATGATGGCGCTCAGCTCGATCGGCGTTTTGAACGATCCCGAGTTGGGTACAAAAAAGGTCTCGCTGGTCCCCATTTTACGTTTAAAGAACCCAAAAACATTCAGCGGGTCTTTTTCGATGTATTCCCTTGCCTTATCCCCGATAAGGATCCGGTCTTTGCGGAAGGCGATCACGCTGGGCAGCGTCGTTTTCATGCCTGCGGGGTTCTTGAAAATAGCCACTGTGCCGTTGGCACCTTTTGCTATCAGGGAGTTGGTCGTTCCAAGGTCAATTGCGAAGTTGATCGTCTGGGCCATAATAGTCGCAATTTAAGCCTTAGTCCCCACGATAACTACGCCTTTCTGCAAAAGTGCTTTCCCCGTCGCCTGCTGGGCGTAAAGGACCGGCTTGATCACCTCCAGGACAAAAAGCGGGCCCCTGCCAGCCGCTGCGATATTCGCTTCGAGGTCCGTCCGGGTTTCCTGGTAAGGCTCTCCCAGCGGGTTCATCAACAGGATCCCGGCTTCGTCCAGGACATCCTTCATCCGCTGAACATTCCGTTTGACGCCAGGCGAATCGCTCTCGCCCAGCTTTTTTTCCAGTTCGAAAACAAGATTGGCCATTCTTATCCAAAGTTGCTGTGACATGCGCTAATTTATGTAAAAAAAACCTTCTTCTGTTTTTTCAACTCTTTTGTATATTCCCATTTTATTGACGGTAATTCATTAGACCTTGAATCTCTCCTAAGACCAAATTCTCGCCCTCGCGCCCGATGACTCCTCCCGGAAAGCCGGAAAAGACCTTCCGTGGTGTATAGCGGTATTTTCGGGGCGGTGATGGCTTCGATCCCGGCGGTCAAAACGCGGATGGTGGTATTCGATATTGCCGTCGCTGATCTGACCGAAGAGCTCAGCAATCCTGTCGAGCTCCTTTTCGGAAATAAACTCGCCAGACAGGCAATTAATGCCATCCTCAAAGAAAGAGGAATAAAGCCAGGGAAGTCCGATTGAAATATATTTCCGTTACATCTACAGCGCAACCGGCATCATTGTGTAACCACCGCCTTCCCGACAAATAATTGACAAGTAATCCACCAAGCTGGATGGGCGGTCTTTTTTCGGCAGAAAAGACCCTAACTTACACAAAACAAGTCCCAAAAGCCAGCCAAATGCCAAACGTTATCCTGCAGCCTTGCGGAAATCCTATTGCCTTCAGGAACCTCCAGCGTACGATCTCCAGTGATATCCTTATTCGGGATCTTAGAAATTTCGTTAGCAACCCTGACTGGAAAAAATTGAAAGAAATTTATACTGGTGGCACTTGCCAGATCTGGGGAGTCGAACCCAAACTAGGAGGCAATATAAAAAAATGGGAAAAGATTGCATCAGGAGATCTCGCCTATTTTGCTCGCAAGAAAAAGTTCGTAGCATCGGGGACCGTCACACTTCGAATGCATAACAGAGAACTCTCCCTTCGATTGTGGGGTGAGGGAGAAGCCCACTCCACTTGGGAATATCTCTATTTTCTATCTGACGTTCAATCTATGGACGCCCCGTTGGCTGATTTTAACGTGGCGATGGGCTATGGCGCAGCCTCCCCAGTCAGATCATTTAATGTACTGGATGGTGTCAAAGGGGAATTGGCACTTGATTACTTTGGGATGAAGCCCCTGCCTGAAAGTTATTTTCCAACAGAAACAACCGTTTCATGGGAAAAGGTCCCACCAAACCTCGATCGCACCGATAAGGAGGTGATTGCAACTCAACGGCTGGAACATAACTATTTGAAGAATTCGATCCACAAAGGCAAGCCTTTCAATATTTGCGCCATATGCCATCGCGAATTTCCCGTCTCCTTTTTGGTGATTGCTCATATCAAGCGACGGTCCTATTGCTCTGATAAAGACCGAGTCGATAAACATGTGGCCATGCCTTTGTGCAATTTTGGTTGCGACCAACTGTACGAACGAGGCTATATTTCGATCCGTGGTGGAACAGTTGTACCGCTAATACGAGGACCAGTATCGCCCCCGATGCAGGCATATCTTGACGCTGTAATTGGCAATGAGTGCCGTTATTATTCTGAAGATAGCCAATCGTTCTTCGAATGGCATTGGGACTTTCATGAAAGACGGTTAAAGCAAATCATCATAAGATGAGCAAAACCTTGGGAAATCCCCATTTTTAAAATACCTTTCAACAAATGCCTTATATGTCCGATGTTCAAATGATCACTGATGCTCTGATAAAGTTTCGAGATGACCGTCAATGGGCGCAATTCCACGACTCGAAAAACCTCTCCCTTGCCATTTCCATTGAAGCGGCAGAACTAAACGAGCTGTTCCTTTGGAAAGAGGGCGCTGCGGCCGAAGAGGTGAATGTAAGCCGGTTGAAGGAAGAACTGGCGGACATCCTATCGTTCTGCTTTTTGCTGGCAGATAAACATAACCTCGATATAAAAGAGATCGTTCTGGACAAGATCCGCCAAAACGAACAGAAATACCCAGTGGAAAAGGCCCGCGGCACCGCCAAAAAGTATAACGAACTCTAATCCAAACAACCCGCTACCTTAACCATGATCGTTTACCAAAAGAATAAAAAAAAATTCAGCAGCGACGTCCTCACTAATGACATAGACGGGATCATCACCCGGGCCATAAAATCTTCTACCGGAAAGGACATTGCAGAAAGCGAGATCAACGCCTTCCGGCAGTCCCTGCATTATATGGATACCGTCCTTCACGACAACGACATCCCTGACGATTGCGGTATTTCCATAGAATATCATATTCCCGGCACATCGAAGCGGATCGATTTTCTCATCACCGGCTCCGATGGCAATCGGGACAATCTTATTATCGTAGAATTGAAGGGCTGGTCCGAGGCGAGGCTCACGCAGCGGGATGGGATGGTCGAAACCTACTTCCAGAGGAAATTAAGCCGGACCATCCACCCCTCCTACCAGGCATGGTCTTATGCAGCATTGCTGACAGCTTTCAACGCGACCATTGAAGAGGAGAGCATCAACATCCTGCCCTGCGCCTATCTGCATAACTACCAGCCAGACGAAGTTTTGACCAACGAATTTTATAGTTATTACACCGAGAAGGCGCCCCTTTTCCTCAAGCCCGATGCAGCCCGGCTACGGGCTTTTATCAAACAGTTCATGAAGTATGGGGACCAGCGGAATCTGATCATCCGGATCGAAAAAGGTAAAATCACGCCGTCGAAGGGTCTGGCAGACAGTCTCCGGTCCATTATGAAAGGGAACCGGGAGTTTATCATGATCGACGACCAGAAGGAAGTCTACGAAGAGGCCCTCTGGCTCTCAGCACACTCCAATGAGAAGAATAAAAATGTGCTCATCGTCGAAGGCGGCCCGGGTACTGGCAAATCCGTTGTGGCGGTCAATCTGCTGGTGGAGCTGATCCGTCGCGGGCTGATGGCGCAATATGTGACGAAGACCAGCGCCCCTCGCGAGGTCTATTTTGATAAGTTGAAGGGTGACAGAAAGATGCCGGAGTTAAAGAATCTATTCGTTAGCTCGGGGGCATTCATGAAGGCGCCGCAAAACTCGATTGCCGCGCTTGTCGTCGACGAGGCTCATCGCCTGACCGAGCAGACGGGCTTTTTGAAGATGGGGGAAAATCAGGTAAAGGAGATCATCAGCACTGCGCTTTTCTCGGTATTCTTCATCGATAAGGATCAGCGGGTTCATATAGATGACTATGCGGAAAGCTGGATCATAGAGGAATGGGCGAAGAAACTAACCGCCAAAGTCACCAAATTAAGTCTCTCTTCTCAATTCCGCTGTGGAGGATCCGACGGTTATCTCGCCTGGTTGGATAACCTCCTGCAGATCCGGGAGACGGCCAATGAGAGCCTCCAATCCACCGATTTCAAATATGACTTCCGGGTGCTTGACAGTCCGGCCAAATTGCGGGATCTGATCTTCGAAAAGAACAAGATCAACAACAAGGCCCGTTTGGTCGCCGGCTACTGCTGGGACTGGAAGAGTGCCAAGAACCCCGGGGCCTATGACATTGTCATCCCCGAATTCGACTTCCAGATGCGCTGGAACCTCAAAACCTACGGGTCCACCTGGATCATCGACCCTAATTCGGTTAACGAGGTCGGCTGTATTCATACCTGCCAGGGCCTCGAGGTCGACTACATCGGCGTCATCATCGGCCCTGACCTCCTCTATCGCGATGGCCAAGTCCTGGTCGACCCGACGAGACGCTCGAAGGATGACAAATCAGTTTTTGGCTACAAAAAGCTTCTCAAAGACAGGCCGGAATATGGAAAAGGATTGTTGCGTGCGATCATTAAGAATACTTACAGGACGTTGATGACCAGGGGAATGAAGGGCTGTTATATTTATTGCACCGATAAGGCATTGGAAGAATACCTATCGGCAGGACCATAGCCCGCCGCTATTGCCCCTTACTTCAACTTCATTTTATCCTACCTATGTAACCCGCCACTTTTTCGATCTGATCGATGTCCGGGGCGAAGCCTTCGCTCAACTGCTTCCCTATTCTCGGGAAAACCGTAGAGTTATGATAGCCGACGGAAACAGCTCGCTTTCGGATGGCGGCAAATTCGGAAAGGATGTTTTTCTTATTCACTCTGGCTTCCTTGTATTTGTTAACAATAAAGTCCAGGGCTTTTGTAAAGGCTTTCTGGTCTTCACTGTTGGTCGAAGTAAAGAAGCGGATGTTATTGTACGCAGGCGCGAAGTCCACTTCCGGGAGTTCCTTCCGGGAACGTCCGGAACCCCTTTTTGCGACGGTACTGCTTTTGGAAGCCGATTTCTTTTTCTTTACAACACTCCCCTTTGTAATAGCGACCACTTTCCCACGCGTACCGGCGCCGGAGCCGACGGTAACTTTCGTTTTATAGCCATTCCCGGCGCCACCGGAGTCACCCCCGCAATACCGCTTGATCATCCTCTGGAAGGCGGCCTCATCGGCAAAATCCGCGACCTCCCAGCTCTGCCTTATTTTGTTCCAAAGCTCCTGCTTCTTCGAGTGTTCGCCATAGTCGTCACTGGTGGAGTATTTCTTTATAAGTTCGTTTACGAGAACCATCAGGTCGGTGGCCATACTGCAAAACTGCTCATCGAGCCCTTCCTGTTTCCAGATCTCGGTTAGTTTGAATGGGAGGTTGCTTTTGTCGCCAGTGGTGTATTTGTAAATAATCGCGATCGTGTAGGGGACTACCGCTGAGCGAAGCTGCCCGATGGGATTATTCGGACCGCTGCCGTGCAGCTTTTCGAGAGTTCTGAACAGGATCACCTTCGCAACCGTCTCTTCATAGAAATTCCGGTCGATGTCCACTTCTTTCTGCGGCTTTCCTTCACCCGAGATATTCTCGATGAATAGCCGAAATACTTTTTCACCCCCCTTTTTGACGAGGTGGGGCGTGTCACCCCAAGCGGTATAGAATTTGGCAAGCTCCTCCTTCGTGAATCTTCTCTCCCTAGGATATTCCTTATCGAGTTTGGCCTTACTGCTGGGGTTTTTACGAACCAGAGTATTGAATTCGCCGCGAGCCCGTTCGAAGAACCATTTTTTGCCCGATGGGGTAAGAACGCTTTCCGACAAGGTCTTTAATTTGACCAGCTGGCTGTTTCTCGATCGGAGGTCAACAGAGGACACTTTCGACTGGGCGTTGGAATAGGCGCTGATTCTCGTGATAAGGTCTTCCAGCTCTTCCTGCGAAGCATCCTTGGCGACATTGATCTTGGCCATGACGCGGACATTGCTGATGTCGAGACCGGATTTGTTGGAGAAATAGATAGTGGCGGTCGTCTGCCCGCCGTTGACGATCTGGAAATCCGTGAGCGACCGGATATAGGTTTTGTCATTATCCATGAAAAAGTCCTTGCCGGTGGCGGTGATCGTGAGGCCGTTGTTATACGCGATAAATTTTTCGGGACTGTTGCGAATGGTATCCTGGATGCCCCGGTTGACGCTGTTGTTGAGTTGCAGGAAGGACCGGACGTTCTTTTCCAGCATGCGCGAGCTGTGTTTGCGGTACAGATCCACCAGCAGCGGCGCGGGCAGTACACAGAGCCAGGATTCATAATTTTTTTCCATGGCCGCCTGGATACACTCCACATAATACCCGCTGAAATCCACCGTAAGGGGTTCCCGGTTGCCCTGGGATACGGTGACATCATAAAGGAAATTGATATCGATCAGCCGTCTGATGATGGTGATCTCCTTCTGATACCGTTTTTCATCCTCCGTCCACGAGACACTCAATAACTCGTCGTCGAATTCCATCCGTCTGGGGGAAGGCTGTTCGCCCCGGCTCTCGGCCGTGACCGTAGCGGAGATCAGGAAAACTTCCACCACGTCTATTTCTTCCAGCCGTTCGGGCGACCCGAGGGAGACACTGAGGGGTTTCGAGGGACTCGAGTCCTGCAGATCGTTGTCCAGTTGTTTGCGGACAGAACGTTTGACGAAGTTGATGGCCTTGGAGAATAGCTTTTCATATGTGGCTTTCTGGGTGACGATAATTTCTTCGTCCGCCGCCGACGGGGAAAGTGATTCTTCGTTGACGATAAAGATCTGCAACCGCTCGCCGGACTCATTTACCGTATACGCATTGATCTTGATCTGCTGGTATTCGGAGACGATGAGGCAGTAGGCGTCGTTGAAGTCTTCGGTATCCGTGAGCTTTGTTTCGTTGAGATACTGAAGGGTGTTAGCGAGAAATGTCGAATCGGAGATGAATCCGAGTTCGTTCTGGCTTTCTTCGAGTTGTTCTTTTCTGTGCGTCAGGAGCTCTTTTAGTTCCATGCGGCTATAATTTTTTTGAGGTTTTCAGAAAGGTAGTCAGGGCGGTTGTCCGGAGGGCATAACCGACCTCGTTTATGGATTCAGGCAGGTCTGCCGGGGTGATCCTCGGAAAACCGGCGGCCGAGCAGTCGTAGATCTCGATGGATGCGGGGGTATACCGGTAACTGTCGTATTCCTGTAGCGCTCGGATGCTGAGGCCATGGCTGGTCAGCGCGCGGAGGACCAGCGTGAAATCCGCCAGCCGGCTGATGATGAGTTCGCGAATGCCGAGTACGAGCTCCCGCAGGGAGATGCCGGCGCTTTCTCTTCTAAGGCTGACCACCGCCAGTTCAAGCGGTTTACCCGAGTCTTCATCCAGTTGGAATTCACTGGATATCTGGATGCTGATGGCTGCTTCTTCTTTCGCTTTTACTTCCACATCGGTCTGCAAAAAAGCAAAATCGTGCCGGTGGTGATAGGGCCCTCTCCATGCCGCGAGAAGATCGTTCAGCGAGGAGGCTGGAGCTTCGGTGATGTGTTCCCGAAGGACAATGAGTTCGCCGAAGATCCCCCGGATCGTTTCTTCGGACAGCTGGAGAGAATCCTTATCATGGAAGAATTCGCTCCATTTGTAGAAGGTGGTGATCAGTTCGCTGCTATATTCGGCCACCTTGTTCTTCTCCGCGATCTTATTATAAATGGAAAGGATGAGATCGTTGAACAGATCGGTAAACCGCACATCGAGCAGATCGATGACGATCCAGTTTGTCTCGGGAAAAAACCGGATGGACAGGTTGGCCTTTACCGTGGACTGAAAATCGATGTCGTTACCGGCCGGCAGTTTGAGGATGAGGCTGCGGGTAGTGGCGTTGCTCACGCCGATGAACAGATCGGGAACACAGGCGCCGTCGATCCGCAGGGATTTGTATCCGCTGCTGTCGGCGGTCAGGGTCTTCCATTTTTCTTCAAGGCTCTTATTGTCCATGTTTGGGTCTTCCTGGTTATAGTGAATTCTTGTTATAGTTCTTCCGAGTGCAGTTCGTTGTCAAATTCCTCCGCCTCTTCGTCTTCTTCATCTACATAGTATTTATTGACCACGTATTCCCCGCCCGGATCGGGATCGATGGGCGGGAAGCCGAAAGCAAACCCGATGAGGGGGATACTGAGGTTGAAACCCTCGTTCCGCGGGAGGGTGCCACCCGTTTCACCGAACACGAAGAAAAGGTCCTGCAGGTAGATCAGCAGAAGTCCCTGGGTGTCGGGGATCCTTTCCCGGTAGACCCGTTCGGGGCAGGTCACCGGATCGTCGTGGATCTGGGTTTCGGCTGTGGCGCGGTCGAGGTCTTTTTTCTCCACAAGGGTGACGATCCGCTGTTCGGTGAATGCCGCTTCCGCCGCTGCCTTTTCCTCCGGGGAAAGCAGGACAGCCAGATCGGCCGCGGAAACGATATTGGCGGATTTTCCGGCGACGGCGAAGATGTGACGGTTGATAAAGTTGTTGTAATAAGCACTATTCACGCCAGGGCCTCTTCTCTGCGCCATCTGGACATCGAAAGGGAATTCTTTGTCGAGGTTCTGGATCTTGCGGGCGTTACCCGTGGCTTTTATGGCGATGGTCCAACTTTTCAACTTGTCATTGGCTATGCAGAGTTCGATGAATTTCCTTATCTGGCTGAGGTCGTTCCGGTAGTTGTAAAAACTGTTGTCAAGGGCCAGCAACTCGAAAAGGGTAGCAGGGTCGGTATGGAGTTGGTAGAAACCGTTGTTTTTTTCAAACCGTCCATGATATTTCTGAAGAAAGGCCTTGAAACCGGTATATGCTTTTTCAATCTGTGTCGGGTAGAGCAGGAATTTAGTGGTCTGTTCCAACTTATCCTGATACGACCAGTTGACGTGGGTCGTATTCCTCAGGATGGCGGGCCGGGTGATCTTGAGGGCGCCGGGGTCTTTTTTTACGCGGATGATGAAGTCTCTGGGTGTTTTTCCTTCGCGGTCCATTTTCAGGAATTCCGCTTCCAGTTCCTCGATCGTCCGGGTGGTGGCGTCGAATTTTTCGATGGCGTCGGACGTCGTGAAGAGTTTGCAACAGTCGGCATATCCGGGGCGATAGCCGAACCAGCGGCCCATCTGAAGCAGCGTATCTGAGTAAGTGGTGCTCCGGATAAAGTAGTTGATGGTAAGACCTTCGAGGGTAAAACCGCGGGAGAGCCGGTTCCCGCCGATGGTGATATATTTTTTACCGTTGCGGGCGGTGTCTTCGGTGTATTCCAGTTTATCTTTTATCAGGCTGTTAACCGCCTTTACCTCGATACCCTTTATCGCCTCGATCAGGAGGGGTTCGATCTCCGTCCAGGTTTTGGGGATCAGGAATTCATCCTTATATCCATCGGGGAGATAGGAGCGAAAGTCGGCGACGATCGCGGCGAAATATTTGTTCCAGAGGCGGGCAAACTCTTTATAGACCGAGTTTTCAGCGCCAGGTAGTTCGTTGAGCACTCTGTTCTCCAGGGTCCGCAGATATTCCTGCGTCAGCAGCTTCGTTTTACTCTGCCAGGTGATGAAGCGGGAGACGTGGATGAGCATCGTATGGTGCGGGTTGTACAGCCGGGAGCTGATCATCTCCGGTTTGCGGCTGAGGCGGATGGCGATGCTGATCACGAAGCAACCGATCGCCTCCTGGAGGGAAGGGGGGAGCTCTTTGGGGAAGGGGTCTTCCTTGATCACCGCCCTGGTCCATGCATCTTCCGACTCTTCGCCGGGAGGTGTATCGGGTGCTGGTTCCGGGGCGGGGTAGACCTCACCATCTTCGCGGTCGATCACCAATTGTGGGAATTGCAGCCGGGTATCGTCTACCTGGACGAGAAGCGGGAGTTTTTTGATGGAGTCATCGAGAACGGTCTCGAAGATATGTTTCGCGCCGATGTAGTTGGAAGGCGGGATCAGCAGCTGGATGAAGTCATCGGGGAAGATGTTATCCACCTGTTCGAATTCTTTGTCGAACTTTTCGCCGTTTTGCCGATAGGTGATGGGCCATTTTCCGGAGGCCGTTTCGTTTCTGTCCTGCAGTACATTGGCGAAGGGGGTGGCGGTATAGCCCAGATAGGCTTTTTTGGAAAAGAGGTTCAGGAGGGCCCGGATATGGCCATTGATGGTGCTGGCGTAATCGCGGCCCTTGTAGCCAAGGTTGTTAAGGGAGGCGTTATCCGCTTCATCGTCGATAATCAGCAAGGGAATATTGTGCTGGTCCTTGTTCTCCTGCAGGTAGTCGCTGAGCCAGATGAGCAGGTTTTTGAGGACGCTGGTATTCTTTTTACAGACGAGGATATTTTTGTTATTGAGCAGGAAGTCGGAGTCTTTCATCGATTTGTTAAAATCACTCCTGTAAGAGGTGATGGGCACGACCTGAGCGACGGAGGTGTCGCCTTGTTCGCCGAATCGTCTTATTTTCCCTACGCCTTTCTCGCCTTTTCTGCCGGTAATTTTGTCGGTGCCTTCACCCACGACGTCGTTGTCGATGCGTTCCTGCGTTTGGCTGCGGAGGTCTTCCATGATGCCCGAAAGGATGATGATGAGGCTGTACCCGGCGTCGATGGCTTTGTTGATGACGGCGTTGAAGTTGCCCGTTTTGCCGGACTGGACGTTGCCCACGACAAGGCCTTTGTAGTAAAAACCTTTTGACGACCGCGGGTCGCCGAGTTTTTCGAGGATGTCGTCGCTGGCCCGATCGATCTCCGCGACAACCTTTTCGGGGCGGCCTGATTGCCTCAGCAGCCGAAGGTAGCGGTCGATATAGTCGCGGGGCATCGATTTTTTCCGTTCGGCGGTCAGCCAGCTCTGATGTTTGCGCTTTACGAGCGAGCCGGAGGGGTTGATATCGATGGGTTCAACCGAAGCATATTCGTTTTTGGCGGTGGTGTACAGCTTGTTCAGGGTCAGATCATCCATGTCCGCCACATCCGGATAGATGGCTTTGGCTGTGTTGAGGATCTCCTGCTGCCGCCGGTCGAAGAATTCGAGGGTGAGCGGCCCTTCCTGTTTGAGCTTTGCGCGGAACAGCGATTTAATAAATTGTATGAGGTCGTAGTTGTCCATATGGCTAAATGTTGAGAAGAGCCTGCGGGATCGTTTCAGCGCGAACGCCAAAAGTGGCCGTGAGGATCTCTTCTATCTGTTCGTTGTTTAACCCCGACTCTTTCAGAATAACTATTGTTCGGGTGATCTCTTCTTCCGAAAGGGTATCTTTTGTCGCTTCGGCGAAGGATTTGTCCTCGTGCACCTGCCGGATCCGGTTGACGCCCGTGTTCACCATTTTGGCGATCAGCCGGAAGAGGCCGTATTGATCGGCGGTAAGTTCCCGTTTCAGGCGTTGAACCAGGGGGAAGTCTTCGTTGAGCTGCAGCAGCATTCCTTTTGAAGAGGCGCTGCGGGTAAAGAGCGTATTGTTGTTTTTGGTTTTCGGAGCGCTGAGTTTTTTGATGCCCCGGTTGTAGTATTCTTTTTCCGCCTGCGTTTTCAGTTCGCTGACATACCGTAGGAAGGCTACCCGGAGTTCGTAGGGGATGACGATGGAGGATTTGGCGACGTTGAGGTGGAAGTAGTGGTCGACGCTGTTGCCGATCTCTACTTTCAGCCGGGCCAGTTGCAGCCGGGGCGCTTTTTTGATGATACCGTTCCACCCGCCGAAGAGGATGATCCGTTCGGCGCGGTAGATATAGAGACCCTCCATGTCCATAAGGCTTTTGCCCGGCGGGGTCCATAGCGAGATGCTGTCTCTTGATTCGTCGAGGCTGCGTGCCGGCAGGATATAGCCTTCCAGTCGCAGCGAGTCTTCCCGGAAGAGGCGGTGATTCGTCTCGAGCCTTCTGAAGTCCGCCTGTTCTGTTGGGAAAGGGTTGAAGGGGGTGAGGACATTGTTATTGATGCGGATGGTGACGCGGTTGGTCTTCCGCTGCATATACCGGTGAAAGACCAGGGAGAGGTATTCCGATGTCACTTCTGTGATCTCCCGTTGGAGGGCCGGTTGTTTGCCCGCATCCAGATAGCTTTCGAATTTGTAGAGGCCCTGCCAGACGACGATGGTGTTTGGGGTGTAGTTCTGGAAGGGGTTAAGAAATCCTTTTGACAGCCGTTCGTATTGCGTGAGAAGGTTACTCACTTCGGCGGGGGTATTTTTGAGAATTTTCCATTCCTTTTCGCGTTGCAGGTAACCCACATCCCAGGTGCGGCCATGAAAGGTGCCGGTGCCTTTTGGGCGCGAGAGGACCGTGAAGACGCGGGTTTGGGAAAAGGAGGCCGTTTTCATGCCCAGCCCGAAGCGGCCGAGGTCATTGGACTCCCGATCGTCTTCCGGGGACGAGCTGGGGAATTTCATGCTGGCGGCGAGTGCTTCCATACTCATACCTTTGCCGTCGTCGGCCAGGAACAGCAGAAAGGGCTCTTTGGAGGTATCGACAAGGATCTCGATCTGTCCTGCCCCGGCAGTAATAGAGTTATCGATCAGGTCAGCCAACGATGTTTCGAGGCTATAGCCTTGTTCGGCAATAGATTTAATAAGATATTCCGGGTTGGGTATGTCACTGTCCCCCAGCGGACCGGTTGTACGGGACATCAGGATAATATAGGTTAATGGTGGTTAATCGATAGATTATTACTAACTTAACGAAAAGGATACAGGATTTGTATTAGGCGTGCACTTTTTTTCCTTTTATAAATACTTACTTTACCTTACTACACTATACAAATGCCAGACGTACATTCTGAAAAGGTGCGGAGCTATAATATGAGCCAGATACGCTCCAAGAACACCAAACCAGAGTTGATTATACGTAAGCTCTTATTTTCCAATGGGTTCAGATACAGATTGCATCGCAGTGATCTGCCCGGCAAACCCGATATCGTACTCAGCAAATATAAGACGGTCATTTTTGTTCATGGCTGCTTCTGGCATGGCCACGAGGGCTGTAAATACTTCGTCGTGCCTAAAACCAGGACGGAATGGTGGCTGAACAAGATAAACCGCAACAAATCCCTGGACATAATTAATGCAGCCAGACTGCAGGAAATGGGTTGGAAGGTGATCGAGATTTATGAGTGTGAGATGAAAAAGGGAGTTTTGGAGAATATGGTGGAGTGGTTGGCGAAGGAGATAAAGAAATAGCCGCAGGCGCTATGGATTATCCTTTCTAACTTTCCTTTCAATAATAGTAGTAATGATAAATTCCATAACAAGAGCTGATTTAGCGCTTATAAAAAAATTAGGGGAAATTAGATACAAGGGCGTAAGCATGGCGGGAAGCGTATCCCGGGAGGATAAAAAAAACTTCGATGATATACGCGCTCGCCTGAAAACCATGGCCAAATTCTTTAAACAACGATATGATAAAGAATATGGTGTATTTCTCTTTGATATTTCCAAAGGGAATCCTGTCGAAAGAAACAATAGGCTTAAGCGGGTATGGTCAGGCATCTTTAAAGGGTCCGACAATAAACAGTATGGTGCACAGATTAGCTTTGTAATCGACCCTCGCTATGAATTTCTGGATGTGGGATTCTATTTCGGCAGAGCCTCTGGCCATTCCAAAAAAGGCAAAGAGGAAAATCCTAAACGGGTAAAGGAACTGCAACGGATAGGGGCGCTATTCCAAAAGGAAATAAATGCAAACCTGGAGCTAACGCAACAATTTTACGAGTTGTTCAATTTGGGCTTCAGAGCCGAAATAAGAGACGAAATAGTAAGTCCAGACCGCTGGCTGGGAAATGCCGGTCTCAATCCTGCCTACTCTTCGATCATTATCAGCTTGAGGCCAAATGATTTAGGATTGATTGACCTGTCTGACATCGATTTTTATGTTTCAATGGTAATGCCATTTATGAAGCTTATTCCGGAGAATATAAATGATACGACAGCTACCAAATCTAAAAAAGGCCCAGGTGCCAAAACTCCTGAGCAATGGGCAAAAAGGGCAGAAAAACTTGCACTCATTGGCCTTGCCGGTGAACAGTATGTAATGAAAGCTGAAAAAGAAAGATTGCATGCGGGAAACATCTCCAAACACGATTGTCCATTTCACATCTCTTTGACTTCTGATAAGGAAGGATATGATGTTTTAAGCTGCGATCTCCAGGAAAATGAGCTCTTTATTGAAGTAAAGACAACTACCCTGCTCAAAGACGACCCATTAAGTAAGTCTTTTTTTCTTTCGACCCAGGAATATGAGTTCTATCAGGAAAATAAAGCACAGTACAAATTGTATAGGGTCTGGGATATCTACGGTAAGCCTTCCATAGATGAAATCGATTTGGAACAGGTTGTAAGGGAACCCGATGGATACAAGGTAACCATAAGGTGATTAAAATATTAGCAGCTAGGTCAAGGTATTTAGTACGTTTATGTGCGATTCTTATTTATAGACAGGAAGTCAATATTTTATACCTGAAACGCTTTGCAAAATAATAAAATCTACTTTCATTTTGGGACTTTCTGCCGCCAGGACCCGGAAGTGAAAAAATCAGCGTAGGTTTACCAAGAGACTGCGCCAATCGGATGAGCTTGTTATCCCAGTATCTGCCGTATACGCGTATAAGCAGTTGGCAATTCTGTAACAGTGGCACTTATTAACGCCGTTGCTAAAAATGTGGTAAAAAAGATTTTAAAATATAAATGAACTTTTCAGATTTAAAGTCGGTTTTCTCTGCAAATGGTTGTAGGGAAATTTATGTCAAAAAACTTGCTGCCAATGATATCAACAAAAGTCAGGTATATGTGGGTGGAAGTTTTGAGTTATTGAATATTTTTCCAATTGCCAAAATCGAGGCTATTACTACCAACAAAAAAAAAGCCCAAAAGAAAAAAAAGGACGATCATTTTTTCGTCAACTTAAATTTTTGTTGGATTGCAGATGACCTGCATCTTTATTCAGCACCTCATGCTAAGTTTATCTTATATCCTCAGTATCCGGAAGTCCGGTTTTCTGGTTTTCTGGAGGGTTGCCAAAATGCGCCTTCAAAGCTGATGACCACGAAACAAAGTAACCGGCTGTTATTCCTTTCAGTAACCCGTAACAAGCAAGTGTTGGGTTACGTATCTTCTCCTCATTCAAATGTTTCAGCCGATTGCAAAAAACATCTGAAGAGTGCAGATGACCTGGGCGTCTTTAAGATAATTAAGCTAACAGATGAAGCCCTTTTCAAAAGAAAGCTAATTACTCAACTCAGAAGAATTCACAATCTCGGCTGGATATCTTCGAAGCGATTGGACAAACAAGGAATAATTCAATCCTGTAACGCTTCCAATTGCGGCGGCTATACGCTGGAAGCCGAACTGGAAATCAAGCCTAATGGCCGGTCCGAACCCGATTTTGTGGGTTGGGAGGTAAAGCAATTTGGTGTAACAAATTTTTCACGCCCTGGGAGCCGTGTTATCACCCTAATGACGCCTGAGCCTACCGGCGGATATTACAAAACACATGGCTTAATCGAATTTCTTAAAAAATATGGTTATAAAGATAAAAAAAAGCGAGCAGGTCGTTTGAATTTCGGCGGTGTTCATAAATACGGAATAATAAATAATACTACCGGATTAATTCTGCGCTTTGTCGGATATGACAAAAAAAAGGGCAAAATAGCTAAATCCGGGGGCAGCATTTGCCTGGTTGACAGCGACGGAAAAATTGCAGTCAGTTGGAGTTTCGCCAAGCTCATTGAACGCTGGAGCAGCAAACATAACCATGCCTGTTATGTACCTTCCATTTGCAAAAAGGGGAAGAGGAGAAAATATAAATATGGGCACTTGGTCTTTCTAAACACAGGTACAGATTTTGAGCTATTCCTACGACAGATGGTGGCGGGACATATTTATTATGATCCGGGTATCAAATACTCGTCCATTGGAGGAACTAAAGCAAGAAGTCAATTTCGAACAAAATTTATTTATCTGAACGATCTTTACAAAAAAAACGAAATTGTAGATCTCAGTTTAAAATAGATGAAGTAGTTGTATATACGAATAGATAGAAGTATCTTAGTTATGAAGTGCAGGAAACGGCCCATTTCTCATACTCTTACATATTTCGATTACGGGCTTCGCAGCTAAGTTTAAAGATTAATAGAAAGCATATTTAACTGCAGCAATTGAGTCGACATAAAAAGCAGAATTCGCCTATGCCAAATTCATTACACCGAACGCACATAGGTGCGACGGGTGTGCACCAGGCTGGATTCCATATTTACATAAATGCCGGACCGTTTTTCTTCAAAATGCTGGGCGAAAAAGGTAAGAATAAGAATTAATTCTTACCCGTGCTTGAAAAGCCAGGTAATCGATCTCCGTATTCACGCATCGACCAGAAACGGCAGATCTAACAATTCCCCAGTCATCGGCTCATAGTTTAATCCAAATGATGCCCGGGCCGCTTTATTACGTGTTGACCAACGACTTTCAAGTCGAATTGATGAGGTACCATATTTAGGACAGCAATTTTCTGCTATTTTCTCTATCATTGATATTTATATTCGACATTGCCAAGGTAGATAGCCGGGGCAAGGTTGTTATGTGATCCCGCAATCGTGAAATAGCGTTTTTGCCAGGTATAGTTGATGTTGCCGATTAACTGAACATTGCCGATTTCTTAATTTTTTTATTAAAATCCTGTTGAATACCAGGAAAATTAGTACTTTTGATCTGGTTTACGACCAGGGTCTTTGGCAAGCAATCTGACGATTTAGACACTTATGCACACGGCATCCGCAAATCGTGGATAGATTTCCGGACCCAGGGCCCCAAATCCAGCTAATTTTATCTATTCACCTTTACGCTTATTGTAACATGGCTATAAAGTACTCCGATATTCGCACGAAACTAAAGATAGAGACAGCCGGAAAGGAAGACGACGGCATTGCCAGCATCACCCATTACCTTCAGAACCCCAAAAACGGAGTATCACAATTCTATAAAACCCCCGCAATTGACTACCTCACTATCCTGCACGAGGAATTGGGTATAGTACAAGCTCCTGATTTTCAGTACTATCTGCCTATAAAATGGGATGTCCCCTTTGCCCCGCCAGAAAAGGAAAAGTTTAAATTTATAGACCTTTTTGCCGGGATCGGCGGCATCCGGCTGGCCTATCAGAATCTGGGGGGGAAATGTGTATTCACCAGCGAGTGGAATAAATTCTCGAAGGTGACCTACGAAGCTAATTTTGGGAAGGTGCCGTTTGGAGATATTACGCAGATCCAGGAAAGTGAGATACCCGATCATGATGTCCTTTTAGCGGGATTCCCCTGCCAACCTTTCTCCATTGCCGGGGTATCCAAGAAAAATGCCCTGGGTCGGGCACATGGATTTCTGGATGAGACACAGGGGACACTGTTTTTTGACATTGCCCGCATACTGAAACACAAACGGCCGTCGGCTTTCATGCTGGAGAATGTCAAGAATCTGGTCTCTCATGACAAGGGTAATACTTTTAAGGTAATTAAGAATACCCTTGAAGAACTGGATTACAAGGTAGATTTCAAGGTATTGGACGGTAAACATTTTGTGCCACAGCATAGGGAGAGGATCATCATTGTCGGCTTTGATAAGCGCCGGTTCAAAGACGGGGGAAAATTTGAATTTCCGGAATTGCCGGAGCCTACTGCAAAAATCAAAACCATTCTGGAGGATAAGGTAGACCCGAAGTATACGCTTTCCGACAAACTGTGGAACTATTTGGTAGCCTATGCTAACAAACACAAGGAAAAAGGAAACGGTTTTGGCTTCGGGCTGGTAGACCCTGACGGAATCTCCAGGACGATAAGTGCGCGGTACTATAAAGACGGTGCAGAGATACTGATCCCTCAGGAAGGAAAGAATCCGAGACGGCTAACACCAAGGGAATGTGCCCGGCTTCAGGGGTTCCCGGATAAATTCGTTATCCCGGTATCTGATAACCAGGCTTACCGGCAATTCGGGAATTCGGTGACGGTGCCGCTGATACAGCAAGTTGGCAAGAGCTTGGTTAAAGAGCTTTTAAAGATAAATGGAAAGTCTGTTAAGAGCAGCCATTGAGACTGCGCAAAGGGCAGAATGCGCCTATACAAAATTTATTACTCCAAATGATACCGGTGCAACGGGTGCGCATCAGGCAGGATTTCATATTCACATGAATGCTTGGCCGCTTTTCTTCAAAAGGCCGGGCGAGAAAGGGGAGAATAAGGATGAATTCATAACCATCACCTGGCAGAATGATCTGGTCACCGAAAGCAGGGCTATTTATTACGGGGTCGGCACCAGGAATGAGTACCGGCTGACAAGATTTGGCAAAGGTTTCCCGTATTTGACAGATGATAATGTAGGCGACTTGTTGGTGCTCTGCCGGCTGCCTCGGAAGAATTATCAGGCCTACGTACTTTCGGCCGATGATGACATCGATGAATTCTTTGCCGCACTGAATATCTCGCCTGCCAATGCCAATGGCCTTATCGGTCCACAGGGAGCAATCCGGCCGGAAGATGCCCTTTACGATTGTTTCAATGCCTTTCTATCCTCGCTCAGAGTTGAGTTTCCCGATACGGAATTACTTTCCCGACAAGCAAGAGAATGCTACCGCGCTGCTTATACTATTACGGACAAGATGGTAACAGCAGATCCCGATAAAGAGATTCTGAAATGGTTGGATGCAGAGTATCAGCTTTTTAAGCTAATCGAGAACGACCGTTATAGCCAGCAAATAAAAAAGCCATTTTCAACGGTGGAGGAATTGATTGAGACGGCCAATACGCTGTTGCAAAGAAGGAAAAGCCGGGCCGGTTTTTCCTTGGAACATCATCTCAAGGCGGTATTCCGGATATTCGGGTTGATATTCGACGCGCAGGGCGTTACGGAAGGTCGGAAGAAGCCGGATTTTATTTTTCCGGGGACAGCAGCTTACCATGATGGGTCTTTTGATGAAAACAAACTTTTTGTGCTGGCTGCCAAGACTACCTGTAAGGACCGCTGGCGGCAGGTGATGAATGAGGCAGACCGCGTGACAACAAAATATCTTTTTACCTTGCAACAGGGGATATCGTCCAGCCAGCTGGAAGAAATGTACCAAGCCAGGGTTTGTTTGGTGGTGCCGAAGGCGTATCTGACTAGTTTTCCGCCTGCATTCAGGAAACGGATACTATCGCTGGAACAATTTATTCAGAGTGTCAGAGAGAGTCAGTGAGTACGGCTGGGTTATATAAGAGATGAATATCGTTTAAACCTTATATGCTGCCACACCCTTTTCGCGATAGCATCAGCGGACTAAACTTCAGCCGCGCTGATGATTGTCGTAATGTATTGTTACTTGATAAACATACCCGTGTCGAGGGGCTGTGTTCGGAAGCTGTTTTTATGGAGGACATAGTAGAAGGCAACCTTTTCCCCGTTGCTTCCGATTTTTGGTTTTCACTGGCTGAAAGCCAAGGTTATGACGTCACAAAAATAATGACCACTTCCGATAAGTCTTTGAACGACCTGGATTACCTGTTACTTGACATGTTTGCAGAGACAGCCGACGTCGATAAAATTAAAATTGTGTACTTCGATGAATTCTTTAATAACTTCTGGAGCTTCCCTTATAAAATGGGAATGCGCGATGAAGAGTTGGATCTGGCGGGTCGGATTTGGGGGCTACCTGGTAAGGGCGTAATGGCAGAAGAAAGAAACCGTGATAGAGAAAGGATTCTTAAAGCCAGCGACTTTCTGAAAGAGCGTGGTTTGCTAAAAGATGCCGCGATCAAAAGGATATTTGCCAATTGTGTTCTCTGCAAGAACGCCATATGGGATGTTGATGCATTTACTATGACAGGACTAACCCCCATTGCTCTCGAGGTAAAACAAAAATACCCCACAAAGAAGGGATCATTTGGACTGAACGATGGACAAGCTGATTTATTTGGCTTTCTTACAGGAATGGGAATACCTGTTATTCATGTCGTACTGAGAAAACCGGAAGAAGACGCTTCGCTCCATAGTATAGATTTGCTAACCTTACCTGAATACACAGAGAGGACGGAGTGGCTTTTTACTCGGTTTTTCCCCGAAAATCTGCGCCCCGCTTCTTTCGCAGCTCCGGATTATACATCAATTTACGGCGATGCCGGGATAAATTATAGTCATATCCCCCTTGCAAATTTTAGGGCACTTAAAAAGCTAAGAGAACCATTGGCTGATTTACGAAAAGCCCTTCTGAAGGGACTCGAGTGAACGTCAGGTTTACCCCACCCTCCCCAAAACCTCCATAATCCGTCGCATACACCCCACCAACTCCTCCCGCTCCCCCTCCGCCAACTGCGAAAGCACCTGCCGCACAAACTCATCACTCATCCTATCATACCCCTCAAACTCCTTCCGCCCCGCCGCCGTCAGGTACAAGTGAAAAGCCCGCCCGTCGGAGACCGACACCTTCTTACTAACAAACTTCCGCTTCTCAAACCGGATCAGGATCTTACTTAGGTAACTCTTGTCAATATGAAGCAGAGGCACGATCTCATTGGCCGTGATACCCTCCTGGATATGAATGGCATGCAAGACCCGCGTCTCGGGCAGCGACAGGGAGCCGTTCAAAAACTTCCGGTTCAAAACCCCGACTAGAGACGTATAAAATCGGTTAAAAGCCCGCATTTCGGCAATCTGACTTTCCTTCATCCACTAAAAATACAGAAAAAATTAGTGGAATTTGTCTACTAATTTCGTAATTTCGATTTCCTGCCTCGCCGTTTGGGCGGGCGGACTAAAACGCAAGACCATGAGCACCAGCCAAACAAGCCACAACCAAACCAGCCAGGTCACCCAAACCAATCCAGCCAGTCACAGCCAAGTTAGCCAAACCAGCCAATCCGCTCCACTCAGCGAAACCCTGGAATTCAGGGAACTGACCCGCGCCGACAGCGCCGCCATCGTCCCGCTCGCCAACAAACTGCGCCCCAGCATGTCCCCTGCGGAGGCAAGCGCCTACCTGGCCGAGATGTTCGCCCTCCCCACCTACCATTGTTTCGGCCTCTGGCAGGACGGGCGACTGGTCGCCATGTCCAATGGCTGGATAACGGTCCGCTTCTATTCGGGAAAACAACTGGAAGTCGACAACGTCATCGTCGACCCGGACCTGCGCTCGCAAGGCGTCGGCAAATACTTCTTCGCCCACATCCAAGAATGGGCGCTCCAACACGACTGCAAGACCATCGAACTGAACACCTACGTCCAAAACAGCAAATCGCACAAATTCTATTTCAACGAAGGCTACGCCATCCTGGGCTTTCACTTTCAAAAGGTGCTGTGAACTGCGGCTTCCACTCTCAAAAACTGCTGTGAACCTTCGCTTTCACTTCCAAAAACTGCTGTAGCCGCCGCCCCGCTCACTAGCACTGCGAACCCGCCGCGGCCACGCGCCCGGCTCCAATGAGGAAACGTGAATCATGTAACTATTGCACCGTTTGATGTAATAGTTCGTCATTAGAAAGAATTATCTTTGGGTTCGCATTTATTGAATACGGATTACAAGCTCCGATGATCTTCTTTCATCACCTTACAGCCGTTGTCTGGCTATAACTTTTGCAGTCTGCACTTCATTTTCCTGACATCATTTTTTAAAATATTTTTATGCTACGAGTTCTTTTGTTGGCCTCCATGGGAGTGCTATTTCTTTCCGTTAAAACATCTGCTCAAAAGGTGAACACGGATTCCCTGAAATTAGTATCGAAGATCAGCGACGACCAGTTGAAATTAGGTATGCTGCAAAATACGGTGGATGAAAAAACGCGAAACAAGGAAGATGGTGCTATTGCCGCACAAGAATCCGCGGATAAGAACGCCACTGCTGCAACCAGGTTGAGCAATGACCCGCAGAATAAGAAAGAGGCCAGACAGGCGGATAACGCGGCCGGCGACGCCAGGAGTAACGCAAGGAAGGCCAGGAAGGCTGCCGATCGATTGAACAAGGTCAACCAAAGACATTGCTGATCTGCAAACCAGGATCGCCAAGGAACAGGTAGAACTGAGCAGGTATACAGGGACTACCAATATGGTTCTTGCGCCGGCTGCACCGGTTCAACAGGATTCTACGCAACACCAGTAGTTATAGCCGCTACCCCCGCTCACTCGCACGGCGAACCCGCCGCGCCCACCCTATGCATTCAACCTGTCAAACCCAACGGTATCCCTAAAGATCTGTGGCGAAACCCCCACCTTCTTCTTAAAATACCGGCTAAAGTAAAACTCATCGGCATACCCCAGCCCGAACGCGATCTCCTTTACGGACCGTGCCGTCAGATACAATTCGCGCTTGGCTTCGATGATCAACCGCTCCGCGATCAAGTCGCCAACCGTCTTATGGAAATAACTCTTACAGATCTTGTTCAGCGCCTTCGGGGATATATGCAGCAACTCCCCATAATCCCCGGGACTACGCAGGGTCTTGAAATGGGTATCGATCGCATTCTGCAACTTCTCCAGGCTCAAAGGGATTTTCGTCGCCAGCCCATCCGGTTGCCTCTCCTCCGGCTGCCGCCCTTCTTCCACCCGCCGCTGCTCCATCTTCGCCCTCGACGCATTGATCAAAAAGATCTTCAGATACGAGACCAACACATCGGGATCAGGCTCCTGCCGCTGCCGCATCTCGGTTGTGATCTCCTCAGCAATGACGACCAAGGACTGCAAATCCCCCGGAGGCAACTCCACCACGGGCGTATCATACAAATTGTTGAACAAAACGCCATTGCAGGACACCTCATTCCGATGCTTGAACAGACAGAAAAAACTCGGATGAAAATTGATCAGCACCCCTTCCAACTCCCCATCGGCCTTCACCATAAAAGGCTGGTAAAGGGCAAAACACAACAGGCAGCCACTGCGGAACGTATAGGTAGCCTCATCCCGGACGACGCTTCCCGCGCCCCTGGTCACCAGTAACATGGAAAAATACGGATAGCGCCCGACGGTATGAAAGGCACTGCCATCGGTAAACCAACTTATTGTCAAAGCCATCTCCCTGGTCTGCGGATCAACCAGGGTATAGGCCGCAGGCGACATAGATATCATTTGACCCCAAAGGTACCGAACCGGCAGCGATTGCCCACAACACGCCGGATTAGGCAGATGCAGGCAGCGCAGCAGCCTGACGGCGCCGGAATGTCCATCCCAAAACTCCTTTTGTCCATGGTTTTCGGACCCGCCCGGACCGAATTTTACAGAAAAATTAAAAGCATGGAAACGAAACAAACGAACTTCCCCACCCCACCCTGGGATATGGACACCGCCGCCGCAAGACTGGTCTTCGAAGAAGCCGCCTGGAACTCGCACGAGCCCGAAAAGATCCTCGCCGGCTACGCGGACACCCTGGAAATCCGCGACGGCACGGAATTCATCACCGACAAGCATCAACTGCAGGAATTCCTGCAACGCAAATTCGCCAAACAACTCGACTACAAAGTAAAACTCGACCTCTGGGGCGCCCTAAAAGGCCGGATGGCCGTTCGCTTCGAATCGGAATGGCGCGACACCGCCGGCCAACACTACCACAGCTATGGCGTCCAGGTCTTCCAATTCAACGACGCGGGCTATGCCGAACGGCGCTTTGCAAGCCAGGAGACCGTCCCCATCGACGAATCGGCCCGGCAGTTATAGCTACATCTTAGCCAAGATCTTCTTCTTCGCAGAATCCTACTCATTCTGGTTTATCGCCCCGGCGCCGGTCAATCGAAAAAAGAGTATCTTCAGACCCTTAAATTCTATCCATGACAAGGATCGTAAAAAGCTATCGGATTGAACGGGCAACGACCATGCAAGCCCTGGTTGATGTAATTAATAAGCTGTTGAAGGAAGAAGC
>Ga0206888_1096_pt1 | contig 24937 bp, 20 predicted proteins | sample Alteio_BWOrgHeat_90_FD_153258 | JGI IMG/M metagenome (GOLD analysis project Ga0206888, IMG submission 153258) | Enriched cells from forest soil in Barre Woods Harvard Forest LTER site, Petersham, Massachusetts, United States - Alteio_BWOrgHeat_Nextera4 ... | reverse complement strand
GACGAAAAAGGGTATTACAAACTGTGCATCCCGGTTACAAAGGATTCTATCCGCATCCGGCTCGAAATGACAAAGAACGGATTTGACCCTAGCCGGCTGGAACGCTTCTGGCCGATCGTAAAAGAAACAAAAGGACTCGTGAACGTCGCCTGGCTCGACGAACCTTCGTTTCACCTTAAAGGCATCTTTATGGCAGCTCCCAACTTCGACGCCACCCCTCCCGCCGACCCCGGCTACGCCGACGCCCGCAAGGAATTGGCGCGGGTCCTGCAACAAAACGTGGAATTGAATAATTTCCTGGACATGGAAAAGTCCCACCCCGAAATTGGCCTGTTCTACACTAACGAAGACAAACAACGCCGCCTCGTCATCCACAAGGACGGCTCAGTGGAAAGATTTGGCTACCCCGGCCAACCCTCCCTCGCGGACATGGATAAGAAATACCCCTTGCCGGAATTCATGACAAAAAATACCCGCCCGGTAAACAGCGGTTATCTCGCCCGCTGGGCGGCCATCTCCGCACAGGCCGAAAAGGAGTTCACACCCACCGGCGGCAATGCAAAAGCGATCATCTTCCCCGGTGACAGCCGGGTCATCGTGGTCCCCGCTGATGGTAAACCGGTCATCTATGACATGGACAACAACGACCCCAAAGAAAGACCTGCCTTCGAAAAACAATACGGTAAACTACCCGCCTGCGTCCCCGCTCCGGGCAATGCCACAGCCACCCTCGTCACCCCCGCCGTCTACCGTCCCTCCACCGACACGGTAAAACCCGACTCATCCAACGGACCGATCGTCGTCGTCAACGGCTTGCCACTGCCGCCGGGTATGAGCCTGAAAAACATCGATCCGCAGGACATCGAGTCGATCACCGTTCTCAAGCCCGAAGCTGCCCGGGCCCAATATGGCCCTACCGCAGCAACCCGCGGTGTCATTTTGCTGACAATAAAAAAAAGAACCCGTCCGCAGGTGATCCTGCAAACCCCCGATGGCATTACCATCAAGGCCGACAGCCTGGTCACGCCACAAGGCTCCATCCATGCGGAACTCCCGCATGGGTAGGCGTTTTATCCTTTTTCACCGGAGTTTGCCACGAACTTTATTTGACGTAAATTTGCCCCCTCCTGTCCGGAAGACGGTCCTGCTATATTTTTTAGCGATCGCCGCCGGCTGAAGGGGTTTCAAATCAAAACGCTTAAAATTTTACCGCTTTTATGGCAAATACGGCAGATATCAGTCGTGGGATGATCATCAAATTGGATGGCAGTTTATACACCGTTGTGGAGTTTGGGGAGAACAAGACCGCCCGGGCTGCAGCAAAGGTTTGGGCAAAACTGAAAGGCGTGGATAACGCCCGCTCCATCGAAAAGACCTGGAACAGCGGTGATACCATCTACCCCGTTCGCGTAGAAAGAAAAGCCTACCAATACCTCTATAAGGACGACACGGGCTATAATTTCATGGATAACGAAACCTTCGAACAGATAGCCCTCCAGGAACAATTGATCGACGCCCCCCAATTCCTCAAAGAAGCCCAGGAAGTCTCCGTTCTCATCAATACCGAGACCGACCAGCCGATGAGCGTGGAATTACCCGACAAGATCGTCGTACTCGTTACCTATTCCGAACCCGGAATGAAAGGTGATACGGCCACCCGTACCCTCAAACCGGCTACCATAGAAACAGGTGCTACCGTCAACGTTCCCCTGTTTGTCAATGAAGGGGAGCTGATCCGCATCAACACCAAAACCGGCGAATACGTCGAAAGAGTAAAATAATGTTCGTACATTGATAGCAACCTCCGGCGCACACCGGAGGTTCGATTTATTTATTTTCACCGGTGTTTTTGGGTATATTTAGCTATAATCCCTATTTTAGCCGCCCAATTAAACTGTAAATTCATCCAACTATGGATTTTAAACAGATCCAAGAGTTGATCAAAATGATCAACAAGTCGAACATCGGAGAGGTGAGCATCGAGGAGAAAGGGTTTAAACTGACGATCAAACAAAAAGAAGAGCCGGTCCAGCAGGTAATAGCTGCGCCCGTACACACGCAACCGATAGCCACGATGGCTACGGCGCCCGTCGCTGTACCCCAGGCACAGACCGCCACCTCCGCCGAAAAACCCGCGAAAGCGGCAGAAGCCCCCGCCGGCAACACCGTTACCATAAAGAGTCCCATGATCGGTACGTTCTACCGTAGCGCGTCACCTGATAAACCCGCCTTTGTCAGTGTCGGTGACGAGGTTGCACCCGGCAAAATAGTCTGCATCATCGAGGCCATGAAGCTCTTCAACGAGATTGAGAGTGAGGTCCAGGGAAAGATCGTAAAAGTGCTGGTAGAGGACGCCTCCCCGGTTGAATACGACCAGCCACTGTTCCTCGTAGAACCATGATCCCACAAATAAGAAAGAATGTTTAAAAAGATACTGATCGCCAACAGAGGAGAAATCGCCCTCAGGGTCATTCGTACCTGTCGCGAGATGGGCATCAAGACGGTCGCGGTCTACTCCACGGCCGATAAAGAAAGCCTGCATGTCAAATTCGCGGACGAAGCCGTCTGCATCGGCAAACCCGCAAGCTTCGACTCTTATCTGAATATCCCGCATATCATGGCTGCCGCCGAGATCACCAACGCGGACGCTATCCACCCCGGTTACGGATTCCTGGCAGAGAACGCGCGCTTCGCCGAGATCTGCGGGGAACACGGCATAAAATTCATCGGACCTACCCCCGCGATGATCAACTCCATGGGGGATAAGATCACCGCAAAAGAAACCATGATCAAGGCGGGCGTACCCGTCGTTCCGGGTGGCGAAGGCCTGCTCGAAAGCCTCGACGAGGCCAAAGGCATGGCAAAAGAGGTCGGTTACCCCATCATCCTGAAGGCAACCGCCGGTGGCGGCGGAAAAGGAATGCGGGTAGTCTGGGAAGAATCCGAAATGGAAAGGGCCTATAATACGGCCAAGGCGGAAGCCGGCGCATCGTTCAAGAACGACGGCATCTATATGGAGAAATTCGTGGAAGAACCCCGGCACATCGAGATCCAGGTAGCCGGCGATCAATACGGAAAGGTCTGCCATCTCAGCGAACGGGATTGCTCGATCCAGCGCCGCCACCAGAAACTGGTGGAAGAATCTCCATCTCCCTTCATGACGGAAGATCTCCGCCGCCGGATGGGCGAAGCGGCCATCAAGGCAGCCTCGGCTATCAGCTACGAAAGCGTCGGAACGATAGAATTTCTCGTCGACAAACATCGTAACTTCTACTTCATGGAAATGAATACCCGTATCCAGGTAGAACATTGCGTGACGGAAGAAGTAGTCAACTTTGACCTGATAAAGGAACAGATAAAGATAGCCGCCGGCGACACCATCAGCGGACTCAACTACGAACCACAGGGCCATGCCATCGAATGCCGCATCAACGCGGAAGACCCCTACAACGATTTCCGGCCATCCCCCGGTCGCATCAGCGTCCTCCATCAACCCGGCGGACACGGTATCAGGGTCGATTCACACGCCTATGCCGGCTATACCATCCCGCCTTACTACGACTCCATGATCGCAAAGATCATCGCCGTCGCCCGCACCCGCGAAGAAGCCATCAACACCATGCATCGCGCACTCAGCGAATACGTCATCGAAGGGATCAAGACGACCATCCCCTTCCACCTTCAACTGATGAAGGATGAACGTTTCCGCAGCGGGGATTTCAACACAAAATTTCTCGAAGGATTTAAAATGGTTTAAGCGCCGAATTCCGTCACCAGGGATTCTACCGTCTCCGACGCATCATAATAACCGGCGATCTTCCGGATCACCGCCTCTACCAGCGCGTCCGGACAGGATGCCCCGCTACTGACCAGTATGCGTACGGGCCGATGCTCCGGCAGCCAGCCCGTTTGACGTTTTTCTGTCTTCGTATGAAAATCATAATGCAGGATCTCCTGCGGGGAAAGGATCTTCTCTTCGGAAGAGATAAAATAGGTAGGCATCTTCTCCTCGCAAAGCTCGACCAGGTGCGAGGTATTGGAAGAATTATAACCCCCGACAACGATGGCGAGTTCGGCGTCAACACCCAGCAGACCAAACACGGCGTTCTGATTCTCCAACGTGGCATAACAAAGAGTATCCCGGGTGTCCGCAAAACGCTCCCCAACCGTCGCATCCGTCAATCCATAAACCTCGATCATCGTTTGCCTCAGATGATCGGCGATGGCCTGGGTGTCACTGGCCAGCATCGTGGTTTGATTCACGACCCCGATTCGGTTCAGATCGCGCTGCACATCAAAACCCGCGCTATACTGTCCCTTGAACCGGTGATAAAACCCTTCCGCCGGTTCATTCCCGCGGATATATTCGGAAAGCTCGCGCGCCTCCTTCATGTCCTTCACGACCAGCGTAGAAGTCTCCGCGGCGGCATGCGAGAAGGTAGCCCTGGTTTCTTCATGCCCCGGCTTGCCGTGAACGATAATAGTATAATCCTTTCGGGCAATCTGGCTGCTCCGGTTCCAAACCTTCTCGACAAAAGGACAGGTGGTATTGTACCGCTCCGTTTGAATGCCTATCGCCTGTAGTCTCCTTTCTATCTCCAGTGTAGTGCCAAAGGCAGGAATGATAACGATATCGGCCGCGGTCAGCTCCTCAAAGGGCATCAACTGCTCCCCATGTGTATCCTGCAGGAACCGCACCCCCCTGGATTGAAGATCGGCATTCACCTGGGGGTTATGGATCATCTCGCTCAACAGGAAGATCCGCTTGCCGGGATTTTCGGCTATCGTCCGGAACGAGATCTCGATGGCATTCTCCACCCCGTAACAAAACCCGAAATGCCGTGCCAGGTAGATCTGTACCTCCCCGAGGTCCAGCAGGGTAGGGGTAAGGTCCTTCTTCATTTTGTCTTCCAGCCGCCGCCGGTTCTTGATGGCGGAGATCAGGGGACTGCGATAGATAATGGGGATATCAAAGTTCTTCATTACGCGGTAAAGGTACAAAATAGCCGTTTTCCTCATACCTTCGGGAAGCAAACATCGTTTAATAGGTTATGAGTGAAGCATTTCGTCCGGTAGATTGGATCTATTCATCCAACGTCTATGAAGTAAACCTCCGCCAGTATACCCCCGAAGGCTCGATCCGCGCCTTTATACGGCAACTGCCCCGTCTGCAGGATATGGGCATCGATGTCCTCTGGTTTATGCCCATCACCCCCATCAGCGCACAAAAACGCCTCGGCACCCTCGGCAGCTACTATGCCTGCTCGGACTATACGAGTATCAACCCCGAATACGGATCGATGGAGGACTTCATCCTGCTGGTAAAACAGGCCCACGCCCTCGGCATGCGCGTCATCCTCGACATCGTAGCCAATCACACCGGCTGGGACCATCACTGGACCCGCGAACATCCCGACTACTACCGCCGTAACCAGGACGGGCAATTCTTCGACCCCCACGGCTGGGAAGATGTCATCGATCTCAATTACGATAATCCCGCCCTCCGCGCCGCCATGATCGATGTGATGCGTTTCTGGATCGAAAAATGCGATGTCGATGGCTTCCGCTGCGATATGGCCATGCTCGTTCCCCTCGACTTCTGGCGCGAGGCGCGGACAAAACTCGATTCCCTGAAACTGCTGTTCTGGCTGGCTGAATGCGAAGAGATTGCCTATCACGAGGTCTTCGACGCCACCTATACCTGGAAATTCCTGCATAAGATGGAGTCGGTCTGGCGCACCGAATCACCCGTTTCCGGTCTCGACGAAGTCCTGGATTATTATGATACGATGTTCCCGAAAGACGGCCTCCGCGTCTACTTCACAACCAACCATGACGAGAATTCCCACAGCGGCAGCGAGTTCGAGCGACTGGGTAACATGGCCCGGCCCTTCGCCGTCCTGTGTAGTACCTTCAACGGGCTTCCCCTGATCTACAGCGGCCAGGAATTACCCAACTATAAAAGATTAAGATTCTTCGACAAGGACGAGATCGACTGGAGCGGCAAGTATGAGCTTCATGGCTTCTTCAGGACGCTGCTACACCTGCGTAAACGAAATCGTGCACTCCGATCCGGTGATCCTTCGGTAACCCTGCATCGCCTCCATACGACTCTTGATGATCACTGCTTCGCCTTCGCCCGCCGCGCCGATGACGAACAGGTGGTGGTGCTGCTAAACCTCAGCGCCGGCGAAATTGCCCTTCCCTCCTCCCAGCTTTTGCTCCAGGGAACCTATCGCGAAGCCTTTACCGGAGTGTGGATGGACCTTGCCCGGCTTACCACGCTCACCATTGGCCCATGGGGCTACATGGTCCTGGAAAAAACAAAGGGTTGACTCGCGTCAACCCTTGTAAATATTGTATCGTTTCACGTCTATCCGCCTGACGAAAGCCGCAGGGGGTAGGTATACACTCCTTCATAACCGGGGAATACCCCTTCCAACTTCACCGTACCGCTGGACTTGGCAAGGATGCGCTGGAAGTCATCCAGGTTCTTTACTTCTTCTCCGTTTGCCTTGAGGATGATAAACCCTTCCTGGATCCGGGACTTATCCATCAGCCCGTTCTCGGTGACGGATTTGACCACCACACCGCCCTTTACATCCAGGCTGGTGGCATCCTTCTTGGGAAGATTTTCCAGTTGCGCACCCAGCTTATCCAACACGGAGGTCTTGATGATGGCCGTGCTGGTGCTGCCGGAATTATTGCTAAGCATCACCGGGAGCGTATACTCTTTTCCGTCACGTTTATACGTAACCTTGATCTTATCGCCGGGGCTGTAGGTAGCTATCTTGCCTACCATCTCGGCGCCGGTGGTGACCTCTTCACCGTTTAATTTCGTAATGATATCGCCCTGCTTGATGCCGGCATGTGCCGCAGGCCCGTCGGGTGTGACGGTCCAGACATAAACGCCTTCGCCATCCTTGATCCCGTTCTCTTTCTTCTGGTCATCGCTCATATCATCCCGGGGATAGGAGATCCCCAGGTAAGCCCGTTGCGGAGTACCGAATTTCATGATGTCGTTGACCACCTTCTTCACGATGTTCACCGGGATGGTAAAGGAATAACCGGCATAGGAACCCGTGGGCGAAGCGATCGCGGAGTTGATCCCTATCAGTTGTCCTTCGGGATTGATCAACGGCCCACCACTGTTCCCGGGGTTGACGGCTGCATCGGTCTGGATAAAGGATTCTACCGGGGTCTGGCTTTGACGGCGGTTAATATCCAGGGTCCGGCCCTTTGCACTCACGATCCCGGCCGTAACCGTCGTCTCCAGCGTAAGGGGATAACCGACAGCCAGCACCCACTGACCTACCTTCACATCATCGGAGTTGCCATACAACAGGAAAGGAAGATTTTGCGCATCGATCTTTACGACAGCCAGATCGCTGCTGGGGTCGGCGCCAACCACCTTTGCCTTAAAAGATTTGCGGTTGCTCAACGTAACTGTTACCTCATCGGCCCCATCCACTACGTGGTTATTGGTGACGATATAGCCATCGTTGCTGATGATGACCCCCGAACCGGAAGCCATCTCGGGCAGACTACGCATCCCATTGCCATTGCCAAAGAAATCGTCGGGGTCGATGCCGAAAAGATCGGAGAATGGGTTGTGTTTTGGCAGATTATTGCTTACGGTGCGAACCGTTTTTGTCTTGATATGAACCGTAGCGGGGATCGCCGCGCTTGCCGCATCCGTGAAATCACCGGGAGGCGCTGCATTGCCCTTCCCGCCTTCAAAGAATTTGGCGTAATTGGAAGGGACCTTGCCCGAGTCCTGGGAATAATAATATGTTTTGCCGGTGGAAAAATGATTATAACCCCACATGGTAGCCAAGGCGGTCGAAGCACTGATCAGGATAACCGCTACTACTTGTTTTGCTCTCATTTGATAATTTTTTATCTGAAACAAATTAACGTCATCGGATGCTCAATATTCATACCACCCGGTTAGTTTAACAAATGTTTTACTAAGACCTTCGTACATCCGTCAAAATCCACCTTTAAATATACGAAGAAATTCCATCGTATCCACCCCGTCCGCATAATCCGTCAGCCCGGGTTGCTGCGCCTGGCCAAATGGAATATGACCCCTTCCGACCACACACTGAATCTCACCCGACGCTTCCGGGAGTGCCGGGATCTCTCCCTTGGGGTAATACACATAGTGTAATACGCTAATGGGACTAAAAGGAGAGGCATTCTCCGCCAGGAGGATCGACCCATTGGTCATATAGTACTTCTTGTTAAGGATCAACAGGGTAAGCTGGTAATCGTAATTGTGCCTGTACTTTGCCAGGTCGGCCAGGTACTCGTATTTTTTAAATACCTCCAGCAAGGGAATGAAGTCATAGTTCGCCGGTACGGCGATTTGGGTGACATTGCGGCACCCCAGCCCGAAGTACAGGTTTACGTCATCGGCCAGCGCCTCCAGTTCGTCCCTGGTCTCCTCACCGGTCAGAATGGCTACTGACGTCCGGTTGCGCCGGATCAGGTGGGGATACTTCCCAAAATAATAGTCGAAATACCGGGCTGAATTATTGCTGCCGGTGGCGATATAGGCATCGCACCCATTAAGCCTTTCCGCAAAACCGATCCATTCGGCCACCCCCGGGTCCATCGCCACAAGCCGCTCCACCAGGTGCCGGATCAGCACCTCGTCCCGGCCCGAAGGTTTTATCAACTGCCGGTGGCCGGATAGGAACACCGACAACAGATCGTGAAACCCTACCAGCGGAATATTCCCGGCCATGATCAGCCCAACCGTCCTGGGGGTCGCCTGCCGATCCGGAAGATCATAACGCTTCGCCCATACAGCCAATGCATCCCGCTGCAGGAAATTCCTGACGATCTGCCTGACAGCCTCCTCGATAAATTCGGGGATGAACCATCCGTTATGGGCATGTGCCCGTTGCTTCGTTGCCTCCCAGACCGGCGCCCCGGAAAGACAATACTCCCCAAGCCCCACTAATAAATCTATCCGTTTTTCTAAATACATAAATCCACGCTATATTTGCTGGACAAAGGTAATTGTAATCACACCCTAATTTTCAAAAAAATGGCTATTAAGATAACGGAAGAATGTATCAATTGTGGCGCCTGCGAACCGGAGTGCCCCAATAATGCTATTTATGAAGGCGGCGTGGAATGGGCGATCACCGACGGGACCAGCGTGAAGGGACCGTTTACGCTGCTCGACGGCACGACCATCGAATCCACCCAACGGAATGCACCCATCAGCGTCGACACGTATTATATTGTTCCCAATAAATGTACCGAGTGCCAGGGCTTCCATGAAGAGCCCCAATGTGCGGCCGTCTGCCCGGTAGACTGCTGCGTCCCCGACGAAATGTACAAGGAGACGGTAGACGAGCTCCTTGCCAAGAAGGGAAAACTGCACCTGTAAGAAAAACTTGGACATGTCCACCGGAAGTCCTAACTTAGGATTAATAAGTTCGTGTTTGTTAAAGTAGCTTCGTGCTACTTAAAAATAGGCGGGTGATATTTCCCGTCATAAAAGGGTGAAGGGTATTGAAGAAACCTTTCACCTTTCTTATTTCCACGACCTCCACAATAGCCCCGCAAAAAAGACGTTACTTTTGCGAAAAATCTTTTCGCTTCATGAAGCCAATCATCGCCTTCGTTACCGGCGGATACTCCGAAGAATCGGTCATCTCCTACCTAAGCGCCATCACCATCCAGAACAACCTCGACCACGATCGTTATACCGTCTACCGGATCGATATCACCCCCGAAAGCTGGTTTCATACAAGACCCGATGGCACAAAAGTAGAGGTGGATAAAAGTGACTTTTCCCTCATCATCGACGGGAAAAAGATCCGCTTCGCCGCCATCCTCATCGGCATCCACGGCACCCCTGGCGAAGACGGCAAACTCCAGGGTTATTTCGATCTGCTGGGACTTCCCTACACCAGTTGCGACGCCGCCGTCTCGGCCCTCACCTTCAACAAGCGGTTTACCGTCGCGGTAGCTGCCTTCAACGGCATCAACGTCGCCCGCAGCGTGCTGCTGATCAAAGGGCGGATGGAAAGCCCCGACGAAGCCACCAAAAACCTGCAATTCCCCGTTTTCGTAAAACCCAACAACGGGGGTAGCAGCATCGGCATGTCCAAGGTCAACAACCCCTCGGAAGAACTCGGCCCCGCTATCGAAAAGGCCTTCCGCGAAGGTAGCCAGGTGCTGATCGAAGAATTTATCGCGGGCCGCGAATTTACCATCGGGGTCTTCCGCTCCAAAGGTGAGATCATCACGCTCCCTTTTACCGAGGTAAAAAGCAAAAAAGAGTTTTTCGACTTCGAAGCAAAATATACCGCCGGGCTCAACGAAGAGACCACACCCGCCATTGTAGACGAGGCCATCGCCGCCAAGGTCCGCGCCGCGGCCAAAAAGATCTACCAGGTCTTCAACTGCAACGGTATCATCCGGATCGACTTTATCTACAATGAGGCGAAGGGCGAGCCTTATATGCTGGAGATCAATACGGTACCCGGTCAGAGCGAGGCCAGCATCGTCCCCCAGCAACTGCGGGTCTACGGCTGGACATTAAAAGAATTCTACTCGGCCCTCGTCGAGGAAGCCCTGGCACGTAAATAGTATAAAATGTGTATTTTACAGCGCTCCCCCGAAGGGGGAGCGCACCCATAAATAACTATGTTTAAGTTTCTTACTTCCAAACCGCTGTGGGTCAATATAGTAGCCGGCATCGTCGTCCTTTTGCTGTTATTGCTCATCTTTTTGGGCTCCCTGGCCCTCCTGACGCAGCATGGCAAAACGATGAAGATCCCATCGGTCACCGGCCTTACCCTCGACGAAGCCAAAAAGAGCCTGCAATCCCAGGGTTTCGAAGTACAGGTCCAGGATTCGGCCTACAACGATACCATCCGTCCTCTGCAGGTGATAAAGCAGTTTCCCGAGGCGGACAACCTCGTAAAGATCAACCGCACCATCTACCTTACCATCAATCGCGCGCAGGCACCCATCATCCAGATGCCCAACCTGGTCAGCATGAGCTTTCGCAACGCGGAGATGATCCTCCGGCAATACGGCCTCAAACGGGGGGATACCATCTTCAAACCGGACTTTGCCCGCAATGCGGTGCTGGAACAACAATATAAAGGGCAGCCGATCAAGCCGGGGACCCCGATCCAGCAGGGTAGCGCGATCACCCTCGTCCTCGGAAATGGCATCGGCGGCGGCCAGGGCTTTATCGTCCCGGACCTCTTTGGCCTTACCTATCTGCAGGCCAAGGCCCGGCTCGACTCGATGGGCCTCTCCTTCGGTGCCGTCGTACCCGGCAAGGACGTCCGTGATTCCGCCGAAGCCTTTATCTTCTGGCAGGACCCGCCACAGACGAATGACGATGGCCAGCCCAACCGCATCCATCCCGGTCAAAGCATCGACATCCGTCTCCAGGCCCAGCGGCCGGTCCGCGGCGACTCGACTCAATTCTCCGGCGGCGGAAATTAAAAACAACAGTAAAAAATAGTGCAATGACAGCTATCTCCGTAGAAGAAGTAAAAGCCCGGCTCGACGCCGGAGAATCCCTCCACCTCGTGGACGTGCGCGAACCCTCCGAACACGCTGAATTCAACATCGGCGGCACCCTGCTGCCCCTGGGCCGGGTCCGCATGATGGACACGGACGATATCGATAAATGGAAGGATGAGGAAGTCATTTGCTATTGCCGCAGCGGCAACCGCAGCGGCCAGGCCTGTATGGTCCTCGAAACCGCCGGGTTCACCAACGTAAAGAACCTCAACGGCGGGATGCTCGCGTGGTTGGACAGATTTGGCTCCTAGCCTCTCGCTATTTCAAATACTTCCTAAACCACGCCAGCCACCGGTCAAAGCGATCCCGTTGATAGGACGGCATCGTGATCCCATGGAACTGCCCGGGATAGATGATCAGCTCCGTCGGCACACCCAGCGTTCGCAGCGCCTGGTACATTTGCTCGCTGCCCGCCGTCGGGACGTTAAAGTCCTTTTCCCCGCTCATAAACAGGGCAGGGGTCTTTATCCGGTCGGCCTTCAACAACGGGTAGGAGATCTTGAGATACCGGTCGATACTCGTCCAGGGTGTCCCAATCTCATTATTATACTGGTTGATATACTGATCCACTCCATACAGCGACAACGTAAAGCCCGTTCCGGCCCCGCTGCTGGCCGCCTTGAAACGGGTATCGGACGCGATGAGATAATCGGTCAGGATCCCGCCATAACTCCAGCCCGCGACCCCAAGATGATCAGCATCGGCGATCCCCTGCTTCACCAGCCAGTCGACCGCTCCATGCAGGTCTACCACCTCCTTGTTCCCCCAGTCCCCGGAGATGATCTTGCTATAGGCCACCCCACGGCCGTTACTCCCGCGGTAATTCACCGCCGCAACGGCAAAACCCCCGCCAGCCAGCATCTGCCGCGACAGATCGAAGTCAAAGGCGTCCTGGCCTACCGGCCCTCCATGGATGAACAGGATCAACGGCAACTTCGTACCTGCAACAGCCCCCGCCGGCCGGTATAAAATTCCGGATACCATCGTCCCATCGGGACTCTTCGACTGAAAACCCTCGGCCGTCGCCAACGCCAGCGGCGCCAGGAAAGCCTCCATATGGCGCGTAAGCCGCCGCGGCGCGCCACCCTCGATACTATATATTTCACCCGGGCATTGGGGCTCGCTCATCATCGCCAGCCAATTCCCATCAGCCCCCGGCTCCAACGTCGTAAAAGTCCGTTGCCCGCCTGCCACTTTCGTCATCTTCCCATCGACAGACGCGAACGCCGCCACATACTCCTCCCGGTCGTCGGCAACAAGCCCGTAGATCGTCTGTCCATCCTTCGCCCATCGCGGGCTATACACCGGCCGGTCCAGCGCCTGGCTCAACAACTTCGGGGCCCCGCCCGCAGCCGGCATCACACAAAGCACGGGCTCGTCATACATATGATAATCTTCGGCCGAAACAGACCTTGTATAAGCGATGGTCTTTCCATCCGGGCTCCATCTCGGACCGGTATCACTTCCCTTCCAGTCCGTCAACTGCCGCATCCCAGCCCCGGGTCGGGCTTCGATGACATAGATATCGCTGTTCTCGTTCCGGTCCGGATCAGCCGTCCGGTTGCTGACAAAGGCAACGGCGGACCCATCGGGACTCCAGGTGGCGCCGCCTTCATCATAACTGCCACGCGTCAGCGTATCCATCTTTTTTGCGGCGACGTCAAAAATATACAGATGCGTATGGATCTTCTTATACCGGTAACCTTCGACGTCCTCCTTGTACTGGTACCGATCGATCACATAAGGCTTCGTCGTCTTTATCTTGCTGCTGTCTTCCGGCTCGGCATCGGTGACGGTCAATAATAATTTTTTTGAATCCGGGCTCCAGGAATAGTCGTTGACACCGCCCTTTATCTCCGTCAGGCGTTTGCCTTCGCCACCCCGGCGATCCATCAGCCAGACCTGGGCGCCCTTTCCCTCTTGACGCGAAGATAGGAACGACAGCCACCGTCCATCGGGACTCCATCGGGCCCGGGATTCTCCGTCCGGGCTGCTGGTCAGTTGAATATCCTGGCTGCCATCCCAGCTCACCATCCAGATGTCCGCATTACGGCTATCCTTGACCGAATCTATTGTGGATAAAGTATAGGAGACCCATTTGCCATCGGGCGATAACTGGGGGTCGCTCAGGGAAGGAAGCCGGTAAAGGTCGGCTGGCCGTATCGGCCGTTTGGCAGGCGTCTGGGCATTGATCGAAACACCGGCGCCCACAAACGCCAGTAACAACAAGGATAATTTTAGCATCCCCTAATCTACAATTTTATATTCACCGCAAACATAAAATTCGTCCCCGCCATTGGGAAAACGAAATTCTCGGTGACCAGTTGCCCGCCATAGACATAACTATACGTATAGCCATTGGGAGTATACCGTTTGTTGAAGACATTGTTCAACTGGAAGATCAGGTTAGTCTCCCTGCCGGGGATGTGCAGTGTATAGACCGTCCGCAGGTTCTGTACATAATACCCGGGTAACTTCCGGCCCTCCTGCTGGGCATTGTCGAGGTAGACCTTGCTGACATATTTGGCGGGCAGGCTCAGCGTCAGGTTTTTCACCGGCGTAAAGTTCAGACTGGCGGCGCCTACCACTGCCGGGGAGAACGCAATGGTTGTCGTCTTATAGGCATGACTGACCTGGCCGCCATTGTCATAGTCGTCGTCGAATTCGACATAATTAAACACCTTATTTTCGCTGAAGGACAGATTGCCCTCGGCGGAAAACCAGGTAGCAGGCTTGACACTGCCCTGGAGCTCGATCCCCAGCCGGTAGCTCCGCGGGATATTGTTCCGGGTATAATCCCCCACGTCATTGATCTTACCCGTCAGCACCAACTGGTTTTGATAACGCATATAATAGGCGGTGGCCCCCCAGGAATAATGCAGGGCCTTTCTTGTCACCCCCAGCTCGAAGTCATGCAATCGCTCGGGCTTCGGCTGATCGTTGACCCCGGCCTCGAAGTCGTCCCGGTTGGGCTCATGACCGGACATCGCATACGAAAAATAGGCCTGCCAGTTATAATGCGTATAGGTGATACCCGCCTTCGGATTGACAAAATTGTATTTGGGATGCACAAGGATCGATGGATTGTCGTCAAAGCCATCCAGCTCATAGTCGAGGTGCCGGTATTGCAGGTCCGCAAACGCGGTCCAGCGCTGACCCAGTTGTTGTTGCCACTTGGCATAGACATTATAATCGATCTTTATCGCGGGTTCGGAATAATACCGGTAATCGTCAGGGAAACCGCCGTTGGCCGCCCAGATCACATTGCCATAATGCTTTCCGTCATACCGGTCCCAGCCACCCCCCAACATCCATTCGGTATTGTTCTTCTTATATTGCAGCGAGAACACACTGCCGTAAAAATAATTGTCCAGCCAGCGCTGCCGGACCAGGTTGGTACTTTGCAGCGAGTCGGCGCCCATGACGACAGGCGGCAACCCATAGGCCGCATAGCTGGCATTGGAAAGATCCCCCTGGTCATGGTATTCCTGGAAATATCCATAACCCCGCGTAAGAAAAACGGCACTGTTGAACGCCAGTGCATCGGAGAACTGGTGGTTAAAGAAAAGCTGATAATGGTTCTGCCAGTAGTTGTCCGTCTGATCCTTATAAGTAAAATAATTGTAGGTCTTATTGCTGCTGCGGAAAAGATTCAACGAATCCTGCTGGTTGAAATACAGTGATCCCACATTATTTTGATAATGCTGTTCCAGCGCAGCGGGGTTGCCATCCCACTTGGCCTGCGGGATCCCGTTCCAGGCCTGGTAGGTCTTCTCGCTTCCCTGCAGGATATTGAAACGCACGGAGGAATGCTTGTCATACCAGGCAGCAGAGAAATACAAGGATTTCAGATCACTCGTGGCCCGGTCGATATACCCGTCGCTGGAGATGCGGGAAAGCCGCATATCGATGGTAAAATGCCCATCGATCAGCCCCGAGCCGGCCTTTAGCGTATTCTTCCAGGTATTGTAACTGCCAAAACTGTTGTTCAGCTCGGCATAGGGTTTCTCGTTGAATTCATTGGTAGAAAAATTGATCGTCGCACCAAAAGCTCCGGCGCCGTTGGACGAGGTTCCCACCCCGCGCTGGATCTGGATGCTGTTGGCGGAAGAGGCAAAATCGGGCAGATCTACAAAAAAGATCGCCTGCTCTTCCGCATCGTTATAGGGAATGCCGTTCAAGGTCATATTGATCCGGGAGTCATCCGTCCCCCGGATATAGATGCCGGTATAGCCGACCCCATTGCCCGCATCGGAGTTGATGACGACGGACGGCGTCTGGTTCAACAGAAAGGGCAGGTCCTGACCTACGTTTAGTTTTTCGATCTCCTGTTTGGACATCTCCGTCCTGGTAAAGGGAGCTTTTTCCCCCGCCCGAAGCGCCCGCACTTCTATGGGTTGTAAAAAGAGCTTTAGCGAGTCTCGGGTCTGAGCCTGAGCCTGGGCGGCAAGGGCTAAAAAAAGCAGTGTAAAGATATTCCTCATAATAAATTTCCATTAATGGGAATACCGCGAAGGAAGAGGAATAAAAAAAAACGGAGATCACCTTCCCTGCGCAGGCATTACCCTGATCAGGTTCTGCGGGTATTTTCTCAGCCATCCTGCCTTCTGGCAGGGATAGCACCCCGAGGAACAGGCCACAAAGATAGGTCTTTTTTGACCTGATGTTGTAACTTTTAGCTCCCACCGGCCGTCCCACCATGCAACAACACCGTTCACCGGCCTGTCTTTACAAAAAACGCACTGATTATGAAAAATACTCTCCTTTTGACCCTTCTGGCCCTTACCGGCCTGCTTTCCTTTGCCCAGGACGGGAAAGTGATCAATGATAGGAATGCCCAGACACGCAAGGTCGGCGGCTTCCACGGCATCCGCATCTCCAGCGGCATCGATCTCTACCTGAGTCAGGGGAATGAGGAAGCCGTCGCGGTAAGCGCCTCCGACCTCGACGCCCGCGACCGCATCATCACCGAAGTGGAAAATGGTATCCTGCTCATCCATATGGAAAATCACGGCCTTCATTGGGGCGACTGGAACCACCGCCACCTGAAAGCCTATGTCTCCTGTAAGGTCATCGACCAATTGAACGCCTCCGGCGGCAGCGACGTCTTTATCCAGGATGCTGTGCACGCAGATCGTCTCCGGATGGAACTCTCCGGTGGAAGTGACCTTCGCGGCAGAATGACGGTCGCCGACCTGTCCATCACCCAGTCGGGCGGCTCGGATGCCTATATCAGCGGTTCGGCGGCCTCCCTGCGCATCCATACCAGCGGCGGCAGTGACTACCACGGTTATGACCTGGTCGCCGACAATTGCGAGGTGGAGGCCAGCGGGGGCAGCGATGCCTATCTCACCGTGAACAAGGAATTGACAGCCCATGCCAGCGGGGGAAGTGATGTCCATTACAAAGGCAGCGGGGTACTCCGGGATTCGCACGCCAGCGGCTCGGGCAGCATCTCCCATCGCGACTAAAATTGACTTACCTTAGCTCAAACAATGACTCATGTGCAGATCGCTTTTCTTTTTGCTGGTAGGGAGTTTTTTGATGCTGACGGCCCATGCCCAGAAAACCATCATCAACGACCCAAACGCTGAGCCCCGGCCTCTGAAAGGTTATCATGGGATCGAGGTCTCCAGCGCTATCAACCTCTACCTTAGCCAGGGGGAAGAAGAATCGGTGGTCGTAAGCGCCAGCGATCTCCGGTGGAGGGAACATATCCGGACGGAAGTGGTGAATGGCATCCTGAAGATCAGCCTCGACGAGCACAAATGGTCCCGGGGCGGTGTTAAGATAAAAGCCTATGTTTCGTTTACTACCCTCGATCAGTTGAATGCATCCGGCGCCAGCGACGTTTTCGTCGACGGGGTCATCACGGGAGACCGCCTTTCCATCGATCTCAACGGGGCCAGTGACTTCAAAGGTGCAATAAATGTAAAGGAATTACGGCTGGAGCAAAGCGGCGCTTCGGATGCCCATGTCACCGGTGTCGTCTCCGAAATGGCGGATATCCATTCCTCCGGCGCCAGTGATGTAAAAGGGTACGATCTGACGATCAGCAACTGTGCCGTACATGCCTCCGGCGCCTCCGACATCCGCGTCACCGTCAAAAATCAACTCAGTGCCGATCTGTCCGGCGCCAGCACTGTCTTTTATAAAGGCGACGCGGTGGTAAAGGATGCCCGTACCAGCGGGGCCAGCGCTGTAAAAAAGAGCTCATAGCGTAAAAAGAGCTCATAGACTGTTCAGAAACTGGATCAACGCCATTTTATCCCCCCACCCGAAAAGAATCCCTTTTTATTTGGCTGTGAACCCAAATCACCTTAATTTTGCCGTCCACATCGCGAAGTAGAGCAGCGGTAGCTCGTCGGGCTCATAACCCGAAGGTCGGTGGTTCGATCCCACCCTTCGCAACAGCCAGGCCTCTTAACGAGGCCTTTTTTTTTACCTTTGCCCCGCAAAGAAAATGCAATGAAGTCCGGATTCGTCTCCATATTTGGTAAGCCCAACGCCGGGAAAAGCACCCTGCTCAACGCCCTCATGGGCGAAAAGCTGGCCATCGTCTCCCCCAAAGTGCAGACCACCCGCCATCGCATAAAAGGCATCCTGACCGAAAAAGACTACCAGGTGATCTTCTCCGACACCCCCGGCATCATCGAACCCCGGTACAAGCTCCACGAGAAAATGATGCAGGCTGTCCGCAGTTCCCTCGCAGACGCCGACCTCGCCCTCCTCCTCCTGGACATCCGGGACAACTGGGAAGAGAACAATACCCTTTTCGAATCCCTCCGGCTAAAGGTCCCCGCCTTTGTCGTCCTCAACAAGATCGACGGGATGGCGCCCGAAAAGATCACCGAAGCCACCGCCTTCTTCACCGGGAAACCCTACTGCCGCGGCGTCATCACCATCTCCGCACTAAAAAAGAAGAATATCGACGGGCTCTTAAAGGCCGTCCTCGAAATGCTGCCGGAAGGCGCCCCTTTCTTCGAAGGCGACGACCTTACAGACCTCCCCACAAAATTCTTCGTAGGCGAGCTCATCCGCGAAAAGATCTTCTTCCTCTACGGCGACGAGATCCCTTACCAGGCCACCGTCCTTGTCCAGGAGTTCTCGGAAAAAACGACCCTGACAAAGATCCGGGCGGACATCATCGTCCAGCGCGAATCCCAGAAGGGCATCATTCTCGGTGAAGGCGGTAAGATGATCCGGCAACTGGGGTCGGAGGCGAGGAAAGACATAGAAGCATTCATCGACCGGAAAATATTTTTAGAGCTGTTCGTAAAAGTGCGGCCAAAATGGCGCGACACCGAGAACTTCCTGAAAGAATACGGCTACAATTAACAACAGACAAGATCATGAGCGGATTTACAGTGGCTATAGTGGGCCGGCCCAATGTGGGGAAAAGCACTTTCTTTAATCGCTTGCTCGAACAACGCAAAGCCATCGTCGACGACGTCAGCGGGGTCACCCGCGACCGGCAATATGGCGTCGCAGAATGGACAGGTAAGACCTTCAACCTCATCGACACCGGCGGATTCGTCCCAGAAAGCGACGACGTGTTTGAACGCGAGATAAAGAAACAGGTACTCATCGCGCTGGAAGAAGCCAACGCACTTATCTTCATGGTCGACGCCGCCACGGGCATTACCACCCTCGACGAAGCCATGGCAGACGTCCTCCGCCGGTCGACAAAACCGGTCTTCCTCGCCGTCAACAAAGTGGACAACAGCGATCGCCTCCTCGAAGGCGCGGAATTCTATAGCCTCGGCTTTGAAGAGATCTATTTCCTTTCCTCCATGAGTGGCAGCGGGACGGGCGAACTGCTCGATGCCGTAACCGCCCTCATCACCGAAGACCAGGGCTCCCCCGAAGACGCGGATATCCCGAAATTCGCGATCATCGGCCAGCCCAATGTCGGCAAATCCTCCCTGCTCAACGCGCTTATCGGCCAGGAACGGACCATCGTCAGCGAGATCGCCGGCACGACAAGAGATACTATCCATACCCGTTATAACCTGTTCCAGAAGGATTTCGTCCTCATCGATACCGCCGGCATCCGCCGCAAGACAAAAGTACACGAAGACCTCGAGTTCTACTCGGTCATCAGGGCCATCAAGGCCATGGATGAAGCGGATGTCTGTCTGCTCATGCTGGATGCCTCCAAGGGTATCACGGCCCAGGATCTCAGCATCTTCGCCCTCGCCGTAAAAAAAGGCAAAGGCATCGTCGTCCTCGTCAATAAATGGGATCTGGTAGAAAAGGATACCAACTCGGCAAAGGAATATGAGAAGGATCTGAAGGAGCGCCTCGCCCCCTTCACCGATCTGCCCATCCTCTTTATCTCCGTCATCGACAAGACCCGTATCTTCAAAGCCGTCGAAACGGCCCTCGAGGTCTATGACAACCGCCAGCGTAAAGTGCCGACAAGTGAGCTCAACGAAGTGATGCTGGCAGCGGTGGAAGCCTATCATCCGCCCGTCGTCAGGGGCTATCCGCTGAAGATAAAATATATCACGCAACTACCGACCGCCGTCCCCTCCTTTGCTTTCTTCTGCAACTTCCCGGACGACGTCAAACAGCCATACAAGAATTATCTCGAGAACAAACTCCGGGAGAATTTTAACTTCAAAGGCGTACCCCTCCGGCTTTTCTTTAGGAAGAAGTAGAAAGAATGTGTAGTTTTGCGACCATTAAAAACTAAAAAGATCTTCTTATGAAGAAATTGTTGGCCGTTCTCGTCATAGCTGCTGCTATGACCGCATGTAACAACAGTGGCGTTGAAGCTGCTGCTGCCCCTGCTAAAACCGCTGATTCTGCTGCTAAAGCCGCTTCTGACACCCTCAAAGCCGCTCCCGCAACAGACAGTACTGCCAAAGACAGTACCAAAAAGAATTGATCCTAAGCTTCCCACCTTTAGGTGGGAAGCTTCCACTTTTTTACCAGCTCCTCTACTTCCCTGCGGTATTTCCTCAGTGCTTCCTTCTCCTGCCGGATAAATCCATTGTCCTGCAACCGGCCCACCACAGCATTCATCTCCTCCGGGGATTCATAGACCATCTTCCGGAAGGGATTGGTATAATCTTTTGCGCGGGACACAAAGATCTCTTTTGTCAGCTTCTCCTTCGTGGCAACACTCTGCAGCAGCAGCGCGCCAAGCGCCTTCGGACCACCCCGCCGCAGCGTAATACCGGTAGTGACCTTCCACGCCGCAAGGGCATGAACCAGTTTATCCGTCGCATATTGCTCTCCCTGGCGGAGATAGAAAAGGTGCACCTGCTCCCAGTTTTTGATCCTGCCGCTATGGATCTGACCGATCATCTGCTGCAACTGCCCTTCCCGGATCAACTGCCCGCCGGCATTTACCCAACGCTGCAAGGGCAACGTCGACGGCAGCAGGGTCATCAATTCCGCAAAATTACCGACACTCTCCTCCCGGATAAGCCGCAACAACTGGTTGGCTGCATGATACGCGATCAGATCCTGAAAAAGGGCCCAGGCCTGACCCACCTTCACCAGCCGCACTTTCCGGTCGCTGTTCTCCCAACCTTCTGCTATGATCTCCAGCGTCTCGGCTTTTTCGGGCGATTCCCGCAACAGGGCGGCGCCCAGCGCAATAAACTCTTCGTCGCTCAGCTTCCGGCGATGCCCCTCCTGTTTCGCAACCGCCAACCCCGTACACCGCTCGAGATGCGTCAGCGCGACGATCATTTCTCCGACCGTATCGGGCGCTAAATAGTCGAATTCCAGTAATTGGGTCTTGTCGATCCGTTTGTCACGGTCGACATATTTCCACGAGTTGCGGGCAATAGCATACATATTATGCAGGAACCAGTAAGCAGGCATGATGATCAGCTCATCCTTGCTGACGTCATTGCTGATCAACGCAAACGGAATAGGGATGTCCAGCTCCGCCGGGTAATCGCCCTTGGCAAGAATAGCATAAGAAGCAAACCGGGAATTATGTTTGAGACTGACGCAAAGCCCCGGCCAGAAACCCCGCCCGGCCACGATCTCCCCGTCCGGGCTCCGGGAATTGTGATTGGAGCCGATGGTAGCGCCGGCGGCCATATTGCTCTGTCCCATCACAAGAGCGGCACAAAGAAATGAATTGTTATGGTGCTGCTCATGCGCTGGGAAGATCAGTGAATTCAACACTTCGCAACACGAAATGGTCGCGTTGTTGCCAAGATAGGAATTGATCAGCCGCGCCCCATATTTCAACTGGGAATGCGAGGCCATGATAAACCGGACCGCCTTTACTCCATAGAAGACCCGGCACCCAAAACCGACGATGCCGTTGACCAGTTCGCATCCTTCTCCTACCTGTGACTTCGCCTCGGCGGAAGAGTTGATGGTAAGGTTCTTTAATTTATTGGCGCCCTTCAGATAGGCATCACTGCCGATCCAGACATCCTTGATGATCTTACAGTTCTTGATGACCGTCCGGTCCCCCACTTTTCCATAATAACCCCGTCGGTTGTCAAAGGCCGCGGCCGTAAATTCCCTGAACTTATCCTGCAAAGCCTGGTCGTCACGATGCCTTGTCCAAAGCCAGGCGTCCCCGGGCAACATCCCATTAAAAGGAATGATGCTCCGGCCGCCATTCTCATTACACACTTCCAGCCAGATGCGGATCGATTCTTCCTCGCCTTCCTTCAGGATCCCGTTGCCGAATTTGGCATGATCCGTCGTCGCCATCTCGTTGGTGTTGACGATCATCACGTCGTTGCCGATGATATAATGGGACAGGTAGTTGGTATTGTCGATACAGACATTGTCGCCGATATCACAACTGATGATCGTGCTGTTGTAAAAGCCTACCGGCCGCCGGAGATTATGGAATTCAAGGAAATAAGGCTCCAGCTTACCGATGCGGATAAGCCCGAAGAACTTACAATTCTGGACCAGTTCGGGCGTGAACGCATCCGAGACAAGGATATCGTTCCAGTTGGCTGACGTATTGCGGTTGCGCACCAGCACCTCCAGTTCGTAGGCCGTCAACTGCCGGTACTGTACCCCGCTGCGATTCTGCAGGTTCCGCAGATAATATTCGTCCTTCCCTTTGGGCAGATACCGGGCATCGACAAACTGGTAGCCAAGGGAATTGATCGGGCTTTTCTTGATATCGTTCATAATACGCTAATTTCTGGCCTTCGGCCGACGAGCCTCCGGCCCGTTCTATTCTACCGTTACGCTTTTGGCAAGATTCCTGGGCTTGTCGACATCACACCCTTTGGCGACCCCGATATAGTAGGCCAGCAACTGCAGCGGGATCACGCTGAGCATCGGGGCGATGATCTCGTCGGCCTCGGGGATGCGCATACAGTCTTCTGCCATTGGTTCGATGATCGTATCGCCCTGGCTGATCACCGCGACGATCCGGCCCTTCCGGGCCTTTATCTCCTGGATATTGCTGACGATCTTCTCATGATACGAATCCCGCGTCGCCACAAACACCACCGGCAACTGTTCGTCGACAAGGGCTATCGGCCCGTGTTTCATTTCGGCGGCCGGATACCCCTCGGCATGGATATAGCTGATCTCCTTTAGCTTCAACGCCCCTTCCAACGCTACCGCAAAATTGTACCCCCGGCCGAGATACAACGCGTCCTTGGCATCCTTATATTTCCCCGCCAGCGTCCTGATTGAATCTTTGAGCTTCAGCACCTCCTTCACCTTTTCCGGCACGGCATGCAGCTCACTCAGCAATTGCATGTAGCGGGTGGTATCGATACTCCCTTTTTCCCGCGCGATCTTCAACGCGATCATCGTCAACACCACCAATTGGGCGGTAAAGGCCTTTGTAGAGGCTACGCCGATCTCCGGACCGGCATGCGTGTACGCCCCTGCATGGGAGATCCGGGCAATGGAAGACCCGACGACATTGACTACTCCAAGGATAAAGGCCCCGTTCTCCTTTGCCTTCTCTATCGCCACGATGGTATCGGCCGTCTCCCCGCTCTGCGAGATCGCGATGATGACATCCCCGGGATGGATCACCGGGTTGCGATAGCGGAATTCGGAGGCATATTCCACCTCTACAGGGATCCGGCACAACTCCTCGAAGATATATTCGGCGACAAGTCCTGCATGCCAGCTGGTGCCACAGGCGATCATGATGATCCGTTTTGCCTGGGTCAGCTTTTGGATATTTTGCTGGATGCCGGCCATGGTGATCGTCCCCTTTGCGGCATCGAGCCGGCCCCGCAGACAGTCGAAGACGGTATCGGGCTGCTCGAAGATCTCCTTTAGCATAAAATGCTCATAGCCGCCCTTCTCGATAGCCGCCATCTCCAGGTCCAGCTTCTGAATGAAAGGGGTTATCTTCTCGTTCCCCAGGTTCTTAAGGATCAGCTCATCGGCCTTCAGGATGGCTAATTCGTAGTCGTTGACATACACCACCTCCTTGGTGTATTCGATGATGGGCGATGCGTCGGAGGCAAGAAAATGCTCTCCTTTTCCAATCCCGATGACCAGCGGACTTCCCTTCCTCGCCGCGATAACGGTGTCCGGCGAATCCTTGTCCAGCAATACGATCACATAGGCGCCGACCACCCGCTTCAAAGCAATGCGCACGGCCTCTTCCAACCCGCACTGGTTATTCTTTTGGATGTCTTCGATAAAATTGAGCAGGACTTCAGTATCGGTATCGCTGGTAAAATGATATCCCTTTCGCGACAGCTCCTGTTTCAGCTGGGTATAATTCTCGATGATGCCGTTGTGGATCATCGCCAACCGGCCGCTGGCGGAGGAATGAGGGTGCGCATTACGGTCATTGGGCTCGCCATGCGTCGCCCACCGGGTATGTCCCATGCCCGCATGGGCATGCAGATCCCTCCCGACGAGGCTGTCCTCCAGTTCACTAACCTTCCCCTTCTTCTTATACACCCGGAGGTCATTATTGAGCAAAGCTACGCCCGAGCTGTCATAACCCCGGTATTCAAGCCGTTTCAACCCTTTCAGGATAATGGGATAAGCTTCCCTGGGACCGATATAAGCGACAATGCCACACATAATTGCAAAAATTTAGCAAAAGCAATATTAGACAATAATTTGCAAAAAAAAGCCCCCGCCGACTGGCGGGGGCTTAACCCATTATATGTAAGATTTACATTTCTTAATTATAGTTACGGGCCGGCGCTTTCCAATACCCTTCAACCCATACCCAGCCGTCATTCGTGTTCTTCCAGTGCGGTTTCACCCAAACCTTGTCACCGGAGTTTGTATTGCTACCCGCATCGGCAGTGGCACTGTAGCCGGAATAGCTGCTCGGGTGATTGCCGCCCGGGTTATTATTGGTACCCGGCCGGTTCTGCAACGAGTCGGGGTTGGAGTAGTTATTGTTGTTGTCGTCGTAATTGTTGTTTGGTTT
>Ga0206888_1095_pt1 | contig 25201 bp, 18 predicted proteins | sample Alteio_BWOrgHeat_90_FD_153258 | JGI IMG/M metagenome (GOLD analysis project Ga0206888, IMG submission 153258) | Enriched cells from forest soil in Barre Woods Harvard Forest LTER site, Petersham, Massachusetts, United States - Alteio_BWOrgHeat_Nextera4 ... | reverse complement strand
ATCACCGGCAGCAAACCCCCGGTCGAGCGGAAACTGGACAGGACGGTCGTCAACCTTGACCAAAACCCCATCACCGATGGCGCTACCGTGCTGGAAGCCATGCAACACCTTCCCGGCGTCCAGGTCACCTCGGATGGCCAGGTATCCATCAACGGAAAATCGGGCGTGACGGTTTATATCGACGGGAAACCCACCTACCTTTCCGCTGCCGACCTCGCGGCCCTGCTGAGCGGGATGGCCGCCTCCACCGTTCAGCGCATCGAGATCATGACAAATCCCCCCGCCCGGTATGATGCCTCGGGGACGTCGGGGATCATCAACATCATAAAAAAGAAGAACAACAAACCCGGGTTCACGGGTAACATCAATGGCAGCTTTGTACAGGGACATTACCCCCGGTACACCGGCAGCATCACCGCCAACTACAAAACCCGGAACCTAAACCTCTTCTTCAATGATAGCTACACCTATGGCAAGACCCTCTTCGGCCGGAAGGTAACCAGCGATCTCCTCGATATAAACAACAAATTACTCACCGAACAGGTGTCGGAAAATAAGGAGATCACCATTCGCCGCACCGACCGGCCGACAGCGGGTATCGACTGGTACGCCTCGCCAAAAACCACCCTGAGTCTCTCCGCCACCGGCGGCATAAGCACCACCACCGGCGGGACCACCTCGGGGTTGGACATCAGCAACGCCCAACATATACCGATCAACCACGAAGACTTTACCGCCTACACCCGCGACCACCCGTACAATTATACGGCTACCTTCCAATGGGTACAACAGTTGGATACCCAGGGCCGGGCCCTTACCCTCGACCTGGATTACTCAGCCTTTACCAACAACCCTACCCAAACTAACCACGGCGCGCTCTTCGATCCCAGCCATGTTTTTCTAAGCGAGACGGACGCACTGCTCCTCCAGCACCGGGGGCTGCATATTTATTCCGCCCGGGCGGACTATACCCATCCTCAAAAGAACGGTAGCTGGGAGACCGGAGTAAAAAGCAGTTATGTAAACATCGGCAACGACAATTCCTACTACGACCTGGTCAATAACATCCCCCGGCTCGATACGCCACAAAGCGACTACTCGGTAAATACCGAACAGATCAATGCCGCCTATGCCTCGCTGCAGCGTAACTATAATAAATGGACCGGCCAGGCCGGCATCCGCGCAGAACAGGCAACAATCATCGGCAAAGACCCCTGGAGGAACAACACCCTGACCCAACGCTATTTTCAACTCTTTCCCACCCTGTTTCTAAGTTATAAACAGGACGGCGACAACACGTTCCTGTTAAGGCTTGGCAGAAGGACGGAGCGCCCCAATTATTCCGAAATGATCCCCTTTCGCCGTCCACTCACCCCTACGCTCTTCTTCGAAGGCAACCCGAACCTCCGGCCGCATCTCTCCTGGCACGGTGAACTCAGCTACACCTGGCGAAACATCCTCAGCCTTACCGTCGGCGCTGATCTCGATCACGACTATCTCCAAACACTGCCCTACGTCGACCCCGGCGACACGACCATCACCCGCCGGCCGACAAATGTCCAGGCACATTCCTGGAATATCGATCTTACCTACACAAAACAACTGGCAAAATGGTGGTCCACTGATAATACGCTTTCGGTCTATCGCAATGCCTTTTCGGGAGAGGCAAACGGCTATTGGCCCGCAGACCCGGGGATGGTGTCCGCTTATCTCAGCAGTAGCCAAATTTTTCACATCGATGAACTCCTTACCGTAGAACTCACCGGAGAATACAATTCCCCGCGGCGCCTGATCACCTCCCGGTTCGGCCCCTATTCATTGGTCGACCTTGCGGTTAGGCGGTCGATGTGGAAGGGTAGGGGAAGCCTTACCCTCAACGCCCATAATATCTTCCAGGGCGAAAACCACAACGTCATCGATAATTATCAGGGACTCTATCAGTACTCCAACGTCTATTTTTATACCCGCTACGGGTCACTAAATATCCAATATCGTTTTGGCAGCGGAAAACTCACCCGGTCGGCAACCCATTCCAGCTCGGAGGAAGAACAAAACCGCACCGGCAACTGATCACCGCCCCTCCACCCATGCGATATTCTCAGCCTTACCCTTCTCCAGCAAAACTTTGCAGTAATCGGTAAAAAAGAAATGTCGCCGCAACAACTCGAGCGTCTTCCGGCTCCAGTCCGGTATCGTCACCCCTTTACGCAACTCCACCTCCTGGTGAACCAGCGGGTCCGTTTGATGGAACAGCGGGGTGCCGAGATGATAGGTGTCCGCATCACAGATGATCTGCTCGGACAGCGTATGCGGCTGCGCCGGAAGTTTTGTAGCCATGATGGTCCGGCCAATGACAGTCGTCAGTTCCCGGGGAAGATGGTTCAGGTATTGCTGCATGATCACCACCCCCCGCTCTTCATGGCCCTCGATGGGGCCGTATAAATGCCCGATGTCATGGAACCAGGCGGCTGCGATAAGGGTAAAAGTGTCGGTCGGGTTCAACAGGTAGTGCAGCGCTATTTCCCGGGAATGTACAACAACACCCGTGGTATGTACAAGATTATGGTAAGGGTAATGCGGGACATCCGCCGATTCATACGCCCTCGTCACACTCGCGGCAATCCATTCTTCTATACTGTGGAGATCAATGCCCATCATACGTTAAACAGTCAATTTGGGCTTGAATCCTGTAGATATCCTGAACTATTCGCTACGCAGAGATTCCACCGGATTCACCAGCGCCGCCCGCACCGCCTGAAAACCCACGGTCAGCAACGCCAGCGCCAACGCGCCCATTCCTGCCGCAACAAAGATCCAAAAAGAAAGTTCCGTCCGGTAGACAAAATCCTGCAACCACCGCTCCGCAACAATCCAGGCCACCGGTGTGGCGATACAGAACGCAATCCCCACCAGCAACGCAAAGTCCTTGCTCAGCATCGTCGTTATCGCCGCCACGCTCGCCCCCAACACTTTGCGGATACTGATCTCCTTCGCCCGCCGCCGCATGGTAAAAAGCCCAAGCCCGAACAAACCCAGACAGGAGATAAAGATCGTCACTCCCATCGCCATATTGACCAGCCACGCCGTCTTCTCCTCCTGGCCAAAAAGCCACCCGATCGACTCGTCGAGAAAGGCCGGCTGGAAAGGTCTGTCGGCGGGAAACTGCTTCGTCCAGATGGCGGCTAATTGCGCGATGACGACCTTCACTGCCTTTGTATCTTTTTCGGTAGGAAGCAACTTTATCGCAATACAATTCTTCCGCTCCGGCACATTCTCGATCACCACCGGGGGAATAGGGTCGTGAAAACTCGCGACATGAAAGTCCGCCACCACTCCCACCACGGGATAGCCCTTCCCGATGCCGCCCTGTGGCGCCTGGGAATAAAGCATCCTGCCGACCGCCTGCCGCGGCGTTGGACAACCCATCTGCCTCGCCGTCGTCTCATTGATGACCAACTCCCGCAGGCTATCACTATGCAGGACGTTTCTGCCGGCGACAAGCCGCATCCGGTAAAAAGGAATATATTCCTCATTCCCCATATGCGCCGAGACCATATGCATCTCATTGCCCATCGGCTGAAAGGAAAAATTATCCATATTTTGCGCAAACCCCATCGGCGGCGTACCCTCCAGCAACACCTTTTCTACTCCCGGCAAATTTTTAACGCTGTTGACATACACCTGCAATTTCTGCGGCGGATCGTTCCAGTCCATCAACGTAAGGACCCTGTCGGTTTCAAATCCCTTGTCTGCATGGCTCATAAAAGCTATTTGCTTGCCGATCACCAGCGAACCAATGATAAAGACCAGCGAGATCGTAAATTGAAAAACGATCAGCGCCCGGCGCAACCGCGCGCGGTCATGCCCGGCCGCCCCTCCGCCCTTCAAGCTCACCACAGGGTCGTACGAAGAAAGCACCCATGCCGGGTAAAAACCCGCCAACAGGGTCGTCAGTACCGTCATCCCCGCCAAAAAACCCAGCGTCGACCAGCTCAGCAAAGGAAACCGGACCCCCTCCGGCACATAGTCGTGAAACAGCGCAAACATCGGATTGACCAGCAGGATGGCAAGCAACACCGCAAACAAGGTGATAGCTAGTGTCTCCACCATGAACTGCAGCCGGATATCCCACTTCCGGCTCCCCATCACCCGGCGAACACCAACCTCCCTGGCCCGGCTCATCGACACCGCCGTGGACAGGTTGATAAAATTGACCGCCCCTATCAGCAAGATAAAGACCGCGACCCCCATCATCGCATACAGGGACGGCAGATAGGGCTTTCGCCAGCCATCCCCATCATCCCCCCGGTGAAAATCACTGGTAAAATGCAGCGCCGTCAGCGGCTGCAGATACATCGTCAGTTTACTGCCTGCCTGAGAGAACTTGACATGGTCCTTGATGTACAGGGCCAGCCGGGCATTGATCTGCTCCGACGTCACTCCTGGGGCCAGCTTCACAAAAGCCATACTCCGGTGCGGGCTCAGACTGCTCCAATCTGCCTTCGGGATATTCTTCCTCAAAAAACTATTCGTCGCCGTGGTCACGGACAAAAAATCCGTATACCCAAAATCCGTATTGCCAACCCAATCGCGGACAACCCCCGATACCCGCACAGATAAAGAATCGTCATAGATCACCGTCTTGCCGATCATCTCGGCGGCGGGGATCTTTCCAAAATACAATTGACCCCGGCTCTCCGTCAACACGACATTGTTCGGCCGGTTCAGCGCCCCCGCAAAACCCGCCAGCCACTGATAGCGGAAAATGTCAAAATACCCCGGCCAGGTAAAAACGGCCGTATGCATATAAGACCCGGGGATACTATTGTCAAAAGACCTCGGCGCACCCCCCGCCTGCGGAACGCTGATCTTCCCCCCATATCCGAACAAACCCGCCGTCGCCGCAAAACCGGGTATCTGGGTCTCAAAACCGGCAACATCCTCGTCCGGACTGTTCATGAAACGCCTTTCCCCCGAACCCCGCTGCTGCTCCCCGACGATCCGGTAGATCCGCCCCCCATCCGGATGATCCCGGTCAAAAGAGAACTCATAATGCGTGATCACGAACAACACCAGGCAGCCACAGATGCCCAGCGCCAGGCCAAAGATGTTGATAAGGGTGTACACCTTATTACGGTTGATGCTGCGCCATGCGACGCGCCAGTAATTGGTTATCATAAAACAATATTATAAGCGGAAACAACAGACAAAACCAAAATGTGATGAAAGCCCCGGGAAATGGGTTGAATTCCTCCCGCTACAGAATTTGTTCAGAAATCAAGGGTAAATTGCCGGTTTACTGTGAACATGAACAAACTGTACGCGCTCCTGCTGACGCTGGCCTGTGCCACCTCGATAAGTGCACAAGAAAAGAACCCCACAACGGATAACAACGGTCACATCACCGGCCGCATCGTCGACTCACTCTCTCACCAACCGCTGCAATACGCGACGATCAGCCTCTTTAAACAAAAGGACACAAAGCCGTCCGGCGGAGCCATGACGGGCAACAAGGGCCTCTTCAGCATCGACGGCCTCGCCCTCGGAACCTATACGCTTACGGTAGAGATCATCGGCTATGGCACCCGCACCCTCGGCCCCTTCACCCTGGACAGCAAAAAGATCCTCCTTTCCCTCGGCGACGTCCCTGTCGGCAAAAAAGCCACGGATCTCCAGGCGGTAACCGTCACCGCACCCCGCGGCCTCGTAGAGAATAAACTCGATAAGATGGTCTACAACGTCGAGAAAGATGTCACCTCCCTCGGCGGCGTGGCAACGGATGTGCTCAAGAAAGTACCCATGGTCTCCGTGGATGTCGACGGCAATGTAGACATCATGGGCAACTCCAATATCCTCTTCCTCATCAATGGCCGGCCCTCCAGCATCTTCGGCAACAACCTTGCCGACGCGCTCCAGACCATCCCCGCCAGCCAGATAAAAAGCATCGAGGTCATCACCAGCCCGGGCGCCAAATACGACGCGGAAGGCACCGGCGGGATCATCAATATCATTCTGAAGGATAATAAACTCAACGGCATCAACGGCAACCTCAGTGTCACCGGTGGCTCCCGGTTGCAGAATGGGTCGCTAAACCTGAATGCCAAACGTGGCAACTTCGGGATCAACGCCTTCTTCAGCGGCAACACCCAGATCGCCTCCACCACCCACAATTCATCCACCCGCCTTTCCTACGACTCGGCCGGCAACAAAAGCGGCAGCCTCACGCAGGCGGGCAGCAGCCGTTTCCTCCGCAATGGCTTCGAATCGGGCATCGGGCTGGAATGGACTCCGGGCAAACAAAATACTTTGTCGGCCAACATCGGCTTCGACAACTTCGGCAACCACAACCAGGGCTCCTATCAACAGGACGAACTACTCTACACCCCGCCGGCCACGACCCCCACCGGTGACCTGCCCAGCCTCGTCCATTCCACCAGCCGCTTCCGCGCGCATTCCATCGACTGGAACGTTCGGTATAAAAGGACATTTCCCCAGGAAGACCGGGAACTCAACCTTTCCGTCGACGGCAGCGAAGGTCACAACAACAGCGCCTATACCCAGTCTCAAAGCCTGCCCAACGGCGACTCCACCTACGCGGGTTCGCAAGGCAACAGCATGGGACATGATCGCGAAACCAACTTCCGCCTCGACTATACTCAACCCTTCGGTGAAAAGATCCGGCTGGAGACCGGTGGCCGCATCCAGATCCGCCAGATCAGCAGCAATTCCCCCGTCAATACCTATGATGCGAGCACGGCTACTTATCCCTACGACAGCAGCCAGTCCAATTCGCTCACCTACAACCGCCACGTCTACGCCGGCTATGCCTCGCTCAGCTTCCCCATCGGAAATTTCCTCGAAGCTAAAGGCGGCCTCCGGTACGAACGGACCGAGACCAATGCGGGCTTTTCAAAAGCACCCGGCACCATCATCCCGGGATATAATACCTTCGCCCCATCGATCATTCTCTCGCATTCCTTCGCCAACGACCAGACGCTGAAGGCGGGATATACGCGAAGGATCCAACGCCCCGACTACCGGGGATTAAACCCCTATGTAAACGCCAGCGATCCCAAGAACCTGACGCGTGGCAACCCCTTCCTCCAACCGGAGATCGCCGACAACTTCGATCTTACCTATAGCAAATCCTTCGACAAGGGCAGCGCCATCAACGTCGTCCTGTTCTATCGCCGCTCGGGCCACGACATCCAGCCCTTTATCGAATACTATCCCAGCTTCACACTCGGCGACTCGGTCTATACCAATGTCTCGGTTAGCACGCCCATGAACGTCGGCTCCGAGAACAACACCGGGATTAATATCTACGGCTCCGTCCCGCTGGGCAAAAAGCTCAACCTGCGGAGTAATATCTCGGTCTTCAACCGGTATATCACCACCGGCTCCCTCGGCGGCAGCGCGATCAACAGCTTCAATTATCGTATCAACCTCAACGCCTCCTACCAGCTGAGCTCCACGTTTATCCTCGAATTCTTTGGTAATTTCAACTCCGCGCGCAACGAGATCCAGGGAAGGTATCCCTCCTTCACCTCGTACAACTTCGCCGCCCGTAAACAATTTTGGAATAAAAAGGCGAGCATCGCCTTTACAACCACAAACCCCTTCAGCTTTTATGTCAACCAGGCCACGGCCGTCACGGGGTCCAACTTCACCCTCAACAGCCTCCGGCGCGTACCTTACCAGTCCTTCGGCCTCAACTTCACGTGGAAGTTTGGAAAACTCGAATTCAAAAAAGATAAGGAAGAGAATAAAGATGCCGGTCAACCCGACATCACCCCTTAATGGTCGGACTCAACATTCTTCAAAGCCTGCTCAGCCTGCAGCTTGTCTTCTATTATAACAGGTTGTTGCCCGGGCTTAAAAGTAATGGTCATAGGCTTCTCCCGCTTTTGTTTATCTTTGTCAAGATACATTATCGTAATCGTCTGTTTGTCCAACTGGTCCTTCTTTATCTTGGCAAGGTCCGCGTTGTCCAATGTAATCTTCGCGATCTGTATCTGCTTCCCCGGCGAGGTCTTCGGGTCCGCCGCTGACGGCTGATCCTTACTACAGGAAACAAGCAGGGTCACAAGCATAACGACAGGCATTACGAGCGTTTGGCGTACTACGCGAAACCGGCTCACACGGGAATTACTAAGCATAACAAGTCTTCTTTTTATTGGTGATTGAAAAAAACCTTGCGCGGGTTCCAGAAACCGCCCCTCATTCATCGATTGAAGGAGCATCAGGGCAAAGCCCTCGGCGTCACCCTCCATCCCGGTCGCCGCATCGGCAATGAACTCATGGACCACGGAAAGCTCCCGGCGAATGATCCAGAAGAAGGGATTCATCCAGCAAACACAACACAACGTCTGGACAAAAAGACCGTCCCAGCTATGCCGGCCACCGATATGTGCCAACTCGTGGTGAAAGATCTTATTATTCACCGGCTCATCCGGGTCCGCCCCCCGGCGCCAGAACAGGTTGCGAAGAAAAGAAAATGGCGCCCGCGGATCATCGGTCTCGATAAGATCGTATCCACCCATCCGGTAAACCGACAGCCGCGACTTGAGCCGGTACACCTGCGCCACCCGGCAGAAACCAACCAGCAGCAACACCCCGCTCACCACTGCGCAGGTCCAGCAGCCCACCGTTACCCAATGAAACCAACCGTCGGCCGCCCTGCTGACATTCTCCATCCGCTCCATGGCGCCCCCAAGCACCGGCCGCGCAGCCCAGGGCGACCAGCCGATCCGCACCAGCGGCAGTACAAGACTTAGCACCAGCGCCGCCAGCAAATAACCCCGGTTGAACCCATGCAACCGGCGATTGCGCAGCGCGATCCAATAGTAACCCGTCAGCATCCCGCTGACCAGCACTGACTGTAGCAAATAAGCGATCAACCGTTCCATATCATTTCTTATTTTTCTTTAATTGTTGTAACAGCAACTCCAGGTCCTTCACGGATAGCTTCTTCTCATCCACAAGAAACGAAACCACATTCGTAAACGAACCCTCGAAATAGCCCTTGGCCACCGACGCAAGCGTATCCCGGGAATAGTCGTCCTTCGATACCAGCGGATGGTACCGGTGGATCCTGCCGATATTCTCCACCCTGACAAATCCCTTGTCCACAAGGGTCTTCAGGATAGTAGCAACGGTATTCTTATGCGGAGAAGGTGCCGGCATCTTCTCCACGATCTCCATCAACAACCCGCTTCCCAACTTCCAGACAACCTTCATCACCTGCTCTTCCGCCTTCGTCAATGCTTTCATCAAAATGAATTATAGGTTAAAACTAGTTTTATAGTTCAAATATAAAACTATTTTTATAGTTTTGAAAAGAAAACGGAAATTTATTTTTGTAGTCTGAGATTTTTTATCAACCTTAGTGTACTAGTTATCTAATACACCTAAGCAATCCATCACTTTTTTTCATCGGTTCATCACTTATTAACAATTATAAGAACATCCGAATGCGCATTTTTTATAGTTTACACCGTCGTATATCTATAACAAAAAACCTTTTTTAATGAAACGCCTCTCCTGGATCCTCTCCCTGGTCTTATTGTACAGCGCCGTCCCGGCGGGCCCGATCGCCCCGGCCCCAAAAACAGCACCCCGCCTGTTCGTTTCGCACTACGAGAACGTCCTCGGCACTTCGCTGGAAATAAAGGTCGCCGTCCCCAATCAAGAGGCATCCGAAAAAGCCGAACACGCCGTCCTCGGTGAGATCGACCGGCTGTCGACGATCCTCAGCGCCTATGACGCGGGCAGCGAATTCAGCCGCTGGCAGAAGACAACCAACACGGCCATTCCCATCTCGCGGGAGCTATTCGAAGTTCTTGCCCTCTTCGACCAATGGCGGCTTCGCACGGATGGCGCGCTCGACGCCTCGGCCGAAACGATCACGCGGGTATGGAAGCAGGCGGCCAAAGAACAACGGCTCCCCACTTCCGATCAACTGGCCGCCGCCGTAGCAATAATAAAACAGCCGCACTGGCGCCTCGACGCTGCCAACCGGACAGCCACCCACCTCGACCAGGCCCCCCTGATGCTGAACTCCTTTGCAAAAAGCTATATCATCCAACACGCGGCGGATGCGGGCAGGACCGCCACGGGCGCGGACGCCATCGTCGTCAACATCGGCGGAGACATCGTCGTGTCGGGCAACGTAAATGAGCCGGTCCTCATCAGCGACCCGAAGGCAGACGCAGAGAACGATGCCCCCATCGACAACCTGGGCATTACCAACGCGGCGATAGCCACCAGCGGCAACTATCGCCGGGGCGAACTCATCGCCGGCCACTGGTACTCGCATATCGTCGACCCCCGCACCGGACAACCCGCCGATGATATCCTCAGCGCCACGGTCGTCGCGGCCAACGCCACCGACGCCGGCGCCCTGGCCACGGCTTTCAACGTCATGACCCCCACGGAAAGCATCCGGCTCGCCGGCGGGCTCCCGGGCGTCGAATACCTCATCATCACCCGCAAGGGAGAAAGATTCGAAAGCGCCGGCTGGAAGCACCTGGAACTCCCCGCCGCCCACAGCGCGCAAACTGCCCCTGCAGGAATAAACAAAGATTTCGAACTGGTCGTCAACCTGGAGATCAATCTCCAAAAGGAAGGCATGGTGAAACGGCCCTATGTCGCCATCTGGGTCGAAGACGAGAACCACGCCCCGGTCCGCACTATCTCGGTCTGGCACGGCGCAGATCGATATATGCCCGAACTGAAATCCTGGTTCCTCAAATACCGCGGCATCTACAACACGGATAAGGATTTCAACAGCTCTATTTCCAGCGCGACCCGCTCCGCCGGAAAGTACACCGTGAAATGGGACGGCAAGGACGATAAAGGCAATGACGTAAAACCAGGTAAGTACATCATCAAGATCGAAGCCTCGCGGGAACATGGCACCTACCAGTTGATGCGCCAGGAGATCGACTGCGACGATACTCCAAAAACCCTAAACCTCACCGGCAATATCGAGATCGCCTCGGCATCGATAGACTACAGGAAAAGAGCGAATGGAAACTAACCGGCTGAAACGCAGGACGGCCATGCTCGTCCGCTGGCTGCATATCTATCTGTCGATGATCAGCTTTGCGATCGTCTTCTTTTTCGCCGTCACCGGCCTGACCCTGAACCACGCAGACAAATTCGGCGATCAGCTCCGCACGGCACAGGAAAAAGGCCGGCTCAACCCCGCCTGGATGAACAATAAGGACACGACGAAGATCGATCGGCTGGCCATCGTAGAACAGCTGCGCCGCACGAAGAATATAAAAGGGGACCTCAGCGACTTCCGCATCGACGATGAACAGATCGGCGTTTCATTCAAAGGCCCCGGGTATGCCGCGGATGCGTTTATCAACCGGTCCACGGGCCAGTACGATCTCACCATCTCGACCGCGGGCTTCGTCGGGTTGATAAACGATCTCCACAAAGGCCGCGACACGGGCCATGGCTGGTCGGTCTTTATCGACATCTCGGCCATCCTCCTGACCCTGGTCTCGCTCACGGGCCTGCTGCTCCTGCTCTTTCTCAAAAAGAAACGGCTCAGCGGCCTGATGGTCGCCGCGGGTGGCTTGCTTATCGCCTGGCTCATTTATAAAATTTGGATCAAATAAACCTTTACAAATATGAAAAAACATCCAGGGATAGCCCTGCTCCTCGCGGCAACCCTGTTCCTCGCCCCCCGGGCCTGGGCACAGGATACCTCGGCGTCCTCGCCGGCAAAACCACCCGCCCAGCTCAACGAAAGCCAATGGAAGGCAGTTGAGGGGGTCTTCCAGTCCCCCCAAAATGGGGAGATGAAGGTCCGGTTCACCCTTGCCGAGCACAGACTCCTGGCCGAATTACTCTGGAATGGCGGCGCGTTGAAGCTGCTCCCCGAATCCGAAACGGACTTCACCAGCATCGAAAAAGAGGACGGCCAACCCATCCGCATCCATTTCCATAACGATTCCGCCGGCCGCTATTCCCGCGTCGATGTCGCGGGCAACGGCAGCTGGACGCGCGTCAATAATTACAAAGCGCCACCCGACAAAAAACCGATGGCCCACACCCCCGATCAGCTAAAACGATTCGAAGGCCTCTACCGGGGGCAACAAAACCAGAATATGTTCATCCAGCTCAGCGTGAAAGACAATAGCCTCATCCTAAAACAACATTGGGATAATAACGAACTGTTGTTCCAACCCGACACCGATTCCAGTTTCTTCATGCTCGCCCGGCCCATGTTTACCCTCGATTTCAAAAAGGACGCCGGCGGTAACATCACCGGGTTCATCGCGTTCAGACGGGATGTCTGGAACAAAGCGGCCAAACCAGCCCTCACCACCACACAGCTCACTGCCCTCTCAGGCAAATACCAGTCAAAGGACGACCCCGATAACCAGATCGAACTCTCCACCCGCGACAACCACCTTGTCGTAAAACAACTCTGGGATAAAAAACAGATCACCCTCGACGTCCTGGCCGACGGATATTTCTACAACACCGCCGAATCCTACTCCCTCCTGCAGACAAAGGACAACGAAGGCAATCCCGCCATCCTCCTGCTCGGAATGGATTTCTTCAATAAAATGAAATAATAACCCTTCCCCGTCAAAGGAGGGAGGTCAGGGTCGCAACTTCCAGATCGCCCTGGTGCCGGGCTTGAGTTCATCGGTGGCCTTCACCGCCAGGGTATCCCCGGCATGCAGATCGCCGAACACCTCTATCCCGGCATCGGTGGTCATACCCTGCCGGACATCGGTCCACCCGGCCTTCCCGTCCTTTATCCTGACAACGAACTTCCGTTCAAGGGTGGTGACCACGGCAGAAGGTGGAAGAAGAAAAGAAGGCCCGCGCCGCCCAAGCGCCAGCCGGGCATTGACAAAAGCCCCGGCCTTCAGCAGGTGCGCCCGGTTGTCGATATCATACTCCCACAGCTCCGTTCTCGTGACCGCATCGATGGTCTCGGTCTTCCGCGTAAGGACCCCGGAAAAGCGCTGCTCCGGGTAGGCGTCGACGCCAAAAGAAAGACTGCGGTTCCCCGCCGCCGCGGCCACATACACTTCGGGCACGGAGACCCTTAGCCGCAGGATATGATTGTCCTGCACGGTCAGCAAAAGGGTATTGGCGCTGACCAGCGCACCGGGATCGGCCTTGCGACCGGTCACGACACCGTCAAAAGGAGCCCTGATATAGAGATAGCCGGATACTTCGGTATAGGCCTTGGCTTGCTGCCGCAACGCTTCGTAGGCGGCGCTGTCGGCCAGCATCTGATCATGGCTGCTGATAAGATCCACAGGCGCCACGATCCCGGGTGAGCCGCCGGCCTGCGATGCACGATTAAGCCGCTCATATTTGTCGGCACTGGCGGTAAGCCTCGCCTTCGCAGCCTGTAGCGCGGCGTCGCCCTGCGCCACCTGCGTATTCACCTCGGGCGCCTCCAGCACGGCCAATACCTGGCCCGTTCGCACCCGGTCGCCGATATCGGCCTTCATCGCCTTGACATATCCCTGCACCTTGGCGTACAACTCGGTCTGCAGATACGCAGTCAGCTCCCCGGGAAGATCGACCGTTTTTTTCAGCGAGTCGGCCTTCAGCAACAACACCTGCACGGTGTCCTGTACGGCAGCCGCAACACCGCCGGCCCCGGTCTCCTCTTTCGGACCCTGCCCACAGCCGCAGAACACAACGGGCAAAACCCCCCACAAAAAAGACCGCATACAAAATGAGTTTAGCATATCAGGAAATGTTAGAATGATCACCGTCCTTGTCATAGGGATAAAGATTCGGACTCCGGTATACGCTCCTTCCGGCAAGCCACCGGTACACATGCGGAAGGAAGAACAGCACGCTCAACGCTGAGAACAAAAGCCCTCCGATGACGGCAATGCCCAGCGGAGCAGTCTGGTCGCCGCCTTCGGACCATCCCAGCGCCATTGGGATCATGCCTGCGATCATGGCGGCACTCGTCATCAGAATGGGCCGTAGCCGGTAGCCGGCAGCTTCGAGCTCAACCGCCTTACCGCCATCACCCCTCCTCCGCAGGCGCTCGGCCTCGGTTATGAACAAGACGGCATTGGCAATGGCGACTCCAACGGCCATGATCGTCCCAAGATAGGATTGGATATTCAGCGTACTCCCGGTAAGAAAGAGCGACAAGAGCGCCCCGGCAAGCACGGCGGGAATAATGGATAAGATCGCCAACGCCACCCGGAAAGACTGAAAATAAAGGGTCATCGCCAGAAAGATCACAACGACAGCCACCAGCAACCCAAACTGCAGGCTCTGCAAGGTCTGGTCTAACAACTCGGCCTGGCCGCGCAATAAGACCTTCGCGCCGCCGGGCAACTTGCCCATCCCCGCGATGATCCCGCGGATCTTGTCATACACGGCCCCGCGGTCCTCCTGCCGGATATTGGCGGTAATAGTTATATAACGTTGCTGGTTCAGCCGGTCATACTCCCCGGTCACCGAAATAGGTTTCCACGTAGCGACTTCCCCCAATGCATGGATATTCCCGTCCCTGGCGGAAGAAACAGGTATAGCCTCCAGCTGCGCTGTACTGTTCATCCGGTAAGAAGGATATTGCACCTGCACCTGGTAAGCGGTACCAGTGGCTCTGTCCAGCCAATAGCTGGGCGTCGTAAACCGGGTGGAGGAAGTGGCCGCAACTGTCGATCGCGCAATCTCATCACCCGACAGCCCCAACTGCCCGGCCCGCACCCGGTCGATATCCAGCTTTATAGCTGGATAGTCCAACGGCGTGGCGATCTGCAGATCCCGTAACCCGGGTATGCCGGAAAGCCTTTGCAACAGCTGCTGCGCGGTTTTCCTGCCTTGTTCGAGATTGCGGTTCACCACGGCTATTTCAACGGCATTGGTGCTCCCGAGATTGAGGACCTGCTCCACGATATCCCCGGGCTCGAAAGAAAGCTTTACCCCGGGCATGGCCCTGGCAACGGCCTCCCTTAACCTTTCCCGGAAATCGGCTATCGGCATCACCCCGGGCCGCAGCTTGATCCGCGTCACGGACTCATTGGGCCCGCCGGTCCACAGGTAAATATAATTGACGGGATAACTGGACGGCTGCGTGCCCACAAAGGCAGAGCTGATCTCGACATTACCCCTCCCCACAAGGCTATCGGTCAACGCAAGCAACCTTCGCGTCGCATCCTCGGTCCTTTCAAACCGGGATCCAACGGGCAACCGCAACCGCACCTGGGTCTGCCCGCTATCCGTGGAAGGGAAAAGCGCGGTTCCCGTCACCCTGAACAACAATACCACCAAACCCCCAGCCGCCAGTAGGAACACACTCGTAAACAGCGCATACCGGTTATGAAAACGCTTCCCGCCGCGGAGATACCGGTCCCTCAACCGCCCGAAACCGCTAACCTTCGCCGACCGGTCCAAACGACGCCCGGCGCTCCCCGCCCCGACTCCGGCCTCGCCCGAACGCTCCTTCAACATCCAATTGGCCACGACAGGCACAAAACTCTGCGACAAAAGAAACGAAGCGATCATCGCAAATCCTACCGCCAACGACAAGGGCAGGAATAAGGCCCTGGGAACCCCGTTCATAAAAAGAGCCGGTACAAAAACGGCAAGAATACTCAACAGGATCAATAATTTCGGCCCCGCAATTTCAAGACAGGCATCGGCAACAGCCCTGCTCTTAGGTTTATTCATCTCCTGTTGTCGGTGAATATTCTCGATGGTAACGGTGGCCTCATCTACAAGGATACCGACAGCCAGCGCAAGCCCGCCAAGGGTCATGATATTGATGGTCTGGCCGCACAGATACAAAGCCGTAGCCGCGGATAACAAAGCCAGCGGGATCGTCATGATCACGATCAGCGCGCTGCGCACGTCACTCAGGAAAAGCAACACGACCAGCCCGGTCAATAGGGCGCCAAGCCCGCCTTCGAAAAGCAAACTCTTCAGGGAATTGATCACATAACCCGATTGGTCGAATTCATAGGTCACTTTGATATCCGCGGGAATCGCCGCCTGCATGTCGGGCAATGCGGCCTTCACCCGCTGCACGACATCCCAGGTAGAGGCATCGGCCCGTTTGGTGACAGGAATATAGACACTCCGCTTTCCGTTTATCAACGCATAGCTCGTAGTGATGTCCGCACCCAGGCTCACTGTCGCGACATCGCGGATATATACGGCGGGACCATTGCCCAGCCGCAACGGCACGCTTTGCAGGTCCTGCACATTCTCGATCACACTGTTCTGCGGCGTCAGATACGTCGTGTCGCCGATACTCAAATTCCCGGCGGGGGTGATGCTGTTGAATTTGACAAGGGATTGCACCACCTGGTCGGGCGACAGGTTATACCCGCGCAACTTCCCGGGATCCACCGTCACCACCACGGTCTTTTGATTACCGCCAAAGGGTGGGGGGGCGGAAACCCCGGGCAACGTGGAGAACATCGGCCGCACCCGAAACAAGGCAAGATCGGAGATCTCACTCAGACTGCGGCTGTCTGAGCTGAAGACCAACTGCCCGACGGGCACGCTCCCGGCATCGAACCGGGTGATAAAGGGAGGCACCGTCCCCGGCGGCATGAACGCCCGCGCCCGGTTCACATAACCGACGACCTCGGCCATCGCCTGGCTCATATCCACCCCTTCGTTGAATTCTATCTTGATAAGCGCAGCCCCCTGGATACTCTTGCTATCCACATACTTCACCCCGGTGATATAAAGGAAATGATACTCATAATAGGAGGTGATAAAACCCTCCATCTGGTCGGGCGACAACCCGCCATAAGGCTGAGCCACATAAACGGTCGGCAACCCCAGCCGGGGGAAGATGTCGATCCGGCTGTTGCGGATCGCCAGCCAGGAAAAAAAGAGGATGGCGATCACCGTTACCACGATCGCGATGGGATGACGCAGCGCCGAGACGATAAGCTTCATGATAGGCTCATAATTATTTCACTTGATTGATAAAAAGATCCAGATCGCCCTTCGCCACCCCGATATCGAGCATCGACCGCCACACTTGCAGATAGCTGCCGGTCTCCATCATTTCGGCATTGAGCAATTGATACTGCCCCTGTGTCAGCCGCGTAAAATCGACAAGCCCGCTCTGGTAGCTGAGCCGCAAACCTTCATAGGAAAGCCTCGCCGCCCTGGATTGAACAGGCGCCTGACCGGCGATCAGCAGGTTCTGCCGGTAATTGAATTCGGCAGTCTCCACCTGCCGCTGCAGGTTGATGGCCTCCTGTGACAGCTGGTCCTCATCGGCCCGCAGCAGGGCCCTATACTGTTTCTTCTGGATATTGACCTTCGAAAATTGCAGGATGGGAAAGCTCAATTGGAGGCCGCCGCCGTAATTGCTGCGGTAAAGCTCCCAGCCCTCGGCCCTGTCGATGACTCCGCTGGGTTCGATCCCGCTTCCGCGGCTGTAGGCATTGGCCCATAACTCGAGCTTCGGCCGCCACCCCCGCTCCACCTCCTTCAACGCAGCAGCGCTGAATGCCACCTGCGCCTGGCGGTATTGATAGCCGGGATTCCGGCTAAACCCGCCGCTGGTGTCAGGCGCCGACGGTAACCGCACCGTCATCAGCGTGTCGGGGAAGGTAAGTTCATCGGGCCTTGCGGGCAACCCGGTCAGCCGGCACAACTCCAACACCTGCGACTCATACAGCCGCCGCGTACCCAGCTGCTCCATGACGGCCTGCGCCAGCAGGGACTGGAACTGTACGGTGTCCAGACCGGGCCGCAATCCCTCCCGCGTCAGCACCAGCGACTGCTCCAACCCTGTCCGGGTCCTGTCGATATTGGCCTGCTGCACACGATATAATTTCTGTAGATAGAGAATGTCAAGGTAGACAAGGATCCCGGCATAGCGTTGCTGGAACAGTGCATTGTCGTAAAAGCTGCCGGCCAGCCGCCACTGCGCCGACGCCCGCTCCACCGCAGCCGCCCGCTGCCCAAAGGTCAACGGCGTCCACTGCACAAAAGCCGCAAGAGCAGTCCCGGGTACGATGGTACCGCTGCTGTGAGCCGCCACCGGACCGCTGATAGGCATCAACAAACCCGGATAGCTCATCCCCGTAATATTGTTATCCGTCGCATAACCCGCCTGGTAACCTGCCGTCAGGTTGGGCACAAGCGTGTTCCGCGCCAGTTCGGCATCATAACCCGCCGCCGCAGCCTGCTCCTTATACGCCCGCATCCCGGGCTGACCGGTCGGGATCAGGCTCACAACATCCCGGATAGAAAGCGCCCGCTGCTGCGCGCTGACCCCCGCCGGGGAAACAAAAAAAACAGTGAGGATCATCGCCAAAAGCAGGTTTGATCGCATAGCCCTAAAGCTATCCTTCAATTTGGGAGAGATTCTGTAGGCGGATTCCTAATAATTTCCTTAGCACTTGCTCCCGATCTGGACCAGACAAACAACTTAATCGTCACATCCTGCGTATAGTACAAAAAGCCCCTGCTACACATGAGAAAGATCTGCCTCACCGTCATCGGTCTCTTCCTGCTTTTCGTCCACGCCTTTTCACAAAGTACCGACTCCGTACCCGCCGGCTATAAACCCCGGAAACTAAACCTCGACGAGGTCAACTTCGTCTCCGGCTACTACAGCCAGACCGCTGACAAATCAGCCGTAATGGGCGGCAGGACTGACAGCAAAGGCATCGGCGACGTCACCGATCTCTCCAACGGCATCGACCTCAAATTCATCGCCTGGGACCCGAAAATGCGGAAGAACACCCTCACCGCAGGCCTCGGCATCGACTACCACACTGCCGCCTCCCAGGCCTTCGTCGATTCCAACGGCCGCGCCCGCAACAACGGCACCCGTATCTACCCGACCCTCGACTGGTCCATTACCAATGATAAAAAAGGCACCGAATTCGGAATTGGCGCCTATTACTCTGCCGAACATAACTATTATCACTCCATCGGCCTCAATACCTCCCTTGCAAAAAAGACCCATACCAATGGCGAGTTCAGCCTGAAACTCACTGGCTACTTCGACAACATAAAAATGATCCGACCCGCGGAATTCATCCCCGTCGACTCGGTCACCAGCGTCTCGCCGACGGATAGCGTGGTCTACATCACCACCGCCAGCGGCAGGGTGGAAACCCTCACTTATGTCAACGGGCAGGCCACCGGTGGCAACGCCAAAACAGTCATCCCTTCCAAACCCCGGGACACCTATACGGCAACCCTTTCCTTTGCACAGATCATCAACAAAAGGATGCAGGGCAGCATAACCCTTGACCTGGTATACATGAACGGCTACCTCGGTCTGCCTTTCCACCGCGTCTATTTCAACACCGGCAAAGACACCATCGAGAACCTGCCCTCTCAACGGTTTAAACTCCCCATCGGCCTGCGGCTCAACTACTTCCTCGGCGACAATATCATCCTCCGCGGCTACTACCGCTTCTATTTCGACAGTTGGGGCATGCGTTCACACACCGCCAATATCGAGGTCCCCGTAAAAATAACTCCCTTCCTCTCCGTCTCCCCCTTCTACCGCTACTATATCCAGACGGCAGCCAACTATTTCGCGGCTTATGCTCTCCATGCCCCCACGGACAAATATTACACCAGCAACTACGCCCTCGCCGGCTTTACCAGCCAGACGCTCGGCGCCGGCTTCCGCGTCGCGCCCCCCAAAGGCATTCTCGGCAACCTGAAGATCCTCGAGATCCGGTACGCCCATTATAGCCAGACCACCAACCTCCAGGCCAATAATATATCCATGGACATCACATTCAAATAACGATGCCGGTATGATCCGGATCGACCGGCATCCACCGGGCCGCCAACTCGCCGCGGACGATCTAGAACGTCTCGCCCAAATTGAGATAGAAAGCCGAATAATCGCTGCTCACCCCATAATCCAACGCGATATTCGTATGGGAATGCTTATTCAGCTTGATCCGCAGGCCACCGCCCGCCGCGGGATGCAAATACGCAAAGTTGTTCGTCACCGGCTCCTTTATGCTATTCAGGTTGGCGAACAGCACAAACCCGAACAACCCGTTCGCGGTGAGGTCCCGCCGGTATTCGGCCTCCCCGTAAAGCAACCCCTTCCCACGGTAACGGTTCTGATCAAACCCCCGGCCGGATCGCTGCTGATAAGGGTCCCAGCCCACACTCGGCAGATCCAGATAGGGTGTATGATCGTTTAATGCTGTCCAGTAAAATCCCCAGAACGCAAGCATATTCTGCCCCTGCCGGCTAAAAGGGATGTATTTGCGTACGTCGGCATACAGGGAATGCCAGGTATAACTACTGCCGGTAAGGATCGGGTTCACCCGGTAAACGACATTACCATAAAACCCCGGCAGCGGATCGATGGAATTTTTTCTCCCATCATACAGTAGATTGATGCTCACCCCGGCGGACAGGGATTCTTCACTGGTCCCCGTTCCGTATCGGTAATGACTAAAAGTCGCCAGGGCATTTGAATCCCCCTTCGTGTCCATATCGAAATGGTCGTCAACCATGACGCCGAACCCCGCAAAAAGATAGGGTTTCAATTGTTTTAGAAAAGTCTGGTAGAACCGGACATACTTATAGTCGATCAGCATCCGCCGGTTCTCGGAGATATTTCCGCCAAGCCCCCAGGTATACTGCGGATAGTGCAGGAAACGGAGATCGCCGAGAACATCCCAGCCATTGCCGTTGGTCCAGAGATTGGACTTCAGCGTAAACCCTATCCGGTTATTGATGGTAATATATGGAGCAAAGGTAACAGCGGATAAAAAGGTATTGACCCTGTCCCCCGCATAAAAAGCCGCCGTCGTGGAAGTGACGAACAAATTGGCGTTGCCCGCCGGCGCCCCGCTGGGCAAAACGGAAAAGTAAACCGGCCGGCCATCCAGGGTGACAGGGCCCTTTCGGATATGAAACCATTTCTTGGTCACATCGATAAGATCCCGTTCCCGCGCGACGCCACCCGTGGAGTCAACCGCTTGTGCGGTAACCCCGGCAGGGATCACCCAAACAAGCAACGGCAAAAACAATCTGGCTATATCGCATCTCCTCATTTAAATTGTAAATTCAGCGAGATCACATCCGACACCAGGTCGGTCGACTGCGTATAATGCCCGTAACGCAGCTCCAGCATCTTCAGATGGCTGTCGAAGATCCCCTTCGGCGGCGCCAGCCGGATCCCCGCGCCAAAATAGCTGCTGTTAAAGGCCGCCAAAGCATAATTGCTGCTGTAATATCCATCCGTCTTCAGATGTTGCTCATACGCCGCAAAATAATCGGCGGCCGTCTGCGTGTAATACCGGTAAAAAGGCGTCACCGAAAAGAAAGGCGTTAGTTTCACCGAAGCCTCCAGGCTGGCCGTATGCGACCGAAGCCCCCAGTTGTCGAGATAATACCGGTAATACCCCCGGAGAATGACATTATCCCCAAAAAAATAATTCAGCCGCAGCCCGATCGGTAACTTGAACCGGTTGGCCGGCAGCTTCTCTATCGAATCCGTCCCGTCGGTAAAATACACCCGGTGAAAAGGAAGCCCCAGGTACCCGTGTTGCTCGACAAGGTCAAGCAGCAGACTCCCTTGCAGCCGGCTATTGATCACCTGCGAAAAAGAGAAGGATGCCGTATAGGTCTGACGCGGGCTGCTCCCATAGTTGGGATGCCGCTCTTCTCCATTGTTGCCGATCCGATAGGCCCCCGCCGGCTCGAACTCGGACGGCAGGATCAGCGTCACCTGGTCGAAATACGCGCTTGCCTTGAGCCCGAACTCTCCGTTGTTCTTTGTCTTTTGCGTCACCCCGGCATTCAGCCCGACGGATTTATAGTTGAATTCGTTGGAATAATAGAGCCCGGCGCCGATCGAACTTCCCTTCTGCTCATTCTCCCGCGTCCAGTCCAGCGAAGGATAGAGCCGGAGCCCGTCTGTCCGCCGGGAAGCGCCGGTCTTCGAGATCCAGGCCTGCGAAGCCGCCGTGTGATGGTCGACCCCCATACCCGCCGTAAGGCTGTTCTTTCGCTGCTTCGCATCCCAGGCCACCCATTTCAAATCCAGCCCATTGGCCAGATCGGTCACCTTCTCCGACCCGATCCCGCCCTGGATGGCGGAATGGTCCCCGTTCTGCGTGTAATAGCTCGATACAAGGTTGGCCTCGTCAAAGGTCAGCTTCCTCGGTTTGAATGTACTCGTGTCCTTTGTCTCCACCTGCGAGAAGGCATGCAGGAATAAAAAATAGAGCCCGACCACGGTTAAACAGATCCTCTTCATGGTTTCTTATTGGTGTTTTCTCCGATACCCGCATTAATTACAACCGCATCCGCCGCCTGTCTTGCCCCCATTGGCGCCGGAAGAACCCTCGCGGTACGACTGGAAATTCAATTCGTTCTTCTCCACCTTGCGATTCGAAAGACTCATCTCCGAATCGTTAAGCCGGTTCTTTTGATATTCCTTCACCGGCGAACAAGCCGCGAACAACAAGGTCACAGCCACGGCCATCCCCGTCGCAACCACTGCCCGCCCGGCAAAACCAACGTTTTTCTTTTTCATTTAAGCGTTTTTTTTAATTGAACACGTATATGGTCCGAAGTATGCACGATGTCGTCGTCATCCACAAGGATCGCCTCGATATGCTGCATCTGGTTGATCATGTCCAGACCCGCCCGGATCCCCATGATCATCACCGGCGTCGCCATCGCGTCCGCAATTTCCGCATTGGGACAAAGGATCGTAACACTCTTGATACCGGTCACCGGCAGCCCCGTCCGCGGATTGATCGTATGCGAATATTTCTTCCCGTCGATGAGGATATACTTCTCATAATTCCCGGACGTGGCCACGGCCATATCGGTAACATCCAGGTAGGAAAAGATCTGGCCGGCCGAATTCGGATTTACGATCCCGATCGTCCAGGCCTGCCCGGACGGTTGATAGCCCCAGGCCGTCAGGTCGCCGGAAGCATTCACGACCCCGCTGACCACCCCGTTCTTCCGCATCACGGCCTTGGCCATCTCTGCCGCATATCCCTTCCCGATACCGCCAAACCCGATCCGCATTCCCTCCTCTTCCAACAACACCGTTCTCCTTTCCGCATCGAGGATGATCTTCCGGTGATCGATCAACCGGACCATGCGCTTCGCAGTGGCCGCATCGGGCAATCGCTGCATACTCGTATCGAAATTCCAAAGCCGCTTGTCTATCGATCCATACGTAATGTCAAAAGCACCTTGTGTCAGCTGCGAGATCCTGAGGGATCGCTCGATCAGCCCGAACGTCTCCTCGCTCACGGCAACAGGACTCAAGCCGGCATTGGCATTGATCAGGCTGGTCTCACTGTCCTCGCTATAAGTGGTCAGCAGCCGCTCGATGCGCTGGATCTCCCTTACGCCCTCATCGATCCTTTCACCCGCCCAATCCCCGTCGGTCGATACCACACTAAGCTCAAAATGGTTGCCCATCAGCTTCATCGCTCGCTTAAAAACTTGTTGCTCCATCATTGGCAGGCTGTCTAATGCGCATTGTCGCCATCTATCGTCGCTCTCACCTGCCCACTGAAATCGGCAGGCTTTAACCCGGGATTACCCTCCCATTGCCGAACCACCTTTCCGTCGGCGCTAAGCAAAAGCGTAAGGGGGAACTTCCCCTGGGAATTATACTTGTCGGCAAGCCGGTCATTGGCTTGTTGCTGCTCTTTCGGCAACTGATTCTTCTTCATCCTGGGGAAATCGGCGTTCACCAGGATCAGCGACGTATCGGCCATCGCCGAAAAGACCGGGTCGTCAAAGACCTCCTTTCGCAACAGGATACAGGGGCCGCACCAATCGCTGCCCGAAAAATTCAACAGGATATGCCGGTGTTCCTTCCGGGCCATTTGCTGCGCTTCCTCCATGTTGGAATGCCATTGCGGCTCACTCAACACAAGGGATAGTAGCGAGAGATAAATTACTTTGATCATATGTGGTTTCTCATGTATTTCTTTTTTTCCCGTTGATCATCCCCGACACAAGCCCGGGGTACTTTCGAACATCGGCCGCGATCACCCCGATCAGGTGACAAAGGATAAAGGCATAGATCAGGTACTGCGTAAAACTATGCACGCTCCTGATAGGCTTGCCTATCCCCCGGAAGAACGGCACATCTTCCAGGGCAAGCCCCAGGCCGGTGACCGCCATCACCCCGATCAGCAGGTAGAACAACAGATAACTCCATTTTACCCGCAGATAATGCCTCTTGTCCTGATCCTGCTCCGGCGACGCCGCCGTAAAACCCATCGCACTCCGCATCTTCACGCGTAACTTCTCCTCGCCGGGCTGGAATACCTCCAGGATAAACCTCCCAAGCAAAAAGGCCGCGATAAAATACCCGATCCAGGTGTGCAGTTCCCATAGCCTGTCATTAAAAGCGTGGGAAACCGCCCGGGCCTGCGGCTTGTCGACGGTTACCCCCTTTTGTTGCAATTGCTCCTGCACCAACGGGATGTTCTGCCCCGTATTGAATACATAAGTGGCAAACGCAACGGTTATAATTGTAAAGGTAAGCAGCATAAAAAAGACCCAATGCCAAATCCGGATCGCAAGACTATGACGCTCGTTGAAAGTCGGGACTGCTGTATTCAATTCGGTCGGTTTATATGGGTTAAAAATGATTGGCAAACAACTAAACAACTAATGGAACCGGTATCCCAGTATCACCTTAAAGATCGCATTATCCGTACTCTGCGTAAACCCCCATCCATACCCCACATTGAATTCCCAATCCGGGGACCAATCCAGGTCCACCGCGGCGAACAATTGATGCTGTTGACTCTGATAAGGCAGAAAATGGTTCAGTGGTCCCACCGACCCATAGTATTCAAATCCCCCGGCGATCACTTTGGTTACATTGTACGCCGCCTTCAGGTTGGGCGAGAATACATATCCGAGGTCCTTGCTGGCCCCGTGAAAGGACTTGTCAAAGGTCGGATTAAATGAAACATATAAGGGCCCCCATTGTTTGTCGACGATCGGTCTTATTTCCAAAGTCCAGTCGTCTGAGCTGTATTCCCGCTTCTGATAACCCGCTTCGAGTGAAAGACTTACCCCCACCGGCCATTTCCATTCCGTCGGTACCATCGCCCGTGGCCGGATATGACTCCCTACGTAATTTGTACGGCCGTCGTTGCCGATCGTATTAAAAAAATAAAATCCGGTCTCGAACCAGGAATTCCAACCGTGGGTGATCTCTACCGTCTCG
>Ga0206888_1094_pt1 | contig 25237 bp, 26 predicted proteins | sample Alteio_BWOrgHeat_90_FD_153258 | JGI IMG/M metagenome (GOLD analysis project Ga0206888, IMG submission 153258) | Enriched cells from forest soil in Barre Woods Harvard Forest LTER site, Petersham, Massachusetts, United States - Alteio_BWOrgHeat_Nextera4 ... | reverse complement strand
CAATTAAACGGTATTATCAACGCAAATTGAGTAAAACAAAGCGAGTTGTAGCGTTAAAAACAATTGCAAATAAATTATCTAAGGCATGTTATTTTATATTACGAGATGGAGTTGAATTCGAAATGAAAAAAGCATTTGGTTAATGGTTTGGGTTGGAGATTAGTAACCAGTGGTATGACTGATAAACTCACTAATCTGAATGGCCTGATTTTCAACCCGCTTTTTATTCTGTAAGAGTGTTGTGTTAAAATGGATTCGCCTATGCCGTTAGCCTACATATGACTGGACATCTTTTTAGATGAGCCCTTTTTATTGTACGTAACAATACGTACGTTACATTGGAAACGGCATGGCACTGATAGTTTTCTGGGGCAACAAGGTTGCCAAGGGTTTACGAAAACATGCTCTTTGAGCCTGTCGTATGGCCTTAATCCTGAGGGGTGTCTGGTGCGACTTCATTTTTGAAAGTTGTAACCAATAATGTAAAGAAAACTTAGGCGCGAATTAAATAACACACTGACAGAAAGAAAAAGTAGTAGTAAAAAACGTTTTTATATTTATAAAAGCGAAAAGTTTGTATTACTTGTTGACACGGAGCCTCCTAAGGGGTGTCATGCCAGCTTAAAGCATGCTGGCATGACAAAGCCTTTAATTACGCAACAACGCCTATTTAAACGCCTGCAGCCCCGTCTGCGCATGCCCTAAAATCAAGGCATGAATATCAGCAGTGCCTTCGTAAGTTTTCACGGTTTCGAGATTGAGCATGTGGCGAATGACATGAAACTCTTCCATGATGCCGTTGCCGCCGTGCATATCGCGGGCTTCACGCGCGGTATTTAATGCGACTAATGTCGAATTGCGTTTAATCATAGAAACCATTGGTGTTGCAACGCGGCCTTCATCTTTCAATCGGCCGACACGTAAACAACCTTGCAATGCTAAAGTAATTTGCGTTTGCATGTCTGCGAGTTTCATTTGAATCAGTTGATTGGCGGCAAGTGGTTTGCCGAATTGTGATCGTTCCATGACATAACGTCGCGCGGCATGCCAACAAAATTCGGCAGCACCGAGTGCGCCCCATGCAATGCCGTAACGCGCACTGTCCAAACAACCCAGCGGACCACTCAAACCATCTGCTTTTGGCAATTCATTTTCGGCCGGAACAAAAACATCGTCCATCACAATTTCACCCGTGATGGATGCGCGCAAACTCATTTTTCCATGCATCGTGGGGGCGGATAATCCATCCATTCCTTTTTCTAAAATAAATCCTTTAATGCGGCCATCATCATTTTTAGCCCACACAATAAATACATCAGAAATAGGAGAGTTCGTAATCCACATTTTGGTGCCTTTTAAACGAAAGCCACCATCAACCGTTTTTGCGCGTGATGCCATGCTGCCAGGGTCTGAACCGAAGTTAGGTTCGGTTAAACCAAAACATCCGACCCATTCACCTTTTGCCATTTTCGGCAAAAATTTTTCTTTTTGCGCATCGGATCCGTAAGCATGAATCGCATGCATCGCTAAACTCGATTGCACACTCATCGCAGAACGATAACCGGAATCGATACGTTCAATTTCACGCGTGAGCAAGCCATAGGACACATAATTAATTCCCGAACAACCATATCCATGAATCGTTGCACCTAAAAATCCTGCTTCACCCATTTCAGAAATAATATCGCGATCAAAATGTTCTTTGTGAAATGCATCCAGTATTCGTGGCATTAATTTGGTTTCCGCAAAATCCTTTGCGGCATCACGAATCATGCGTTCTTCTTCAGTTAATTCATCATCGAAAAAAAATGGATCGTCCCAGCGAAAAGAGGTTTTTTGTTTCGGCATAGTCATTGCTCATTAAAATAATGTGTTGTCACGAAAGTGAAAAGTAAAATACCAAAATACTTTGGTATTGCCAACTGATAAGATGAAGAATGGTTTTGATTTTAATTTTTTATACTATTAATTGCTTCCCAACCAATAATTCGACATTTTTTTCGTTGTTGATTTTGCGTCCCGGCATACACTAACCAAGAGGTCTGCAATTGTTGATTTAATGTTTCCCAGTAAATAAGATCAGAAAAATATTGATTTGTAATCGTCTGACTCGCTTTAATTTCAACTGGTGTTAGTTTATCGCCTTCTTCAATAAGAACATCCACTTCATGACCTTGACTATCTCGCCAAAAATACAAATTAGAAAGTAGACCTATGTTAAAACGATTTTTAATTAATTCACTGATGACCCAAGTCTCGAATAAAGCGCCCCGCATGGAGTGCGTTTGTAATTGCTTTGCTTGCTGGATCCCCGCAAGTAAACACACAATTCCTGTATCATAGAAATAAAGTTTAGGTGATTTAATAAGACGTTTATTAAAATTTTTATGGTGTGGTGATAAAAGAAATACGATATAACTCGCTTCTAAAACTGAGATCCAAGATTTAGCAGTATTATGAGTGATTCCGCAATCATTCGCTAGACTAGAAAGATTTAATAATTGTCCCGTGCGTGCAGCGCACATTTGTAAAAAACGATGAAAAATTCTTAAATCTTGAATATTAATGAGTTGTCTAATATCGCGTTCGATATATGTCATCACGTAATCGCTATACCAGCTTTGTGGTGAAACCTTACGATCATAAATTGGCGGATAAGAACCATTAAAAAGCATGTCCTCAAGCGTTGTAGGGGCTTCTCCTCCTATTTTTAATTCTTGATACGTGAAAGGTAATAGTTGAATAAATCCCACTCTACCTGCAAGAGATTGGGTTATTTTTGCAGTAAGACCAAATTGTTGAGATCCTGTTAGCACAAATAGCCCCATCTTTTTTTTATCATCTACTAATGTTTGTAAATACGAAAAAATTTCCGGACAATGTTGCACTTCATCTAAAATTGCGCCATTTGGAAATTGGGCTAAAAATCCACGGGGATCATCCGATGCGAAACGGCGGTTGTCTAAATCCTCTAAGCTTATATAAGGTTTTTCATGAAAAAGAAATTTTGCTAATGTCGATTTTCCTGATTGCCTTGGACCTGTGATGGCGACAATGGGATAATGTGTTGATTTTTCCAATAATGAGGAGGTTGCTGAGCGCGCGAGCATCAAAATGCCTCTGTTTAACTTATTGATTTTAAATAATTTTAACATATTGTTTGCAAATTGTCAATCGGATTACCAATTTGTAAGAAATATAAAACAAAAATGAGCGAGTACTTATGCAAAGAAAATTAACCCCCGATATAGCGAAAGAGATTGCACTTTTTACAGACCAACAAACCTATGTCAATCTTAGAAAAACGTGCGGTTTTTTTAGGGAAGCGCTGGATCATCAAACTTTTTTAAAAAGTCCCCATCCTCTGATTTATTACAATGCGTTTAGCAAAAAATCGCCTGATGATAAAAGTAAAGTATCTCTGCAACCGACAAAAGGTGGTCTTTCAGTTAAAAGTTACATCCAATTAAAAAGTGGTAACATACTGACGGGTAATTATGCTGACTTAAAAAAGAATACATCTCAAATTTGTTTGTGGAAAATTGAAGATGGAAAATTATTATCTGAATTCGAAACTTCTTTGGGTGGAATTACACATCTTCGAGAAATAGAAAAAAATATTGTTGTAATAGGGCATCATGATGAATATTGTGAATTTTATGATTTTCACAATGAAGATAAACCTCGTTCACTTGCAAAAATAGCCCTACAAAAAGAAGAATACATTTATGACTCTGCGATAATATCACAAGGAAAATTGGTATTTCTTTCATATCAGTTTAATAAAAGTGAAATGAATACTAATTTAAAAATTTTACACTATGATGCGAAAGCAATTCAGCCCGAGTCAATTCACATTACTGAACTCAAGCTTCCCTATTCTGATGTTTTTACCCATATATTTTCACTAAAAAACAATCAATTTGTGATTGCTTCAAGATCTCACTTATATTTTTATGATTTAACTATTAATCCTAACTCAGCTGTCAATATTATTGATTTGCACGAATACTCTCCATGGCATGTGATTCAACTGAAAAACCAAAAAATTCTGACTGCATCGGTCAAGGGCATCAACTCCAAAAAAACTTTTCATTTTGATATTTGGGATCCTACGGCACCCAAGGGTCGCGAACACGAAAAATCGATTGATATTGAATGGCCGCAGTATGACCGCCAATGGTTTACTATGTTTGAAAAGGATAATGGTGAACTGTTAGTGACCTCAGATAGTTATATTTTGATCATAGATCCGCAAGAGTCCTCCGAAAATTCACTTTTATGTAAATTTAGATGTCAACTTTCACCACTTAGTTCAAGTCAATTTATCGAAGACGGTCGTTATTTAATGGTACACGCCGGCAGGGGGCTTCACATTACAAAATTTCCCCTCATCCCAGAGTCAACATGTAAGGAAATAGCGCACCCTGATTTTCGTCAGATGAGAAAATAGAAATGTGATGATCTGTTATGCCAGCATGCTTTGATGCCACCTTTAAGCATGCTGGCAGGCATCCAAGTGGCTTCGCTAAATGTCGACTGGATGCCAGCTTAAAGCATGCTGGCATGACAAGTAATAATTTTATGCTCTCACTTTACTCCGACCCTTTATTAACTTATCCACCACATCGCTATCAGCAAGCGTTGAGATATCCCCCAGATCATCATATTCTTCACGCGCAATTTTTTTTAATAAACGTCGCATGATTTTTCCAGAACGGGTTTTTGGAATACTATCGGTAAATTGAATACATTTCGGTGTGGCAATCGCGCCAATTTTATCACGCACTTGTTGAATCAACGCTTTTTTTAAAGCCGCGGTACCTTTCATCCCTTTTTTTAACGTAATAAATGCGTAAATACTTTCACCTTTTATTTCATCAGGAATGGCAACAACACCTGCTTCTGAAACATCGGGGTGCGTCAAAAAAGCGCTTTCAATTTCTTCCGTGCCAATGCGATGCCCTGCAATTTTTATGACATCGTCATTGCGACCTTTAATCCAAAAATATCCATCTTCATCTCGATAAGCATTATCACCCGTCAAATAAAATCCGGGGTATTCTTTAAAATAAGTTTCAATAAAACGATCACGATCTCCATAAATATTTTGCATAATGCCGGGCCAGGGATTTTTTATCACCAATTTACCCATTTGATTGTCAGGGCACTCTTCGCCCTTTTCATCCAAAATAAGTGGTTCGATACCAAAAAATGGTTTCGTTGCGGAACCCGGTTTTAAGGCCATAGCGTTGGGAATGGGACTAATTAAAGTGCCGCCGGTTTCCGTTTGCCACCAGGTATCGACAATGGGGCATTGCCCGTTACCAACCACGTCATAATACCATTGCCACACATCTGGATTGATCGGTTCGCCGACTGAACCGAGTAATTTTAAGCTATCACGTTTTGTTTTATTGACCCAATCATCTCCTTCGCGACGCAGCGCGCGGATAGCGGTGGGTGCAGTATAAAAAATATTGACGGCATACTTGTCGATAATTTCCCAAAAACGTGCGGGAGTGGGGTAATGCGGCACCCCTTCAAACATGAGCGTTGTTGCCCCATTGCAAAGCGGGCCATACACCAAATAAGAATGTCCGGTAATCCATCCAATATCTGCGGTACACCAATAAATATCTTGCGGTTCATAATTAAAAATATACTTAAAAGTCATCGCGACATAGACGAGATAACCGCCTAGGGTATGTAAAATTCCTTTTGGTTTTCCTGTCGAACCTGAGGTATATAAAATAAAAAAAGGGTCATTTGCATCCATCATTTCACAAGGGCAATGTGGAGACACGGTCGTCATCGCGTCAGTGTACCAAAGATCGCGTTCAGGGATAAAAGGGGTCTCATTTTCAGTATGTTTCACGACAATAACTTTACGCACATTGGGACAATCTTTTAAAGCCTCATCAACATTTTGTTTGAGTGGGATAATTTTGTTTCCCCGCACACCTTCATTTGCGGTAATGACGACGCGACAGTCGGCGTCAATAATGCGCGTTTTTAACGCATCGGCTGAAAATCCCGCAAAAACCACCGAATGCACCAATCCAATCCGAGCGGAGGCGAGCATGCTGATGATTGCTTCCGGAATCATGGGCATATAAATACAAACTCTGTCGCCTTTTTTTAAACCACACTTTTTTAATACATTCGCAAATCGGCAAACTTGCTCATAAAGTTCCGCATATGTGATCTTTTTATTGTCATCTGGGTTGTCACCCTCCCAAATAATGGCGGGATTTTGCGCATTTTTCTCAAGATGTCGGTCAACGCAGTTATAGCAGGCATTTAATTTGCCATTTTTAAACCATTGAATGTCCAATTTTTGAAAATCACCAGCAAAAACTTCATCCCAGCGTTTGAACCAGGTTACAAACTTTTCAGCTTGTTCGCTCCAGAAGTTTTTTGGATCACGCAAAGATTTCGCATATAGTTCACGATATTGTAATTCGGTAATCAAAGAATATTTCCTTCTAGGGGTTTGAAAAATATTTCCGTAAACGAGAGTAATAATGCGATAATTATAACATGTGTTTAATTAGGTACTACCATGGGCATCGAGGCTACAAACAATATACGTATTATCAAACCCCGCCGAAAACTGAAAAAAATTGGTTGGCGTGAATGGGTTTCACTTCCAGAATTAAATATTGAGCGAATTAAAGCAAAAATTGATACAGGCGCTCGTACGTCTGCATTACATGCTTTTGCACTGCATACTTTTAGAGAGGGTAATCAAGATAAAATTCGTTTTGATATTCATCCCTTGCAAAATAATGTGAACGTTGTTATTACATGCGTCGCGGATATTGTAGATCAACGTATGGTCATGGATTCGGGTGGGCATCGCGAAGAGCGTTATGTCATCCAAACCAATATGTTCCTCGGTGGCAAAAAATTCCCCATTGAAGTGACGTTAACTGAGCGTGATTCTATGCAATTTCGCATGTTACTAGGAAGAAGCGCAATTCGAAAACGCTTTATTGTTAATCCTGGGCGTTCATTTTTAAGAAGTAATAAATAAAAGGTTATGATATGAAAATTGCGATTTTGTCTAGAAGACATGATTTATATTCAACGCGACGATTGCTGGAATCAGCGAAAAAAAAGGGTCATAAAGCTGATATCATCGATACGATGCGTTGCTATATGAATATTACATCGCTTCGCCCGACGATTCATTATAAAGGTGCAGAACTTTGTCATTATGATGCGGTCATCCCACGTATTGGCGCCTCGGTGACTTTTTATGGCGCAGCTGTCGTCCGACAATTAGAGACGATGAATGTTTTTTGCGTGAATGATTCTGTCGCAATTACACGGGCCCGTGATAAATTACGTTCTCTGCAACTTTTGTCCAAAAAAGGCATCGGTCTTCCGATCACCGGTTTTGCGCATTCTCTCGATGAAATTCAAGATTTGATTAAAATGGTCGGTGGACCACCGTTAATTATAAAATTTTTAGAAGGAACGCAAGGTATCGGCGTTGTGTTGGTTGAAACGGCTAAAGCCGCTCGTAGCGTAATTGAGGCTTTTTTAGGATTAAAAGTAAATATATTAGTGCAAGAATATATTAAAGAAGCATCGGGTTGTGACATTCGTTGTTTTGTGGTGGGTGGAAAAGTGGTCGCAGCGATGAAGCGTCAGGCACTATCTCCCGAAGAATTTCGTTCAAATTTACATCGCGGGGGCCTCGCCAGTGAAATTGAAATTACGGAAGAAGAGCGCACGATGGCGATCCGCGCGGCACACATCATCGGTCTCAATGTCGCTGGCGTCGATCTCATCCGTTCCAACCGCGGCCCCCTTATTATTGAAGTCAATGCGTCTCCCGGTATCGAGGGTATTGAAAAAGCAACCGGAAAAGATGTCGCACTTTCCATTATCGAATTTATTGAAGAAAGCACGAATTTTGATAAGCGCACTAATTTGTAGTTTTTCCAAATGATCTGCATGCCGCATGATGTCAGAGCATCGGCATAAAGGTTCAAAAAAATAAATTTTATTAGTGGTTGACATATTTTGAATTAAAGGTATTATCGCGGAGATTGAAGCTTTATATTAATTTCAAAAATATTTTAAAACCCTTCTTCCCTTTCGCAATATTATTTTTTTGTAGCAAATCTGCAAATCATCAGTTAATCCATATCCTATTCCTCATATTTTAAATTTGAATTAAACAGCATATTCCTCATTGATAAAAATGAAGTGAATAAATTCTAATAATGTAAAAAAGGAGAATGATTAAAAAAATAAATTTTAAGTTATATAAAAAATAAGATCAAAATAAATAGGAGAAAATAAAATGGTAGTTGATGATTCACCATCACAGTTAGCGAATTTTTATTGTTTTTGCTCTGAAATGAAATATGAAAATATTTTGGAAAAACAAAAAAATAACCCATTAACATTCATGCAATTTATTAATGAATATACTAACTGTAATCATGGTTGTGGCTCATGTATCGATAATTTATACGCTTATCTTGCGGAATCAAATTTGCTTATCGATTAATTAACAAAGGAAAAATAATGATTTACCCGGAAATTTTTAGAAAACTTGAAGCTGCACGTTGGAGTTTAGAGAAAGATATATTATGGGAAAGATTTAATAAAAACAATATTTCAGATCGACATCTTTATAGTATAAGGATGAATGCTATCCTTGAATGGTCAGCCATGCCTACTGCTGAAATGTTTTTAAGAGATAATCAGGAGGATGTGGATTTTTCAGCATTTATGTCCATATGGTTTTTCGAAGAGCAAAAACATAGCCTGGTTTTATTAGAATATCTTCGACGCTATGCCCCAGAATATTTGCCTACCGAAAATGAATTAGCCGCAGTTCGATTTTCATTTGATTCAGCTCCACCATTAGAAAGTTTAGCGTTACATTTTTGTGGAGAAATTCGTTTGAATCAATGGTATCGATGTGCATCCGCTTGGCATATGGAGCCTGTTATTAAGCAAATATACCTTCTTCTTGCTAATGATGAAGCAAGACATGCGCGCGCATACTTTCAGTATATGAAAAAAGCACTACAAAAAAATAATAATGAAGCGAAATTAGCATTTTCTAAAATAGGAGTATTGATGACAAACGCTCGTTTAAATAAAGCAATGCATCCAACAAATTTACATGTTAATAAAAATTTGTTTCCAAATGATACGGTAAATGGAAAATTACCTGATCCAGTATGGTTGGAAAATTGGTTAAATCATGAAATTCAGTTCGATAAAACTTGGGAAGAAAAAGTAACTACGGCGGTATTAAGCAGTCTTTCTGATTTATTTGAAATTTCATGCAAATCATCACATGAATTACATCATTTCAGGAAAAATTTATTGACAAATCATCATGCGATTTCAGGAGCTGCATAAATGGCTACTAAAAAAGATATACAATTTCATTATGATGTAGACAATAATTTTTTTTCATTGTTTCTCGATAAACAATATAAGATGTATAGCTGCGGAGTTTGGGAAAATGCATCGAATCTTGAGGAAGCGCAAAAAAATAAATTAAAAAGATTATCTGAATTTGCACATGTAAAAAAAGGCCATCGCGTTTTAGACATAGGATGCGGTTGGGGCGGTATGCTTGAATATTGTGTAAAAAATTTTGAAATAGATTATGTGAAAGGAATTACACTAAGCCAAGCGCAATACGATTATATCATTCAAAAAAATATTCCCTTTACTTCCATCGCGCTATGTTCATGGGAAGATTTAAAAAGTGATATAAAGTTTGATTCAATTATTTCAATCGGGGCCATGGAGCATTTTGCTTCTTTAGAAGACCTTAAACATGGAAAACAAGTCGAAGTTTACAGAAAGTTTTTTGAACGCTGTTTAGATGTTTCTACACAAGATTCTTATTTGGGTTTACAGACAATTATTACAGCAAAAAAGCCTGATTCATTGCAAAGTATGAAGGATACTTATTACTTATTAAAAAATGTTTTTCCAGGATCAGCTTTACCTGACATTGAAACTTTACAAGAGGCCATGTTTAAATTGTATGAACCTGTAACAATAAAAATGATTGGGCTTGACTATTCGCGTACTTTAACTGAATGGAAAAATCGTTTGAATATAAATGAGGATAAAGTAATGAGAGAGTACGGTAAAAATTTATTTAATCATTATAACCATTATTTCGAAGCGGCCATTCGTAGCTTCGAGAATGGTTATACATCTCTATTGCAAATGTCATTAAAGAAAATAATTTAAAATTTAATATAATGAGGTTATCTAATATGAAAATTGAAGACAGAGTTAAAAGCGTCATTGCATCTCAATTAAATATTTCGGTTGAGAATATCAAAAACAATTCCTTTTTATCCCAAGAACTAGGGGCTGACTCTTTAGATACAGTGGAGATTATTATGGCAATGGAGGAAGAGTTCGGAAAAACATTTCCAGATGACAACATAAAAATTGCTACGGTGCAGGATGTTATTAATTATATTAGTAATAGTATGCAAGATATTTCTCAAGTTTCTGAAAAAGGATAACATATAATGGAAGCACGCTTTGTTTCAAATAAAAATCCTTTTACATCATCTAAAAAATTGGGACTTTCATTAAAATTAACATTAATTTGTTTGCGACATTTTTTTAAAATAATGAATTTAGTGATTCCTTCATTCGCAGAACGTTTAGCTTTAAGATTGTTTCTGACTCCACCGCGTAATCAGATTCCTGATTGGCATAAACCATTTATTGCGAAAGCGAGTACATCGACAATTATGGTTAATGACAAATTAATAAAACTTTATCAGTGGGGTGAAGGACCTCTTATTTTGTTGATACATGGTTGGGGAGGGAGGGGAAGTCAATTCAGTGCTTTTATCGATACATTTCTAGAGGCTGGATATAGTATTTTAACCTTTGATGGGCCTGCGCATGGCTTATCAACTGGCAAGCAAACGGATATGTTTGAATTCGCATCCGTCATTAAGGAGGTTGTAAATATTCATCAATCCTTACATGCAGTAGTGGCTCATTCCTTTGGCGGAGCTTGCACTTTGCTTGCATTGCGCGAATATCAAATAAAAATTCCGAAACTTATTTTAATAGGTTGTCCATCGAGCGCGATTTGGGTGACAGAGCAGTTTGCTGATAGACTTTCGATTTCGAGGAAATTAATTGCTGGTATGCGAAAACAGCTTGAATATCGGTATGGAAATAGTTGGACTTGGGAAGATCTATCACTTACTAAAATGCTCGCCAAAAGTACTAATCTTCCTACCTTATTGATTCATGATCGAAATGATTTAGAAGTCCCTTATCAGCAAGCATTAGAGCTTAAACATACCAATCCTATCTGCGAGCTTTATACTAGCGAAGGGCATGGCCATCGCAGGATTCTTCGTTCATTGGACGTGATTAATAAAATTACATTATTTATTAGCCATTAAAAATCTATAGGAATAGTGATGTCTAACCGTTTATAGCAATTTAAATTATTAGTCATTCTGAGCGTAGCGAAGAATCATTGGAGCATTGCTTCGTTCAGGATGACAAAGTGAATATACTTATTTAAATCACAATTAGGAAGTTTTAATGATTATTTTATATGAATTACACTGGTCGCATTATTGTGAAAAAATTCGTTGGGCATTAGATTATAAAAATTTAAATTGGAAAAAAATAAGTATCAATGCTTTTACTAAAAAAGAAATGAAACAATACGCTTGCACCCAATCAAGACATTTGGTTCCTTTGATTTTTGATGAAAAAACAAAGATAGCTATTTCTGATTCATCATCTATATTAAAGTATCTGGAAGAAACTTATCCTGATTCTCCTTCTTTATTTCTAAATGAGAAAAATAACTTAATTTATCAATACTTAATTGAATTAGATTCAAAGCTAGGAGTTCTTGCAAGAAGATTGGGATATACTCAGCTTATTCTTGAAAAACCAACTATTTTAGCTAAATTATTTTTATCCAATATTTGGAAAGGATTTTTTAATCTTCCTTTGATATGCAGATTTTCATCGATGTTTTTGGCGATAATCTTAATCAAGAGGTTCCGCCTTGAATTGAATGAAGAATTGAATCTTTATGAAGAACTTGAAATATATTTAATTGAAATAGCAGAAAAATTAAAATTAAATCAATTTTTGATAAATAATACTTTTTCAGCTGTGGATTTGACATTGGCTGTTTATTTAAGGCCATTAATTATTGTTCCTTTTTTTCGTGATCATCCCGAGCTGCGAGAGTTATTTCTATGGCAAAAAAATCTATTAGTTGAATATAAACGTGATGAAAAATTATTATATGAAGTGTTAATCGAAGAAAACAGAAAAAAATATCATCCCGTAAGACGAAAAATTAAAAAAAATATCAAATTACATGGATTTTTAGAAAATGTTGGAATGACAATTGATAAGACTCTAGCTGCATTTAATGATCATGAATCTATTTGGACTTGGGGAATTTTGAAAGTACCTTATTATTATTTTTTCAAAATTAGACAGAATAAGTTACGAGAAAAATTTCCATCTGAAAAAGTTCGGTAGGTTTATAGCCTAGCCTATACTATCTATGTCTTCTTTTTGGCAAAGTCAGGCCTAGTTGGGCATTTAAGTTTTCTATTAAATTTCCTATATGTAGTTTGAAAATGCTTTATTTTAGCCTTCCTTTTAAAGCAGTAATGCACGGGCTATATATAATTTTTTATATATAGCCCAGTAGATTACGATAATAAATTATCAAGTGTAACAACTCCTGTCACGTTATTCGCATATACAGATTTTTTGATACCGCTAACTGAAATAAACGCAACAAAAATATTTTTTGTTGTTTTAGAAATTTTTTGATAGACAGCAACCTTATTCATCAATATGTCATAATATTTTTTATCTATTAAAAACGGTTTATCCGTACACTTAATTTCGCATATCGTTATAGAATCATCTTTCCTTTCAAATAGAAGATCAATCTGAGCGCCTTTATCTTTGCTCCCTTTCTTAGGACTAAAGCGCCATGTTCCCGCTTTTGATCCACCAGGTATTTTAAGTGACTTTTGAATTAGATTGATATGCTTATAGCAAACAGACTCAAATGAATATCCCATCCAAGCATAATACATTGCTGTATTTGAACTATGTACCCAGTAATCGTTTTCAGATTCATTTGATAAAAATATTTTCTTTTCTGGTTCGATCCATTTCAAGTAAAAGTACGTATATTCGTCAATAATGCGATAATACACACCTTGCCTCTGATGTTTAAATGGTAAAAATGATTTTATAAACCCAGCTTGTTCCAAATCGTTTAATCTATCCGTAAGTGTCCCACCTTTTTTGGATAGCTTACTATGTTGTTCAATATAAGATCTTGTAACTCCTTCTCTCAATTTAGAAATAATTTTTATAAGTTCAATATATATTTTTGCGTCATCAAATAATGATTTAAATAATTTATCAAATTCAGAAAATAAAAATCCATTTTCTCTAAAACATAATTGATCGATATTTTGTGCAGCAGATAAATTCTTTTTTATCTTATCTAAATAATGCGGAACACCACCAACAACCATGTATAATTGCAATACTTGTTTATTATTAAATTTAATATTTCTATATTTTAGAAATTCTTTTGTTTCATTTAGAGAAAAAGGCTTTATTAATAAATTACATGTATATCGATTGTGAAGACCACCTTTATTGTATATGATATTTTTAATTATCCATGATGCGCTAGAGCCACAAACGACTAGTTTCAATTTGTTATTTTTCGACCAATAATGATTCCAATAATAATCCAATGCTTGTAATATTCTCGATCGTTTTGTTGCCATCCATGGTAATTCATCAATAAATATAACAAACTTCGTTGGTTGAGGTGCTTTAGTAATAACATTATTTAGCTCTTCAAAAGCTTGCATCCAAGAATTAGCAACTTCTATTTTGGCGCCTTTATAAAATGTTTCTCCAATAGCCTTAGCAAATTGCGCAAGCTGCTCTTTCAATAAACCATCTTGAATGCCTGTAACATGAAAAAATATGCATTTTTTAGAACGAAAAAATTGTTCTATCAAAAATGTTTTTCCAATTCTTCTTCGCCCGTATAAAACAACGAACTCAGCTTTTTTGGAGTTGAAAACCTCGATAAGTTCTGTTTGCTCTTCCTTTCTTCCAATTATTTTCACAACAAGATCCTTAATTTACTGGGCTAGGTATAATTATAATATATTCAGCCCAGTAAATTAAGTACTTTCGATAAACTCCTAGAGATTTTAATTTAAAATTGGGGTTGCTCGTGATCTATCCATACTCTTTTGACACCTGTAAAAAGATTAAGGAATTTTTTTTAAATAACTTTGTTTATAAATTATTTAGCACATAGCTATCATTTGATAAAAAAATCTGCGCTAATTCCAAATTTTTTTTTCAAACCTGCAATTTGATTTTTAGACAATGAGCGTTCTCCATTAAGGAATTTAGATACATTTGCTTGGCTACCAAAAACATCTGCTAAATCATTTTGATTAAGTTGATGAGATTTCATCAAATATTTAACCATATCAATTTCATTTATATGATGACCAATGGTAGGATAATGCTCATTATCATATTGTTCTAAGTTATCACCAATGATTTGCATAACTAGTGCTAATGGATGTTTTTCATCATTCCGTACTTCATCAATTAATTTATCAAGAAATTTTTCTAGCATAGCGTATTCTTTGGCATTATTTGGCTTTTTGAATATAGAAATAGGTAGATGAAATTTGTGATCCGTTTTTGGATTTATATAGTCAATTGCTAAAGCTTTCATAATTTACCTCGTTTTAACTTAATTTGGTTGTACGTTTTGCTATATTCAGCATGTGTCCATATGGCTCTAATGTAACAGCGTTGAGTGTTGTAATGCATTGCTGTAATTAAACGATAATTATTTCCACCAACATTAAAAATGGTATATCCATGCACATAATCAACACCATTAAATATCTTTTTTAGCTCGGTTAGCGTTTTTGCATTTGTTTCTTGCATGGTTATGAACCACGCGGTCAAGGGCAGATCCGCTTGAACATTATCCTTGCAATAGCTGCGAATTTTCTTTTTTGAAATAATATGCAAAATCACACTCCTTTAGTTTATGTAATTATATGTCAATATGACATATATGTCAACACGACATATTACAATATCTAACTTTATGATCTAGATGATTTAGTTATTTTGTAATCTGGTTTTAAATGATTCGAATTAAATTTCCCGAAAAGTTTTCGCATTCCTTCAATAGCATGATGGTCTGGTTCTTTCATTTTTAATAGGATTGGGATATTGTTTAATTTTCTAACGTCATTAAGAATGTTTCGTAATTCCTGTATATCTTTAAGAATTTGTATAGTCTCAATACTATGATTTTCTGTTATCCTAAAAGTTGTAGATATATGTGAAATTACATTATTTCTTATTTCAATATATCTCGCTCGTATTTCTAATAATAGATCAATTTTATTCTGTGTTAATTGGAAGTTTTCCCAAGATTTTAAGCATTCTTTTTTGGGATCGTAACCACCAATTATGGATATAAAACTATTAAATATGAAATAAAGCAACGTATTCGTTTGAATAAACGCAAAAAATTGATATATACATCCATCTGTATAGCTATCATTACTAAATTTTAATCTTGTTGTCGGTGGGCTTAAGGTATTGCCAATTTCAATGTATAGCTTGATAGCAATTTCCATTTCACTCAACCGAGTTTCTCGAATATTTAAAAACTTACTTATTTCATCTGTCATAATTAGTATTTCCTTATTAGTAATTATTTTTTTTTTTCTGCCTTATATAAATCATAATCCCGTTGCAAATTCATCCACATCGTTGCTGGTTTGGTGAGTGCAATAGAAAGACGAATCGCCATTTCAGGACTAATGCCAGCATGACCATTAATGAGTCTAGAAAAAGTTGTTCTATCTACACCCAGTCTTCTGGCGGCTTCAGTAACATTAAGCCCTGTTGCTTCAACGCAGAGCGCTTTTATAATTTCACCGGGATGTAAAGGTTCGTGAATCATATTTACGTCTAATCAATGATAATCAAGATAATTAACTAAAATTGCATCTTGTCTTTCAAATTTAAAAATAATACGCCAACAATCTTCACGATTCCATTGTAAAGTTTATGATGTTTTTCCACCATGCAAAATTTTCATTAAAATTATATGTATAAATTACAAGTTATTTTGTTAAAATATTCTTATTAATAATAATAAAGTAGAAATGTATGTTCAGAAGCCCTGAGACTAAAGAAAAAACAAAGCATCCATTAACTTTCCAACAAAAAGTAATAAAAAAAATCATCAATTATACGCCTATTACAAAAGATGTAGTTAAGATTATTAGTGAATATAGCCATCCGTCTTTTAATACAAAATGCTTAAGCGAAGCTGAAATGATCGAGATAAAATTAACGGCAATATTGTTTGATAGTCATTCGATGGGAAACAAGCAGTTTTTTAAAAAAAGCTTAATTAGATTTTTCTTTGCATCTTATCCAGAGTACATAAATAATATGGAAATTCCTCGGAAGGGTCATCTCGAGCTTAAGCGGATTTTTAAAGAATACGCATTCTTTTTTCATATTCCTGTCAGTGCGGTTATCGGTTTAGTCAGTTCTCCTTTTATCTCAACATTGCAAACCGTGATGCGAAAACACCTCTATGATTGGCAAGAAATTGCCTGCCAGCTTAAGCTACTCAGCAAATTAACAGAAGATCAAATTAATCGATTTGTTACAACATGCGTAACAGAATACATTTCAGTAAAATCTCGTCCATCTAATAATACTTACCATACGTTGCTTAAATTGAACGGCGACAGATATGCAAGAGGTATAATGGCGAACTACTTTAAATTACAAGAATGGAAAGGTGGAACGCCCGCAGAACGTAGACTATTAATAATTGAAGAATTTTTAATGGATCCCACCAATTCACACTCAAGATTTTATAAGATTTTGATAGAACAATTAGCAACAATAAATACACTATCTAATCTTGTAGATGATTCAAACAATAAGATGATGTTGACCAATTACGCATCGGAATTATTTTTCAAGCCGGCTACAAACAAAAAAGAAATTAACCTAGATGAAAAACCAATCTTTGGGCAGCAAAGAGTATTTTATTGAGAAATGTGGTCAAATATAGCAATACGTTTTTCTATTTATTCATGACTTGATGAAAGCCTCATTTCCCTCGTAGGTACATACGCATCCTCTGTCGAGCGGAATGTATCCGTTCGACTAAACACATCTTCTTAACCTAAAAAAAATCCCGCATGCTTCAATTTTAAAAATCGAGACATTATCATGAATAAACCAGAAAAAATTGAACGCCGTGCAAAATGGCAAGAACTTGTAACTCAACAAAAACAAAGTGGCTTGACGCAAAAAGAGTTTTGCAAAGAACAGCCAAAAGCCGGCGCACTTTTTTATTCTTTGATTGAAACATGCAAAGCAAATAATATTGAGCCTTATCAATATTTTTGTGGTATGTTGCACCGCATTCGTTTATGCAAGTCTGAAGAAGATTATCGAAATTTGCTTCGTATTGATAGTTTTAGGCAATGCCATCATATAGTAGTAGAGAATAGCGATGCAAACTTATAAGTTGTTTACGTTACTAAAGCGGGGTTATCTAACCACTAGTGGCAACGTAAAAATAATAAATCGCGATATAGCTAAAACACTATTTCAAGGCCAAAGTAGGGTGGTTTCTGCTTTGGGTGGATCATATCCAAAAGCAGCAGTAACGATTACAGGTTATATTGCGCGTGGATTAGGTAGTAAAATTAAACCGGATTCGGAGATAACATCAGAGCTTATTCGAAAACATGTCGATGACAGAGCTATTTTTCAATCAGCATCTGTTGATATCGATATCGCGAAAGGTTTTATGAATGACGGATATAGTGACTCTAAAAAAGGTGTTTTATCTGAAATTCATCCTGCTTTTTTACCTAAGACGTTGATTTGTGTGCGTGGTACATTAGGCTCAGGTTCATGGGGAGATATTGAAAAAGAAATATGTATCTCTCACATACCATTATACTCTATTCGACACCTTACCATAAATGGTATACGCATGAATAATCCGTTGTATATCAAGCTACAAAATGATGACCAAGCTGGGCTCAAGAGTATTCAAAATTTTTCGGATCATTTTTATTTTTATATGAAAAATCTTTTAGAAAATAAATCAATCAGTGTTGATTTGGGAAATAACATTCTTATTGAGTATTATCGAGCACTCGACAAACTTTATAAAGAGGCACAAGGGTTTAGTCCGTTTAAAAATAAGAATTTACCGCTGTTATTCCGTCGCATGGTCGGTTTAGCGGACGGACAATCTATTGAAAATGCGTTGCTTCATATAAAAAAAGGCTAAGCTTTAGAAATTTAGAGGAAATGATGCAGGAACGTGGGTTATCAATAGATCACACGACTATCTTTGAGCATTTGCAGATTAGATGCATATGTGTTAATTGACACCCGATATGACCCCCTCGATTGTCACCGTAAAGGACCCACTAAAATGACAGCGTAAAGGACCCACCATATTGTCACCCGTAAAGGACCCACCCCGCTTATCGAACTTCTTATAAAACTAGCGTAATCTTTTCTTGATACTTTTTTAATCAAGGAGGATTGACCATGGCTAAGAGGAAGTTTGAAATGTATGAATATCGTCAAATCATCGTTCGTTTACGATTGGGTGAAAGTATTCGAAGTATCGTGCAATCAAAATTAGCATCTCGTAAAAAAGTTCGAGCTATTCGACTGGTTGCATCTGCGCAAGGTTGGTTAGATTCCAAACGTGAATTACCTACCGATGATCAATTATCAAAGTATTTTAAAATATCCACTACACCACCAACCACACAATCATTAGTGCTGCCTTATCAACAACAAGTTGAAACGTGGTTTAAACAAGGTATACAAGCGAAAACGATTCATGCTGCTTTGAAACGTGAGTATGGTTTTGAAGGTTCTTATGAATCTGTCGCAAGATTTGTGAAAAAAATTAAAAATAAATTTTCTCAGCATGTCACAACAATATTAGATTTTAAAGCAGGAGAATGTGCGCAAGTTGACTTTGGTGCAGGGCCTAAATTTTATCATGAGTCGACAGGTGAAGTGATTTCCACTTGGATATTTGTCATGGTATTAGCTTGGAGCAGACATATTTATGCGGAAATTGTATTTCGACAAGATGTTGAAACATGGTTAGGATGTCATCGTCGTGCATTCGAATGGTTCAATGGCGTTCCTAAAAAAATTATTTTAGATAATGCTAAATGTGCCATTGTCAAAGCATGTTATCACGATCCAGAAGCGCAACGTTCTTATGCGGAATTTGCAGAGAGCTATGGATTTATTATTTCTGCATGCCCGCCATACGATCCACCTAAGAAAGGACGCGTAGAATCTGGTGTAAAGTATGTTAAAAATAGCTTTATTCCATTACGTGATTTTCGAAATAATATTGTTGAAGCGAATCGGCAATTAAAAAGTTGGATATTAGAAACTGCAGGTAATCGTATTCATGGCACCACTCAAGAGAAACCACTGACCTTATTTGAATTAGAGCGTCACTTATTGAAATTATTACCTGAGCATCCTCCGGAATGTGCAGTATGGAGACGAGTGAATGTGCATTCTGATTGTCATGTTAATTATTTGAAGTGCCGTTATTCAGCACCTTATCGATTGGTAAAACAAACATTGTGGTTACGTGCGACGGAAACGACAATTCGACTTTTTCGTGATCATGAATTAGTTGCCGTTCATCCTAGGCTATTTTTACCTGGAAAAAGACATACACTCGATGAACACTTACCACCCAATGCACTCGCTTATGCAATGAAAGACCCACAATGGTGTTTAGATAAGGCGAAAAAAATTGGCGTGCATTGTGGAATCGCCATTCATCAATTGTTATCGCATTCAGTCGTTGATTACTTACGCGCTGCACAGGGAATCATTGGGTTACAAAAAAAGTATGGTGATGCGCGCTTGGATGCTGCTTGCCGTCGAGCTCTTGCTTTTCAAAGCGTGAGCTATAAAACCATCAAAGGCATTTTGCAAAAAGGATTAGAGTATGAATCTCTTCCCGAACAAGATGCATTTGATGATCTGACTGAAACGTACACTGGACATGGGCGTTTCAGTCGAAATACATCAACTCTTTTACAATAACTATCGGAGAATTATTTTATGACACATTCTATGCCAGAAATAAACACTATATTGAAACAATTACGATTACCTCATGTGATCTATCATTTGCCGGAACGCATCAGGGAATCTGTTGAAAATAAATTATCGTACTCAGAGTTTCTTTCGCTACTTTTGCAAGATGAAATGCTGGGTCGGTCTAACACTAAACTCACGGCGCGGATTAAACGCGCCAACATTCGGAGTGATAAAACGATCGAGAATTTTGATTTTACTTTTAATCCAAAAATTAATCGTGCTCAAATACAAGAATTAACATCTTGTCGATTCATTGCAGAAAAAACTCCAGTATTAATTGTTGGTCCTTGCGGCACAGGAAAAAGTCATTTGGCACAAGCAATAGCGCATTGCGCCATTCGTCAGGATATTGACGTTCTGTGGATGCCGCAAAGTAAATTATTTAGTGAATTACAAGCAGCAAGAGCGTCAGGTCGTTATGAGAGAAAATTTTTGGAACTCGCCAAAGTATCTTTGTTAATTATTGATGACTTTGGTTTAAGACCCATGCGTACTCCACAGGATGAAGATTTTCATGATCTTGTTTCAGCTCGTTATGAATGCGCATCGACTATCGTCACAAGTAATCTTGATTTTAGTGAATGGGGAAGTGCTTTCCCCAATCAATTACTTGCAGCGGCAACGTTAGATCGATTAAGACATAACGCTCATCGAATCATACTTTCTGGAATGAGCTTTAGAGGAAGGCAGGAAGATAACTTGATCAATAAAAAGGAGAAAAAATCAGGGGTTGCAAAAGATTAAAAAATGTTCAAAAATAACGGCGTTTGATAAGCGTTATTAACCCATTTTAGGTGGGTCCTTTACGGTGACAATCGGTGGGTTCTTATCGGTGACATTTGACAATATGGTACAATGATAAAAGTATCCTTCTATATACATAAAGTGAATGAAAGTTAACCTTATGTTTAAAAATACAATTTTATTTTCTAGATTAGGAGGCGCTATGAATAAAAAAATAATAAGTATCATTCTTGTTATGATCGGGATATGGGGGACTGAATGTTTTGCTGATACTGTTTGTACCTATCCACTTACTGATTGCGGTATGATGTGTATTAGTAACTGTATGGGCAATTGCCAAATTTTTCATGAAACTAGGGTTTGCCTGATTCCCAGCAAATGCGGACGAGGTAGTGCAAGTCAGATGGATTTTTTAACAGCTGTGCAGCCGCAATGCTACGAAGCATGTCTTAAAAGGCCGTGCACCCCTACTAGGGGGTACTATTAGGAGGTAGGCCCTAAGGTACGGAAGCTGCGTTTTGCCGCCACTTTCCGTGCGACATGGCAAGCGTTGGTAAATCAACAAAAACAAAGTGGCTTGACGCAAAAAGAGTTTTGCAAAGAACAGCCAAAAGCCGGCGCACTTTTTTATTCTTTGATTGAAACATGCAAAGCAAATAATATTGAGCCTTATCAATATTTTTGTGGTATGTTGCACCGCATTCGTTTATGCAAGTCTGAAGAAGATTATCGAAATTTGCTTCCGCAATTTATAAAATTTTAATTTACCCTGTAAATGCCCGAACGCATACAGCGCAATAGAAAGGTAGCTTCCCATTTCAAGATTTAACCAGAAAGTTTTCTCTTAACAATTTGCGTAACTGATCTATTAAATACAACGGACAATTTAATAATTTTGCATTTAGTTTTAAGTTCAGCGGCGAACATCGAATTAACAATTCTGGCGAATATTTTTGATCATAAACACGCAAGCTTTGTTTTTTACTGGTTTCGCCAGATTTAGTTTCTAAAGGATAAATTTTATCTTCTTCTTGTAATATAAAATCAATTTCAGCCTTACCTTCACTAGACCAATAATATAAGCTATATTGACTATAAACCAAGCTTTCTGCTACAAAATTTTCAATTAACGAGCCACGAAATTCTTGAAATAATTGATTCCCATGAAGCAATATATTCGCTGGTAAATTTGATTTTGCTCCAAGTAACCCCACATCAACTAAATAAATTTTAAAATAATCAAATTGCTGATAACCATCGAGCGGAAATTTAGGGGCAGTAATATGATACACCTTGTGTATTAATCCTGCTTCTTTCAGCCATTGCAAGGCTACCTCAAAATCTGCAGCACGCGCACCTTTACGTATCATCGAATAAATAAATTTTTTGTTTTCTTTTGCTAATTGACCGGAAATTGAGTCCCATACTTGATTAATTTTCATGAGATGCTGTGGCGGAGCATGTTTAGCAAAATCCAAGCTATAAGCATTTAATATTGCTTGATGAATTTTTCTCACTTGAGAGAAGTCTTTTTTGTGAGAAAAAGCTGCGACCGCCTCTGGCATGCCGCCTACATAAAGATATTCCTTTAATAATTGCAATAATTTTTCATGTAAATTGCTCGGCAACGGTTCAATCACGGTGATGTCGCGCATATAATCCATTAAATGCGCCTCGCCCATTGCCTCAAGAAATTCCGTAAAACTCAATGGATAACAATGTAAAAAATCAACCTTACCCACTGGAAATCCTTTCACATGTGAAAGCTTCACACCCAGCAGCGAACCTGCCGCTGCAACATGATATGCATTGGCATCTTCATTAAAATATTTCAAACTATTTAACGCTTGCGGACATTCTTGTACTTCATCAAAAATAATCAGCGACTTGCCCGGTAAAATTGGAACCCCCAACTCAAGCGAAATGGCATTCACTAATATTGCTGGTTTCAGCGTATTTTCAAATAAACGCCTCAAAGAAGGCGTATCTTCAAAGTTTAAATACACCACATTTTGATAAGAAATCCGCCCAAATTCCAGTAATGCTGTCGTCTTTCCCACCTGTCGGGCACCCATCAATAGCAATGGCTTTCTGTGCTCATCAATTTTCCAGCTCTTAAGCATTGATATAACAGATCTTTTCAGTTCATAAGACATTTATTGGTTCCAAAAAATGTAGTATAACACACTTTTTGGTTCCGAAAAGTGTGGACTAAATATTTATTCTGTTGGTGACGACGAACGGCTTATCTTTCTTGGTACATACGCATCCTCGGAAGAAGTGACGCATCTGGTGTCATTAGGTAAGCGCTAAATACTTTTTAAATAACTAACGTCCCTCTGTGCCAGCGACAGCGAGACAAAAATACATATATACCAAGAAAAAAAGCAATGGAGGACACATTTAGATTTTTTTCAAAAAAAATTAAGCCAAGTGAAGAAGAAAGACCTCAAGTTTATTTTCCATTGGTTCTTACCTAAATTATTAGCGATTACATAAAACCTGCTGGAATAACTGAACCGACAATACGGGCAAAAAAGAGATAAAACTGAGAAAGTTCGCCCACAAAACGGCAATGCTAAAAAATATATTTTATTGCAGACATTAAATACATAAAAGATTTGATACCTTTTTACCAGGATGGGTTTGGGACAAATCGGTTGATTTTAATGTTGTTTTTTTTCCTTCAATTCGCGCTGCAATTTTTTAATTTTGATCAGTGATAATCCGGTAGTTTTTTTAATTAATGCAGGTTTTAATCCTTCTTCTAGCATATGCTTAGCAACTTTTTCTATACCCTTTTCCATCCCAAAGCGTTCGGCTGAGCTAATGTATGGCATTTTCTTTGATTCCTCTAATTTATGTACATCATTGAGATATTCTAACTCAAGTGACTTTGGCAAGCCAATAAGCCAATCTATAAACTTATAAAGACTGATGACTTCTCTCTTCTGAAACCCTTTTTCAAAAAAGGCGCTTAGTTAAAGCAAATTTTGTGTTCTTTTTTTGCTCGTCAGACTGTTTTTTCGCTTCTAAGGCTATTAATTGAACATAAATGACGCTCGCGAAGGGGTTAGTAGATGCCTCCAATTTTGCTTTCTCAGTCTGATAATCTATAAGTTTAATGATTAGGAATTCCGCACTTAAATATGAACCTGCTAAACCGATCTGATAGTTATTGGGGCGCCATTTCTTCTGATCATCTGTTAATATAGCGCAACTCACAACCGGCATTTGATACTTATCATAGATACGATAACCATATGTAAACATTCGTTTGGCAAAGTCATTATCTGGCTTGCCCTGCACTTCAATATGAATCAAGACCCATTGCTCACAACCATCTTTAAGATGGACTTTGAATAACTTATCCAGTAAGCGTTTTCCTGTGGTAGTACCCTTAGTGATCGCTTGAAACTCTTTGTCTAATGAAGCGTAAGGTTTGGACCAATCAATCAAAGCATTCAGTTTAGGCAAACAATAGGCGATACAATCCTTAAAATAAACATCCAGGATCTCTTTCCAGGCAGTATCTTGTTCATTACGAACTTTTACAGCTTTTAGTAAAATTGTCACTATCACTTCCAAAAATTAATGTTTATAGTTTTCATTCTCCTAAAGCCCACATCATATGCAATTTTATTTAGTACGTGATTATTGCATAATGAGCATCATTTATTCCGGAATTAATTTTGCTTCATGCATCTAATCACCCCATGCATTGGCCCGCGATTTTAAATGTTTTTCATCGAAGAAGAAAGAGAAATGTGTTTTATTTTTTAACCGATCAATGTATTGATTGAATATTTATTCTGGTTGTGACGACGAACGCCTCATCCCTCTCGTAGGCACATACGCATCCTCGGAAGAAGTGACGCATCTTCTGTCATCAGATAAGCGTTAAATATTTTTTAAATAACTAACGCTTATATTTTTAAAAAAAATTCTGTTTTTAATAATTATTGATCATTTAACAGTAATGAAAGTGTAAAATATTTTTGGTCTTTTATTTCAATTAATTTATTAAATAATAAACGAGTTAGTTCAGGTTTTATCTGCATATAAAGATCAACTATTTTTATCCAAAGAGTAATTGATAGTTGAGTGTTATTACCGCATGCTGCATCGAAAATAACATCAAAAGGAATGCGTGTATAATGAGCAATTCCTTCTAAGGTATATTCTC
>Ga0206888_1041_pt2 | contig 25399 bp, 17 predicted proteins | sample Alteio_BWOrgHeat_90_FD_153258 | JGI IMG/M metagenome (GOLD analysis project Ga0206888, IMG submission 153258) | Enriched cells from forest soil in Barre Woods Harvard Forest LTER site, Petersham, Massachusetts, United States - Alteio_BWOrgHeat_Nextera4 ... | reverse complement strand
CTGCTTGGGCTGGACAATGCGGCGACGCCTTTTGCGCTGAAGGCGATGGATAGTCTGCAGGAGATAAATACCGACAAGACGACGGCTTCGAACAGCCAGATCATGTTCCTTTGTCTGCATGCTTCGGGTTTGCAGGTGATCCCGATAAGCGTTATCGCTTTGCGGGCGTCGATGCATGCGCCAGACCCTACGGATATCTTTGTGCCGATAGTGATTGCGACATTTATCACCATCGTCGCCTCGATGTGTATCGTGGCGGCCTGGCAGCGGATCAATATTTTCAAGCCGGTGGTTTTTGCGTGGGTGGGCGGGTTGTCGCTGCTGGTCGCTTCGCTGGTTGTCTATCTGCGGAGCCTGACCACGGAACATGTGCAGGCTTTTTCGCGGGCGCTGAGCGGAGGATTGATCCTGCTGATCTTCTTTATCATCGTGGGAGTGGCGCTGGCGCGAAAGGTCAATATCTTCGATGCTTTTGTCCAGGGGGCCAGGGGTGGGTTCGAAACGGCGGTGCGGATCATTCCGTATCTCGTGGGAATGCTGGCGGCGATCAGCCTTTTGCGGACCAGCGGGGCCTTTGGGGCGGTGATCGACGGGATCAAGCATTTCTTTACCGCCATAGGCGCGGACACCCGGTTTGTCGATGGGCTTCCCACGGCGCTGATCAAGCCGCTGACGGCGGCGGGTGCGAGGGGGATGCTGGTGAGCACGATGCAGACTTTTGGCCCGACTTCTTTTGCGGCCCGGCTGTCGGGGATCATGCAGGGGGCATCCGATTCTACTTTTTATATTGTCGCCGTTTATTTTGGTGCGGTAGGGATCCGCAATACGCGGTATGCCATCGGGGCGATGTTGCTTGCCGACCTGGTGAGCCTTCTTTCTTCTATTTTCCTTTGTTATTTATTTTTTGGGAACGTGGCGTGAGGCTGGTGCCTCTGCCGGAAAAAAAAAGCCCACCCCAAAAGGGGCGGGCGAACTAGTAACGAACCTGCAATAAGAACCATAACCATATTATCGATTCACATATGCGATGAGATGCCGGCGCTTCGTGTCCGTTTTAACGGCACTGAAGGCATTGCCTTTATAGACAAGGGTATATGTCCTGAGACTGTAGAAGCTCTGTGTCAACAGGGTATCCAGGCCAACCGTCGTACCGGCTCTACGGCAGAACAGGGTGTCGGTATTCCAGCTGGAGGTGAATTTTGCAAAGTCGACAACGGCGCCTGGTTTGACATTGGTGAAGATGTTCCTGGCGTTCTGTTTCGACCAGACATCGACACCGGCCGTATCATTGAGAACGGCATTTACAAAACGCATGTTGTAGAACCCGGTGTCTACCGGCGTAATATTGTCTTTCAGGAACATTCGTGCTGCGTCGTTGCCGGATTTGATGGAGTCGGTAACCAGGAGCGTGTAATAGGAATTAGCCTGCAGGCTCTCGTTGAAGGTGAACAATAGCAGCGAGTCCAGCGTATTGACACCCCGGGCAAATTTGATGGTCTGATCACCCGCGGGTATGACAGCATAACCGTTGTTCGTGCCGGACAGGGGGTAAATGCCGCTGAAGGTCATCACCGGGGAGGTGCCGACTGTGTAGCCGGTAACCTTTACATTATTGAAGAGGACGTTGAAAGTGTCCGCCTTTATCCCAAGAACCGTGCTCAGGTTGGGTGCGACATCGATCAGCGAGATATAGGCTGTATTCCCTGAAGCAGGGACGGCAGGGTCCTTCAGGGCCATATCCCTTTTACAGGAGAGGAAGCCGGTGACGACCGTCAGCGCAGCAAGCGCGAAAAGTATATTGAGCTTTTTCATTGTTGCTTGATTTTGACCATTAGTTATTTTGTGAGAACCACATTTCGTACGTGTTGTAATCCGGGTTGATCGCACCTATGCGGGTGAGTTCGGGCACATCGTACAGGTATTCCGAATTATACCGGGGCTTGCACCGGTAAACGGGCTTTCCTCCGTTGGTCGCATAGATATTATTGCCGGAAGGAACGACAAAATTGGCGTACACCTGGTTACCCGTAACGGGGTCCGGATCAGCATAATGGTACCTCCGCATATCCGTCCAGGTTTCGTTGACGCCCCAGCCATACAACGCGATATACTTTTGAAGCATGATATGGGAGAGCGTCAGGCTGCCTATGGCGGGCACAACCTTCGGATTGGACAGGTAAGCGGCTTCGCTGGCGCCATTCATCACCTTGGCGGCCGGGATATTCGTCGGATAGATGGTCGTCAGCATATTCATGTTCAGCTGGATGGCGTTCGTATAGGCGGCCAGGGCATTCGCCTGATCGTTGTTCTTCCGCAAATAGGATTCAGCGAGGATGAGCTGCATTTCCGAGGCGGTCATCAAGGGATATTCAGCCGTATCATTGAAGATATAGCGGCTGTTGTTGACCTTGGGAGCCACGGTGGAAGTGCTGGAGGAGGGATCGCCCCAGAAGTTTTGCGGATAGTCACCGGCAGAGAGGCCGCTGGTGCCGAGCCAGGGAATAAATCCTTTGTAGGTGCCATTTGTATTTTCCCGCAGCATATAGGGCGTGCGGGGATCCAGGACGCCGGTGAACATCTGGGGGTTGTTACCCGATAGGAGGTCGGCAATATATTGCCCCTGGCGATAGGTTCCCAGGTTGGCGCGGTACGGTCCGTAATAGCTGTTCACGGGTGAGGTGTTGCCTCCCTGGAACTTGCACATCGCATTGTCGGCGTTGGAGGACATGGCCAGGCTCGCGTATTTGATGGCGGAGTCGGCGTAGTGGTTGGAGGTATAGACGGTTTTATTAGTCAGATCGTTGTAACTCCGGGCAAGGATGCCGTAGACGAATTTCTTCCACTTGTTGACGTCGCCGCCGAAGAAGTAATAGTCGCCTTTGAGGAGATTGGCCGGGCTGACACTGTCGCCTGTCATGTTCAAGTAGGTCAGCGCACGGAAACAAATGGCGCGGCAACTATCATAGAACATGGGTTGGGTATCGTATTTGAATTGGGAGAGGCTGGTATTGAAGGCCTGTACCAACGGCGCGTCGCTGTACTGGTTGGTGAGGGCGAGCCAGCCCCAGGCCCGGATCGCCCAGGCAACGCCTACATAATCCCATTTCTTTTGTTGGGAGCCCCATTCGATGATCTTGTTCACGTTCTGCCCCTGGCCATAGTAGACGGTTGCCCAGACGGAGCCGGTGTTGTCCGAAGCGCCAATTACAGGCCCCATTTGGCCGTAGGGATCAGCGTTGGTGGTGATGCCCCAGTACTGGATATAGCGGCCGAGCAGGGTGCCGTCGAGCTGAAGGCCATAGCCGCTGCCGTTGGCGGTGTAGTAATAGGCGAAGCCGTCGATCACGGGCGCCAGCAGGGTTTCGACTGGTTGGATAACCGCGGCATTGGGATTGAGATAGGCGTCATCGATGGTTTTCTTGCACGAAGGGAAGAGGGTGAGGAACCCCGCTGCAAGCGCGAAGAGAGATCGGGAAATTTTATTTGGCATATAAGATGATTTGTGAGTAGTCATGATCGCAGGGAATTTAAAGATTTACACGAATGCCTCCGCTGAGACTGAGTGGCTGAGCCGGGCTGCCGAAGTCCATGCCATAGGAACCCACGCCCCTGGTACCGGGATTGTTGCCCTGGATATCGGGGTCTGCGCCGGCATAGTTGGTCAGCAGGACGAGGTTGTTGGCCGTTGCGAAGATGAGCAGGCCCTGGACCCCGTGGATATGCTTGTAAAGGCTCTCCGGCATCCGGTAGCTGATGGTAAGATCGCGCAGTCTTAGCCAGTTGACATTGTGCTGGACGAATTCCACATCCGGCAGATTGGTGTAATAGAAGCTGTTGAAGTACGGGATGATCGAGATGTTGTTCTGGGTGGGGTGAGCCGTGTTCTCGTTGCCATCCTGCAGTACACCCTTGACGACGACGGGGGTCAACCGGTTAGAGGTCCTTACGCTTTTACCGATACCGGTGAGGAAATAGTCGGTACCGTTGTAGATATCACCGCCGACCTTCAGATCCCAGAGGAAGCTTAAATTCCAGTTCTTATACCGGAAAGTATTGTTGGTTCCCAGGGTAAATTTTGGCGTACGGTCACCGATGGAATAGTTGAGCTGTTGGCGGATAGCGACACCGCTACCCGGATCGATCAACACCTGGCCGGCATTGTTCTTCAGATAGTTGAAGCCGGTGATGGTTCCGGTGGAATGGCCGCGGATCAGGCCGGCGCGGACGTTGCCTTCGAAGTAGGTGTCGGAGTTGTAGTAATCGTTCAACTGACCGATGGAATTGGGGAGGGTCAGCACCTTGCTCCACATATGGTTAAAGTTGAACTGGATATCCCAGGAGAAATCCCGGTGTTTGATGGGCGAAACACCCACGGTGAGTTCGATGCCTTCATTCCGGGTCGAGGCGGCATTCGTCGTGTTGAGAATGAAGCCCGTGGCGTAGCTGGCCCGGTATTGCTGCGCTATCTGGTCATAGCAATAGGTGTTGTAGTAGGCGCCTTCGATGTTGATCATATTGTTGAGCAGGCGAATTTCGGTACCTGCTTCGAACGTGCGCTGTCTTTCCGGACGGAGATAAGGGTTGGAGTTGGTATAGCCATATGCAAAGGACGGAATGTATTGGGTCGCGAGGTTATTGATAAAGAAGGACTGGTTGGAATAGGGGTCGTTCAGGCGGGCGGTGCCGGCAAACGAACCACGGATCTTCCAGTAATTGAGGATATTGTTGTTCTTTATCGACGGGATGATGTCGGACATGATCGCGCTGAGGCTGGCTGCCGGGTAGTTATAGTTCCTGTTTTGGGCAGGCAGGGGAGAGGCGCTTTCAAACCGGTGGGAATAGGTCAGGTAGAGGAGATCGCGCCAGCCAGCGGTGAATTCGCCGAAGTACGCCAGCTCGCGGGTGATCGACAAGTTGGAGTGTCCCAACTGGTTGCGCAACAAACGGACCCGGCTGTTGGGCAGCGTGTTGTTGCTGTCGGTATGGGCGGAATCTATCAGGTGCGTTCCGTTGACATCCCAGGCCTTTGTCTCGAGATCCTGCCATTGCGTACCGGCAAGGAGACGGAACGAGAAATCGCCGACCTTTTTCCTGGCGGTAGCCGTAATGGTATGGTTGTAGCCGTTGTACCGGTGGTAATAATTGTCAAGTGTACCACCCGTAGCCGTAGTCAGGAAAAAGGATTCCGGATGGACGAACTGATAACCGTCCTGTTCATAGGTGTCGTAGCCAAACCGGCCGGCGATGGAAAGCCAGGAGAAGGGATTGATATTGATCCCCAGGGTAGCGATAACCCGGTCCGTCATGTCCCGGCTCTTGTTGTTCTTGGCACTCCAAAGCGGGTTGTCGTAGTCGGCATTCACATTGGGCTGGTAAAGCACCTGCTTATTACCCATTTTGTCCTGATAGTTCCTGATATCATTGTTGGCCGGCCACAGGTAGAGGTCCTCGAGATAGCCGGAGCTGCCTTTCAGCGGCTTGAGGTTGTTGGAGTGGATGTATTCGATCGACGGGTTGATGTCGACATACTTGCCGATCTTGGTGGTGTTGACGATGCGAACGTTGGTCTTCAAGTAGTTATTATTGGGGACCACGCCGTCGGAATTAAAGTAGGAACCGGTGATCCGGAAGCCGCTGTTCTTGATCCCAAACTCGGCTGCCAGATTGTGGGTCTGGGAAAATCCCGTCTTAAAGAAATTATGCAGGTTATCATACAGTTTGGTGTTGCCGGTCCATGCAGGCCCGAAATACCTCAACAACTGCGTGGAGATCGGGAAACTCGGTACGCCATTGGTATAGCCGCTGCTATAGTGGTTGTCGACGTCGATAAAACGCGTGATCGTTTGGGAGCGGAAATTGTCGTCATAGGAGAAGGTCGGCTTAGCACCTGCTTTGGGCTTGCGGGTGACGATCACGATAGCGCCGTTGGAAGCCTGGCTTCCGTAAAGTGCGGTGGCTTCCGGTCCTTTCAGTACGGTGAGCGACTCGATGTCGTTCGGGTTGATGTCGGCGATCCGGTTGGTATAGTCGTTGTTCCGGTTGGGCAGGTCTTGTGACAACCCTGTGCCGGTGCCGCCGTAGGAGTTTTGGTTGAATGTAGTATTGTCGATGATGATGCCGTCGACGACGAACAGGGGTTGGTTGGTGCCGCCGAGGGTGTTGAAGCCGCGCAACACGATGGATGCCGAGGCGCCTGCCTGTCCGCCGGTGGAGGTGATGGTCAGGCCGGCTACGCGGCCCTGCAAGGCTGTGATAAAATTCTCCCGCTGGGTTTCGGCGATGGTCTTACCGGCAACTGTTTGGACGGAGTAGCCCAGTTCCCGTGGGTTCCGTTTGATGTCCATGGCGGTGACGACGGCTTCGCCAATTTCGCTGGTCTCCACTTCCAGCATCGGGCTGTAGTGGGTGGCCGATGCTACCGTAAGCAGGGAGGTTTTACGGCCGACGTGAGAAATGACAAGTACGTCTCCGGTTTTGGCGGCGATGGAAAATGTCCCGTCCTCTTTGGTAATAGTGGATTTGTGTGTTCGTTTGTTGACGATGGTTGCGCCGACAAGGGCGGTTTTGTCCTTCGGGTCGCTCACCGTACCGGTTATCGTCTGGTCCTGTGCAAGGGTCTGCAGGCTCCAAAAGATAGCGAGGGCGCACCAGAGAGGTCGAAGCAATTTTCGCATGAGTAGTAGTTTTGTTTTTGATATGGTGAATGAATAGCGCACATGGTATGGCGAATCGTTGATCTCACAGGGGGGTGGGACGGGGGTGCGGTGGGACAGGTTTGTGGATGGAAGTCGTTTTCGGGTATGGGTCTCAGGGGTGCGGAGGGTAGGATTTTTAGGTTTCGCAGCGGGGACGGAGGTTAGAATATTTCGATGCCTTTAAGGCGATAGGGTTCGAGCAGTGGGTCGCCCGGTGGCAACTCAGTGATGAGCATGTCCAGGTCTTCGACCGGGCAGACATGAAAGGGCTGGAAGGAGTTGATCTTCTCGGAGATGGTGAGACAGATGACTTTCCGGGCGGATTCGATCATGGCTTTTTTTACCTGGACGACTTCCCAATCGTTGTCGGTGATGCCGTGGTGGGCGTCGATGGCGTTGACGCCGAGGAAGCAGATATCCGCTTTTATCTGGCGGATGCGGGCGATGGCTTCGCCGCCTACGGTGATCCGGGAGTTCTTTGACACTTTATCGCCTATGAGGATCACGTCGATGAGCGGGTGGTGGCAGTATTCGAGGGCAACGGGGAGGCTACCCGAGATGAAGGTAGCTTTTAGGTTTTGGGGTAGATGTCTGGCCAGTTCGATAAGCGTAGTGCCGCCGGTGGTGGTGATGAACATATCGTTCTGGATAAGGGAGGCGGCTTTGCGGGCGATGAGTTTTTTCTGGGCGTGGGCGTAGATGGAGGTGGTGGGGTGATGATAGTCGTTAAAGGATAGGGATAGGGCACCTCCGTGTACTTTTATGAGTTTTTGGTTATCGGCCAGTTCCTGGAGATCGCGGCGAATGGTGTCTTCAGACACGTCCAGTTCCAGGCTGAGGCTGGCGGAGAGGACCTGGTTATGAAGGTTCACCTGATGGAGAATATGGGCCTGTCTCTCGGGTTTGAGCATTATGTTTTGGTTACTTGCAGGCTAAAGTAAGCTAAAAAACGGCAGAAAAACGCAGCAGTGGATTAAAATGTGCAAAAAAACGCATTTTTTATGCCCAAGGATGCAGGAGTTTGCGTGGAGGCGGAGGTTGGTGGCGCGAGGTTGTTTTGGGGGTGCGTTTTTATGCGGGTCGTCGGGGTTGCCGGGTTGCCGGCCGGGCGGACTACCGGCCGAAGGTGTAGCGGGCGGTGATACCGAAGGCGTCGGGGACGAAGTTGATATTGGGCAGGATATCGAGCTCGGGTTTCCAGTCGATGGAGAGGTTCAGGGGAGCGTTGGCGAATTTGTAGTCCAGGCCGATGGCGCCGGTGGGGCCGAGGAAGGTGTTGTTATCCTGCCAGCCGACATAGCCGCCGATCCCATAGAACCAGGTGAAGGCGGGGGTACCGCCGATCAGCTGATGTCTTTCGTAGAGCCCGCCGAGGCCGAAGCGGGTGCCGAAGGAAATGAGTCCTTCGACGGCGTTGGTTTCATCGAGAAAGTATTTTACGCTGATGGAATTGCTGAGGGTGGGGGAGGCTGAGCTAAACCGGATGCCCATCGCCAATTTATAATCCTGTGCGGACAGACGATTGATACAGCCGCTGATGACCAGCAGGAGGATGCAAAATAGGATGGTGCGCATGGCGAATGAGTTTTATCCCGGTGGAACGTTGCCGGGGCGGGCAATATTGACTAATGGGTGTTAGAACTTTCTTAAAGTGGAAGGTTTAACGGATCGGACGACCGAAGAGATAAGACGATGTTAAATATAGATCGGCGTTTTGGTGGGACCGGATGACTGTGGTGGATATTGGAGGTCATTATTTGGGTAATTGGGTAGTGGCGGGTTTGGTTGTCACGGGCGGCGTGTCCTCAAAATCCTCTTCCTGTTTGCGTTTTATCTCTTCGAACATCTCCTTCTTGCTTTTTGGCCGGCGGTCTTCCTGCCACTTGAAGCCGCGCAAGACCATATCCTCGTAGATGACGTGTTTGAACGGATACATGATCCCTTCGGCGTCATTGCGGAGGACGACCCTGTTCAACTCCTTACCGGTGGGCTTACCCGCAGAATCGAGCTTCTGGGCGAAGAGCATGTCGATGATATCGGCGTGGGCCTTGTTGACCCCGGTGAAGGCTTTTTTCTCATCGGCGACATAATAGATGCTTTCCGCATTTCCTTTGGCGCGGATATAGTCTATTTCCCCGCCCTTGAAGAAGACATTGATGGTGGTCCCCTTCAGTTGATCGTAGAACATCTTTCCTATTTTGTTGACGGCGAGGGCATTTTCGAAGACATAGAGGCGATTGGCTTTTTTGTTCTTCGTATACACATACATCGTATCGCCGGTGACCTGGTAATTACCGCTGCCCCAGGCAATGGGGTTATAAAAGAGCCGGAAGATGGAGTCTTTGGCCGAATAATAGAGACTATCGGCCACGGCCTGGAGCGAATCGGAGAAGATGCGGACATGATGAAAACCGATGACGAAACGCAGGGTCGTATCCGTTGTCGGGAGCCGTGCGATGGAATCGGCTTCATGGCCGGGCAGGGGGGCTTCGACGGTATCTCGCGGCGGCGGTCGCCGGATGCGGGCGACCAGTTTCAGGCTGTCCCTTCGTCGGATGGCGTTCGCGCTGTCGGTGAGTCCGACCCTGTCGAGACTATCGAGAAGATTGACATGGCGGATGCTGTCGGCATGGGCCACCACCTTCAAACTGTCGTTGATGACAGCCTGTTTTGTACTGTCGATAATAAACCGCTTTCGGGCCCGCTCGCGTGACTTGACCTCGGCGATACTGTCGGAAATGTCCTGCTGCCGGATGATGAGGCTGTCCTTTATCGCCTTTTGGCGGGCTTTTGTACTATCGGCCCGGGCCCGGATCTTGTCTTTAATATCCGCTATCGAGTCCTTTATCGCCTGGCGGGCGGCTTTTTCCTTTGCCTTCTGCTGGCGGCGTAACTCCCGCTCGGTGGGGGGGCGTGCTGCCTTTATGCTGTCGGCGCCGGTGAGATGTTTTTTGCCGGTGCTATCGGCCCTGCCCGCTTTTCCCTTTCCCGTGGTATCTGCCTGCAGGTGGTGGAGGCTGTCGAGACCGATGTGCAGGCTGTCGCCCTGGCCGGTGAGGCTGTCGCTGAGGTCTTTTGCCTGCTGCATGTTCGTGGTATCGCCGAGGGGGGCATTGGTAGCGGCGATGGAGTCCCGGGCCGCCTTTTCGATGGCCGCTGTATGAAGGCTGTCGGCCTGTCGTTTCTCGAGGCTATCGACAAAGATCCGGTGGAGACTGTCTTCGTGAGCGAGGCGTTTCTGCTGGGCTTCGAAGTCCACGAGCCGCAGGGACATGAGGGTATCGGCGGTGACATAGAGGGAATCGCCTTTGTCCTGTTTGAGGATCATCAGCGGCCGCTGCGTCGCCAAAAAGGTATTCTTCTTCTTGTCGTTGATCATGTAGTTGGCCAGCAGCTTTATGCCCTGGGCAGTGTCGGTATAGATGGCGTTGCCAACGGCGGTAGCGATGCCCAGGCTGTCGTCCATCCGGACGTCGTCGCCGGTGAGCTGCTGGGTGCCTTCGGTCATGATAGGGCGTTTGCCGAACTGCGCCTTTTTGTGCGCGAGATCATAGAAGCCATCCCTGGTGCGGACGGTCCTTTTGGAGCTGTCCTTGAACTGGATAAAGGTCTCGGTGATAAAGGTAGAGATCTGGGTAGCGGTATTGTAGAGAAGGGAGTCGGCTTTGAGGTTGTATTGCGGATCGTCGAGCACGACATGGTCATGAAAATGGATATCCTTGGTGTTCTCGAAATAAGTGCCGTTGTCGCTGGTCAGGACCGATTCCTTATTGACGATCTTCCCGCCATTCATATAGTAGCCGACCTTGATGGCGAGGTCATAGAGCAGGGTCGGGGTGGTTAGTATCCCCTTGCCGTCGGTGAGTTTTACATTGTTGACGAGGTGGAGCAGCTTCTTGTCGACCTCGTACATCAGGAAGTCGGAATAGATGTTGACGGAGTCGTTGTCGTTGATGTGGACATGATTGAAACAGTCGACGAGATTCTGTTGGGGGTACATGACCATGCTGTCGCAGTAGATGGTCGTTTTTTCCTGGCGGATGGCCACGTGGCCGACCAGGGTGGTGGTCTTGTGTGCGGTGTCGGTCTGGTCGTAGTGGTATCTGTCGCTATTGAGGATGTCGATGACCTTTGTACTGTCGTTGGTGGGGGACCGGAACTCGACCCTCCCCACCTGTGCCCGGACACCGATGCTCAGCAGGAAACAGCCCAACAGGGCGGCTACGACAATACGGGGCTTCATCCTTACTACTTATTGATTGGTTTCGACGTGGCGGAGTCGGTGATGGGGGACATCAGCGGTCCGGTTTTGTCTTTTTTACCGAATACGGAGACGTTCACATAGCGCTTCGGGTGGACCCGGAAGTCGTCCAGCAGGATATTGAGGCTGCGGGTGGTGCTTTCGAGGTTATTATAGAGGCGTTTGTCATTTATCAAAAGACCGAGGGACCCGTTGGTGCTGTTGATCCGGGCGATGGTTCCTTTCAGATCGTTGAGGGTGGAGGTGAGGCCTTCGACAGCTTCGGGTATTTTGGCCGAGGCGAGGTTGGCCGTGGTCTTGTCGACATTTTCCATGGTATGGGAAATGTGTTCATTGCTCTTATTCAGATTTCCGGTGAACTGGCTCAAATTCTTTAATGACTGGGCGAGGGCGCCGGTCTGGTCATTGAGGAGTTTTTGGAGTTCGGCCGAGGAACCAGACAAATTCGCGACGATGGTGGCGAAGTTACTCTTTGTCTTTGGGTCGAACATGGAGCCGATTACCTGTACGAGGCTGTCGAGGGAGCCGAGGGTCCCGCCGAGTTTCAGAATAACGGGGTTGATGCTGGACTGCACCTGGGCAAAGAGATTCGATTTACTTTTGGTTTCCAGGGTGTCGCCATTGTCGAGGAATTTGTTGCTGCTGCCTTTATTGACAATGACGGTGGCGGAGGCGAGGAGGCCGGAGTTGATGACGGCGACGGAGTTGTCGGGGATATTGACGTCCTTTTTCAGGGTGATGGTGACGATGACGCCCTGGGAGAGGTCTTTGTCGGACTCGTTGATGGCGGTGACGCTGCCGATGGTCAGCCCGTTGATCTGTACGGCGTTGGAGAGGTCTAGGCCTTCGACGTTATCGAAAACGGCGTAGAGTTTTTTTGTATGTTGGAAGAGGCTGCTGCCTTTGAGGAAATTAAAGCCGAGGATCAGTGCAGCGAGGGCTACGACGGCCAGCACACCAATCTTTGTTTCATTAGATATCTTCATGAGGACAAATATAGAGTATTTGGGTGATCGGCCGAAGGCGGAACGGCCTGCCGACCGGGTTTAACTCCGTTTTATCGACCCTGGCCAGTACCGGAGGGGGACTCGGTAGGTCCGGTGTGGCCTTCCAGGGTAGCTTTGTACCGGCGGAGTGCATCCATTATATTACGGGCTACCTCCTCCTGACCTTCTTCGCTCATCAGGTACTGCTCCTCATCTACGTTGGAAAGGAACCCGGTTTCTATGAGGACGCTGGGCATACCCGTGGCCTGGAGGACGCGGATGCCGACGTCACGCTGGAAAACGCCTTCGCTTTCGCGGCCGGCCTTTGCAAATTCGTCCTCTACGAGGGTGGCGAAGAGGGCGGAATTGGCGAAATACTTTTTTTCGTAGAGCTGGCTGCGCATCCTTGCTTCGGGGCCGCTCATGTCGAAGGCGGCGCTGTCGGATTCGGCTTCCCCGGCGCTGTCGGAGGCTTCGCCTTCGCCTCTTTCATTGATCGCGCTGTTCTTATCGCCGGCCTTTTCGGCCTTCCAGATGAAGGTCTCGGTGCCTTTACGGGTGTGGTGACCGGTATAGCTTTCGTAGATGGGCACGCGATGCCGTTTCTTCCCTTTCCCTACGTATTTATGACCGACAATTTTGTGGACCGTGAAGGGGCCTGCGGCGTGGCCATCATTGTCGCAGTGGATGGCGATGAAGATGTCGCCCCTGGATTTATTGGCCAGTTCGGCCCGGTAGTTGAGTCCGGAGGCGATGGTTGAGCCGCCGCCGGGCATGATGTCTGTCGTCCGGGTATAGACGATCTTGACGTCGGGCCAGGTCTCGGCGATGAGTTTGCCCAATTTCAGGGAAACGCCGAGGGCTACTTCCTTCTCGCTGATCTGGAGGCCTTTTGTACCGGTGTCGAAGCCGCCGTGGCCCGGGTCGATGACAATCGTCCGGAGGGCCGAACGCTGGGGCGGCCGGGGTAGTTTGGGGCCGCCCGCGGTAAAGGAGGTGAGGGCGGTGCAGAGGCCGCCCAGCAGCAACATAGTCGATAGTTTATACCATTTCATTCGCATCCTGTATTTCTACCCCGAAAGGGGCGCATCCATATTTTTAGTTATGACCTTCCACCTTATCCTTATAATGTTTAAAGGCGGTGGCGATGTTTCGGGCGACTTCGGCCTGTCCTTTCCGGCTGACGAGGTAACGTTCTTCTTCCTTATTCGTAAGATATCCCGTCTCGATGAGAACGCTGGGCATTCCCGTAGCCTGCAGGACCCCGATGCCTTCCTGTCTTTGTACCAATCCCTCGCTGCGGCGGCCCATTTTCACAAATTCCTTTTCAACGAAGCTGCCGAATAAGGCGCTGTTGGCAAAATATTTTTTCTCATAGAGCATTGCCCGCATTTTCGCTTCCGGCGAACTCAGGTCAACGGCGGTACCCGTACTATCGCCCATATTCTCTCCGTGGATGAGCCCTTCGCGCTGGCTGATGGCTTCACCTTTCGGCACGTTGCGATCGGCCTTCCAGATATAGCAGGCCGTCCCGCGGACGGTATTTTTTACCCAGGTGGTCGAGTAGACGGGGACGGATCTTTTGTGGGCGCCCCTGCCCACCCGGCGATAGCGAACCAGCCGCTTAACCGGGTAGCTGCCGGCGGGTTTGCCGGAAGAGTTACAATGGATACAGATGAAGAGATCGCCGCCGCTGCGGTTGGCCAATTCTGCCCGGTAGCGGATGCCTTCCTGCAGGTTCGGTTTGTTACCCGGCATGATATCCGTCGTCCGGGTATAGACGATGCGGAGGCCGGGATAAGCCTGCTCGAGGTCTTTCCCGAGCTGCAGGGAAATGGCCAGGGCGATATCTTTTTCTTTTGCGATCAATCCGTGTGTTCCGGGATCAAAACCCCCGTGACCCGGATCGATCACAATGGTACGGAGCAAGGGCATTTGCGGCGGCGGCATCGGGATAAAAGACGTAAATCCAAAAGCAATTCCACAGAGCGTTAACAAAGTGGTCGTCTTTTTGATCATAGTTTTGTTATTTTGCCATTTCCCTTTAATCTTCACATAATCTTATGGGAGATATGGCTATTTTTGTCACCGCACGCAGGTCCACAAGAGCAGCCTGTATTTTTTAATAAACGAATAGGGAATACGTTATTACCGCGATCTATTCGTTTTTTTATACATGTATGAACAATAACGGACGCAAAATTAGCTCAAAATATTTACTGCCATTGATTTTTACTGCTTTATTCTTTTCAGTAACGTTCAATAGTCCAGCAAATTATCCGGGGCTGCTCCGTTTTTGCAAAATCCTAACAAAGAGGGGGGGAGAGGGGAAGGAAGACAAAGGGCGAGAGGGAAGAGGGGACGAGAGTGAGGGCAAAGGCTGGCGGATGGGATGGGCGGTTGGGGACACGACAAAACCCCGATTCCGGATAGGGCCGGACTCCCTGCTGCCGAGGGCTGTGCTGCCGTCCCGGGTTCCTTATGTTGATGTGGATGTCGTGAAGGATACGGTCCTGCGGCTGGCCGACTCGATGCTGGCGGCTAAGCGGGTCGATACCCTGGATTACAAGGTTTCGAAAGACACACTGGAAGCCAATGTCGAATACAAGGCCTCCGACTCGATCGTGATGGTCGTTTCCACCCGGAATATTACGCTGTATACCAAGGCGGAGACGAAATACAAGGACGCGGACCTTACCGCGGACCATATCGTATACGACCAGGATCATAACGTGGTGATCGCGCATCCCGGAGTCGACACGGGGGGGCACCCGATCGGCATCCCGAAGATGGTGCAGACGGATAATACGATGACCTCCGACTCGATACGCTACAATATCAAATCCCAAAAAGGCCTTACGCACAATACGATCACCAATTCGGGGGAGATGTTCGTGCATGCGCAGACGATGAAGAAGATAACCCCGGAGGAGTATTTTGGGTTCAAGGGGGTTTTTACTACCTGTAACCTGGATACGCCCCACTTTGCGTTTCGCACGAACAGGATGAAGATAGTGAACAAGAAGTTCGCGATCACGGGGCCGATCCACCCCGAGTTCGAGGGCGTTCCCTTACCGATATATATCCCCTTTGGTTTTTTCCCCTTATCGACAGGGCGGCATTCCGGCTTGCTTCCTCCGCAGTTTGCCGCCAACGACCAGGCCGGGCTTGGGTTGGAAGGGCTGGGCTATTACAAGGTATTCAATGACAATTTCGACGCCATTTTCCGGACCAATCTGTATTCGTATGGCGGATGGAACTTGTATGTGACGCCCGAGTACCGGGTGCGGTACCGGTATAGCGGGACGATGAACTTTGCATTACAGAACACGAAGCTGCTGGCCACTGCGGGGAAGGATGCTTTTACGACGTCCAATACCTTTAGCTTTAGCTGGAGCCACCAGATGGATCAGAAGGCGAGGCCGGGGACCAATTTCAACGCCAACGTGAATGTGGCGTCGACGAAGTACAACCAGTACCTGCTGAACAACCCGACGGCCAACTATACGAACCAGCTGAGCTCGTCCGTCACGTATTCGAAGACCTGGGACGGCAAGTACAACCTGACGGTGAGTGGTACGCACAACCAGAATAACGAGAGCCGGATCATTAATGTGAGCATGCCGAATATCGCCTTTACCGCTCCGACCATTTATCCCTTTGCCAAGACCACGTTTGTGGGGACGCCGAAGTGGTATGAGAAGCTGGGGGTGGGGTTGAGCACCACGATCGCCGGCGGGGCGAGTTTTTATGATTCGCTGTTCAGCCTGAAGCGGCTGGTCGATACATTTCAATGGGGGGCGCAGAACAGTATCCCGATAACCCTCGCCCTGCCCATAAAAGGGCCGATCCAGATAGCGCCGGGGATCAGCTTTCAGAACCGGATCTATTCCCGGAAGCTATTCCGGAAGTATGATCCTGTTTCGAACCGGGTGGATACGACGGGGATCGAGAAGGGGCTGTTCTATGCCAACGATATGTCCTTTAGCCTTAGCCTCAGCAGCGCCATCTTCGGGACCTTTCAGAATTTTGGGCATAACAGCAGCCTGATGGGGATCCGGCATGTCATCCGCCCGACGATCAGCATCAGCTATAAGCCCGACCTGTCGGGACCTTACTATTATAACCTGACGACACCGTATGATACGACGGCGGGGGCGGCGAAGACCTTGCATAACCAGCGGGTGTCGTACTTTGACGGATCTACGTATGGGGCCTTTGGGGAAGGCCGGTTTGGCGGGATCTCCTTTGGGCTGGACAACCATATCGAGGTAAAGTTGCGGAACAAATCCGACACGGCCAGCAGTGCGTCGAAGAAGGTGACGATTATCGACGGGTTTGGGTTCAACGGGAGTTATAACTACCTGGCGGATTCGTTCAAGTTGTCGCCGATCACCTTCTATTTCCGGAGTACGTTGTGGAACAGTATCAATATCACGGGTGGGGCGACGCTGGACCCTTACCAGTCGGATACGTTGGGTTTTGACAAGAATAAGTATGCCTGGGATGCGAAGAAATTTTCGCTGGGGCGGATCTCGAGTGGCAACCTGGCTATTTCTACCTCCTTCAAGAGCAAGCCGAAGGATGCGAAGCTGGAGCAGCAGAAGCAACAGTTGCAGAACCAGAACCAGTTGCCGATGACGATGGAGGAGCAGCAGGCGCAGTTGACGTATATGCGGAATAATTCCGCGCAATTTGCGGACTTCAATATTCCGTGGTCGTTGAACCTGTCGCTGGCGTTCAATTTTACGAATGCGGAGAAGCCTGACTACAGCGGGTTTGCGACGACGATCACGTCGAGTCTGAACTGGAGCGGGGATTTCAACCTGACGGACAAGTGGAAGATCGGGTTAAATGGGTATTATGACCTGCGGTATACGAAGTTGCAGTCGCTGACGATGAATATTTCGCGGGACCTGCATTGCTGGCAGATGTCGATAAATGTGACGCCGGTGGGGTATAGTCATTACTTCAATATTACGATCAACCCGAAGGCGGGGATCTTGCAGGATCTTCGGATCAACAGGACTAAGTATTTTTATGATCAGTAAGAGGGGCGGCGGCCTTCCGGGCCGGCGCGCCGCAGGCGCGCGTGTGGCAGTGGCCTCGGGTCGGGACCGGGCGGCGAGTTTAAACGGCGGGCTGTTTTGGCCCGGCGGTATAGTAATCCCACATTATTTTAAAGACACGTTGTTTTAGTGCATCGACGCTTTCATCCGGCTGAGGGGTGATAGGGTCGAGGAAGTGCATGTAGAGCCGGTGGGGCCGGAAGTAGACCGTTTTGCCGGGGGGCATTACTTTTCGGGTATTGAAGATGATGGCGGGGAGGATGGGTTTGCCGGTGTTGAGGGCGAGTCGGAAGGCGCCGTCGTGGAAGGCTTTCAGGGGACCCGGGGTTTTGTTGCGGGTGCCTTCGGGATAGAGGCACATATGGAGCCCCATGTCGAGGGTTTCTTTCATTTTTGTGAAGGACTCGCGGCGGGAGGTCTCGTCCTGCCGATCGACAATAACGCTGCCCGTCCGGTACATCATGCCGAAGATGGGGATACGGGCCATTTCGATCTTGGCGATGGTTTTGTTGCCGCCGGGGATGCCGGGGGTGGTGACGGGTACGTCGAGGAGGGCGTTGTGGTTGCAGACGACGATATAGGTCTGGCCTTTGGCGAATTTTTCGCGGCCGCGGATGAAGAGGGGGGTGCCGGCGAGGGGAAGGAAGACGCCCATCCAGACGCGGGACATGGTGACGAAGTTTTTGGTATTTCGGGGCGGAGGCAGGAAGTAGCTGAAGAGGAGGAAGAACGGCAGAAAGATCAGCATGGTGATGACGAAGATGAGGATGACCCAGACGGCCCAGAGGGGGCCGAGGACGGACCAGATGCCGCTGCCGCTGCTGTGGTTAGGGTTGCCGGAGGGTGGTGTGGAAGTGTTGCCTGCGGGTTGATTCATGCTGCAATTTAAGGGGAAGTGAGCATCCAGTCGATGGGGTCGATGCCGTTTTTGATGAGCCAGGCGTTGGCTTTTGAGAAGTGTTTGCAGCCGAAGAAGCCTTTGTCGGCGGAGAAGGGGGAGGGGTGGGCGGCTTTTAGCGCGAGGTGTTTTGTTTCGTCGACGAGGGCTTGTTTTTCCTGGGCGAATTTGCCCCAGAGGAGGAAGACGCAATGTTCCTTCAGCGCCGAGACTTTGGCGATGACGGAGTCGGTGAATTCTGCCCAGCCGATCTTCGCGTGGCTCATGGGTTCGTTGGCGCGGACGGTGAGGGAGGCGTTTAAGAGTAATACGCCCTGTTGGGCCCAATGGGTGAGGTCGCCGTGTTTGGGGATGGGCATGCCGATGTCGGTGTGCAGTTCCTTAAAGATATTGACGAGGGAGGGGGGTGGGGGTACGGGTTTTTGGACGGAGAAGCTGAGTCCGTGGGCCTGGCCGGGGCCGTGGTAGGGGTCTTGCCCGAGGAGGACGACCTTTACTTTGTCGAAGGGGGTGGTGTTGAAGGCGTTGAAGATGAGGCCCCCGGGGGGGTAGATGGTTTTGCCGGAGAGTTTTTCCGTCTTGAGGAAGGTGGCGATCTGGAGAAAATAGTCTTTTGTGAATTCCGGCTTGAGGGCCTGTTTCCAGCTTTCTTCGATCTTTACGTCCATAGATTGGGTGTAAATGGTTTGGGTCGAAGGTAGGGAAATTGGTTTAAAGCCATTGAGGCAAAACGGTTTGGCGAGGAAGGGGATTTTTTTTACTTTTGTCGGCCGTCGCGCTCCCAAAGGGCGGGGTGTTGACGGGGAATGACGACCCTGTAGCTCAGCTGAATAGAGCTCCTGCCTTCTAAGCAGGCGGTCGTGGGTTTGAATCCCGCCGGGGTCACAAGGCCGACCAGACGATAGTCTGGCCGGCTTTTTCGTTTTGAAGCGGGGCGAGCTTGCTCGCAGCAGGCGCGAGGCAAGTCTCGCATACCCCGCTGATGTTCGTTCATGCACGACTACTGTATCGAAACCGAACATCATGGTCTCTCGCAGGCCTCGGCAGATGGATGGTCTTCAAGATTTTATAAACCCGGCACTTTTTTGGAATTGTCCTAATGATTTGGCCGCCTTACTCGTCATAAAACCGACTAACCCATGTTCCGCAACTATCTCAAGATCGCCTTCCGCAGCCTCAGGAAAAGCAAGGGCTTTACCGCCCTCAACATCATCGGCCTCGCTGCAGGCCTCGGTGTCTGTCTGCTGATCGTCCTGTACGTTACCGATGAGCTCAGTTACGACCGCTACAATGTCAACGCCGACCGCATCTATCGCATCGATGAGGATGTCTACCTCAATAACACCAGGTTCGAAACCGCCACCATCTCCAAATTTTTCGGCCCCACCCTCGTCGCTTCCTATCCAAAGATCCAGCAGATGGTCAGGTTCCGTGACAACGGCGGCAACCAGCTGGTGAGGAAGGGCAACGACCACATCCTCGACCATCACTTCACCTTCGCCGACTCGACGATCTTCAAGGTCTTCACCCTGCCCATGATCGCCGGCGACCCTAATACCGCCCTCAACAACCCTCATTCCATCGTGATCGATGAAAGTGCCGCCCGCCGCTATTTCAACAGCACCGACGTCATCGGCCGCACGCTGGAGATAGGTCGTAATAATACACCCCTCAAGATCACGGGGGTCATCCGGGACATGCCCGCGCAGTCCCATTTTCATTTCAGCTTCATTCGCCCCATCCGCGAAGCCTACAGCTTTAATGACCCCAGCGACAACGACTGGCTAAGTAGTAATTATTATACCTATATCCTTGCCCAACCCGGCATCACGCAAGCCGAGGTCCAGAAGGATGTAGACGCAGTCGTCAACCTCAATATCGGCCGGGTCCTCCAGGAATTGGTCCACGCGTCGGTCGCCGACCTCGAGAAAGCAGGAAATCACTTCCGGTACCCCATCACCCCCCTCACCGACGTCCACCTCCATTCCAATAAGTCCAGCGAGCTCGAAGCCAACAGCAATATCCAGTTCGTTTACATCTTCTCCGTCATCGCCGTGCTCATCCTCCTGATTGCCTGCGTCAATTTCATGAACCTCAGCACCGCCCGTAGCGCCAACCGCGCAAAGGAAGTGGGCATCCGCAAGGTCGCCGGTTCGACAAAAGGACACCTCATTCTCCAGTTCCTCACCGAGTCCATCCTGCTCAGCCTCTTCTCCCTCGTCCTCGCCCTTGGCATCGCCGTCCTGCTGCTGCCGATGCTCAATCAGCTTGCCGGCAAATCGCTCCATCCCGACGTGCTCTTCAGCGGCCGGTTCCTGCCCATCCTCATCCTCCTGGTATTGCTGGTCGGTTGTCTCGCGGGCAGTTATCCTGCTTTCTACCTTTCCTCCTTTCAGCCGATTGATGTATTGAAAGGGAAGATGGCCGCAGGCTTCAAGAGCAGCTGGATCCGTAACAGCCTGGTGGTCTTTCAATTTTTTATTTCCATTGGCCTCATCGTCAGCACCCTCGTCATCTATCGCCAGCTGCACTATATCCGAAATAAGGAAGTAGGCTTTAACCGGGATCAGGTACTCGTCATCCATACCTGGTCGCTCGGCCGGGATGGCACGACCAATCTGCGCAAGAACCTGCTCACCCTTGCCGGGGTCACCGACGCCACCGTCACCGGCGACCTCCCCACCGTCGGCGGCAATCAGTATTGGCAGCCAGGCTGGTTCAAGGATGCCTCGCTCGACGCCAGGAAGGCGACCTTCATGACCACGCTCAGGGTCGACGACCATTATGTTCCCACCCTCGGCATGCAGATCGTCAAAGGCCGCAACTTCGACCTCGCGCAATTTCCTACCGACTCCAACGCCATCCTCCTCAATGAAGCCGCCGTAGGGATGCTCGGCGTGAAGGACCCGCTCAATCTGATCATTTACAATCGGGATGATCAGTTCAAGCCTATCACCTATCACGTCGTCGGCGTCGTAAAGGATTTCAACTACAACTCCATGCATGACAAGATCCAACCCCTTGTCATGGAGGTCGACAGGCCTCAGTCGAGCAGCATGGCCGTCCGCTTCCGCACGAATGATGTCTTCAGCCTGGTCCGGCAGGTGGAAAGTAAGTTCCATGCCGCCAAGCAGGGGCTGCCCTTCAGCTACTCCTTCATGGATAACGACTTTGATCAACTGTATCACGCCGAGCAGCAGACCGGCCAGATCTTCATCACCTTCGCCGTCTTCGCCATCCTCATCGCCTGCCTTGGGCTTTTCGGCCTCGTTACCTATGCTGCCGAACAACGTACCAAGGAGATCGGGATCCGCAAGGTCCTCGGCGCCAGCGTCAGTGGTATCGTCGGCCTCCTCAGCAGAGACTTCACGATGCTTGTCGGGATCGCTGCGCTCATCGCCTTCCCCGCTGCGTGGTGGGCCATGTACAAATGGCTCGAGACGTTTGCCTATCGTACGGAGATCAGCTGGTGGATCTTCCTCGTGGCCGGCGCCGTAGCCCTCGCCATTGCGCTGTTGACGGTCAGTATTCAGACCATCCGCGCGGCCCTCGCTAACCCTGTAAAATCCCTCCGCAGCGAATGATCGGTGAATGTTTAACAAGGTGACCGCGCGTGGAAATTCCAGGCGCGGGATTATCAATGATTATTCTTTTTTCGGCTATTAAAAGCCATACATACCGCCTGAAACGGAGATCTGTTCTCCCGTGATCCAGGCTGCATCATCGGAAGCCAGAAACACGGCTGCCTTGGCAATATCATCTGGTTTACCCCTACGCCCCAGCGGCGTGTTGGCAATAAACATTTTCTCATACTCACTGCCGGCAGTTACCCCCGCCGCAGTTGCACCTTCTGTTTCCGTAGCGCCCGGCAAAATAGAATTGATACGAATGTTCTTTGCACCCAGTTCTTTTGATAAAGAAACAGTAATGGCATCTAATGCCGCTTTAGTTGCAGAATACAATGAGGCTGATGGCAACGGCATCTTGCTTGCACCTGAACTGATATTGATAATATTGCCACCGTTATCACCAAACAGTTTCAAAGCTGCCTGGATCGTAAGTATCGGCCCAAGCACGTTCACGTTAAAACTGCTATGAAAAGCTTCTAATGATATCAATTCTATTGGTGCATATCCCTGATAAACAGCATTGTTGACCAATATATCCAAGCCGCCGAATGCGGTATTGGTTTCATCAAAGAGCCGGTTTACATCGGCTCCTTTCGATACATCGGCCTTTACGGCAATGGCCATTCCGCCGTTGTCGGTTATCTCCTTAACCACTTTATCTGCACCTTCTTTACTTGAAGCGTAATTCACGACCACTTTTGCGCCTTCTGCGGCGAAGTGCCTGGCGATAGCTGCACCTATTCCTTTTGAAGCACCGGTAACTACCGCTACTTTGTTTTTTAGTCTGCTCATTTTCCTGTTATTAAATTTGATATTTTATTTATTTGTCGAACTTGACCAAGTCCTGAAAAATCAGTTGCCCCCAGGTCTTCCCACGCGCCTGTACCAGCAGTCCGCCTTCTGAAAGCCCGCCAAGTTTGATAGGTGCAAAACCAAGTTTTTCCGCAAGTCTACCGATCTCCGTTGCCGCGTCATCATCATCGCTCGCCAGGAATACAACTCTCCGGCCTCCATGTACCGCCGGATCCTGGTCAAGAATGGCGGCGCCCAAATGGTTGAATCCTTTAACCAGTTTTCCGCCGGTAAAGGCCTGCGCGACGAATTTGGCGGAAGGCTGTCCTCCCGTCTGTTCCGGGGGCACGCCGTAAGCATTGGTCACATCCACGATGATCTTCCCTTCCCAGTCGGGTAACACCTTTGCGACATCCGGATGCGATTCAAAACGCACAGCCAAAAAGATCACGTCCGCCTTAGCGGCTTCCGCCAGCGTTTTGGGAATGATCCCTGTTCCGATCGCGGCCGCGTCGGAGGCGTAGCTTTCCGGGGCGCGAGTCGTTGCAACCGATACTTCGATTCCTTTTCGGGCAAACGCTTTGGCCAGTGCTTTTCCGATAGGGCCAAAGCCGATGATTGCGTAGCTTGCTACTTTATTTTCTGATTTGCTCATTTGGTAGGTATTTAATGATTTAATGGCACGAATTAGAACCCGCGCCGCTTTAAGGTCTATTATTTAGCTAAATAGGTCATGCCACCATCAACCAGGAGTTCAGCACCAAGCATGAAAGAAGAATCGTCAGAAGCCAGGAAAACGGCTGTTTTACCGATGTCAGACGGCTGTCCGATCCTGCCTATCGGCATTACACCTGCGAAATGTTGTTTTACGGCCTCAATTTGTTCTGCGGGAACAAACTTGTCAAATGCAGGCGTGTCTGTTGTACCCGGTGTGATTACATTTACCCTGATGTTTCTGTCTAAAAGGTCATTTGAAAAGGCTTTTGCCAAAAAGATCACAGCTGCTTTTGCAGCGCCATAAAGCCCGAATGAAGGGTAAGCGCGATGTGCTGCATTTGACCCGATTAAAATAATGGAACCACCATCATTCATATAAGGCAGTGCTTTATTGACAGTGAAGTAAACACTCTTCAAGTTTAGATCCAATAACCGGTCGTAGTCGGCTTCGCTGGTATCTGCGACAGTTCCGGTAGTCCCGGCACCCGCATTGGCTACAATCACATCTATCTTGCCGAATTTTTCGGCTGTTGCTGCAAACACCCTTTCCAGGTCAGCAAGGTTGGTTACATCTGCGTTGATGGCAATAAAACCATCGCCAAGCTGGGCTGCAGCGGTCGCTAACGTCTCCTTGTTTCTGCCGACAATTGCCCCCTTAACACCTTCATTTTTAAATGCTTGTGCGATGCCGAATCCAATGCCGCTATTACCGCCCGTAATTACGGCTACTTTGTTTTTTATCCTGCTCATTATTAATTTAATTGATTCTGTCGCAAAGGTATTGTCAATAGTTTATCTTTGTAACCGTATTAGTTTATTCTGGTTACTATAGGGTAACCACAATTTTAGACATATGAAAGACGAAAGATTTTGCAATTCGCATTGCCCTTTTACCAGGGCCATCGGCACCATTGGCAATAAGTGGAAGCCGATAATCATCGATGTGATTGGCAGCCGTACCACGCGTTTCGGTCAGTTGGCTGCCATCATACCCATCATTTCAAGGAAAGTACTGACCGAACAATTGAAAGAGTTAGAAGGAGATGGACTGGTGGAAAGGGCGGCTTACAGTGAATTGCCGCCAAGGGTCGAATATAAGTTGACTGAAAAAGGCTTGGCGTTTTTGCCGATTTTAGAAGACATTAAACAATGGAATATAAAATACGATGTAGCACCAATGCCCTGCGAGGACGGTCAAAAAAGAAGGCTTGATTATGCCGGATAGTTTAAATTAGGTGTCAAACCGGCATATTCCGCCCAAGGTTTTGATACTTCGACGGTGTTGAGTATAATTGAGTCAGTGGCCTTTTAGTGGCCCTTTCAAAATGGAGAAAAAATCGATTCTAAATGAAGGTGTTATAGAAAATGTTGTGATTCAATCCGGGTCACAAGGCCGGCCAGACGAAGTCTGGCCGGCTTTTTAAGAGAACGCGGATTTTACAAATTCCCCGCATACCCCGCCGATGCTCGTTCCCGCACGATTGCTGTATCGAAACCGAACATCATGGTCTCCCGCAGGCCTTGGCAGAAGAATGGTCTTCAAGACTTTATAAACCCGGCACTCTTTTGGGATAGTCGTGATGATTTGGCCGCCTTACTCGTCATAAAACCGACTAACCCATGTTCCGCAACTATCTCAGGATCGCCTTCCGCAGCCTCAGGAAAAGCAAGGGCTTTACCGCCCTCAACATCATCGGCCTCGCTGCGGGCCTCGGTGTCAGTCTGCTGATCGTCCTGTACGTCACCGATGAGCTCAGTTACGATCGCTACAACGTCAACGCCGACCGCATCTATCGGATCGATGAGGATATCTACTTAAACGACACCAAGTACGACGCGGTCACCACCTCCAAATTTTTCGGCCCGACTCTCGTCGCTTCTTATCCGAAGATCCAGCAGATGGTCCGGTTCCGCAACCCGGGCGACCAGCTGGTGAGGAAGGGGAACGATCACGTCCTCGACCATCGGTTCACCTTCGCCGACTCGACGATCTTCAAGGTCTTCACCCTGCCCATGATCGCCGGCGACCCCAATACCGCCCTCAACAACCCTCATTCCATCGTGATCGATGAAAGTGCCGCCCGCCGCTATTTCAACAGCACCGACGTCATCGGCCGCACGCTGGAGATAGGTCGTAATAATACACCCCTCAAGATCACGGGGGTCATCCGGGACATGCCCGCGCAGTCCCATTTTCATTTCAGCTTCATTCGCCCCATCCGCGAAGCCTACAGCTTTAATGACCCCAGCGACAACGACTGGCTAAGTAGTAATTATTATACCTATATCCTTGCCCAACCCGGCATCACGCAAGCCGAGGTCCAGAAGGATGTAGACGCAGTCGTCAACCTC
>Ga0206888_1092_pt1:20000-25413 | contig 25413 bp, 19 predicted proteins | sample Alteio_BWOrgHeat_90_FD_153258 | JGI IMG/M metagenome (GOLD analysis project Ga0206888, IMG submission 153258) | Enriched cells from forest soil in Barre Woods Harvard Forest LTER site, Petersham, Massachusetts, United States - Alteio_BWOrgHeat_Nextera4 ... | reverse complement strand
GGCATTCAATTGGTCTCTTGCATTGGCGATGAAAAAGGCATGTTACCTGAGTCATTGAAGGAAGTAGGTACCAAATTTGCCGCCAGTGGTATTTATATCATGCCAACCCTTCATAATCCTACGGGTTATGTCATGCCGGTTGATAGGAGATTGGAGATCATCAAGGTGGCCGGCAATTTGGGTATGGTAATTATTGAGGACGATGCATATGGCTTTTTGGAGGAGAACCCACCGTTGAAATTCGCACAATTGGAGCCAGGGACCTGCTGGTATATTTACAGCCTGTCAAAGCCACTTGCTCCGGATATTAAAGTAGGTTACGTGGTCTCTCCTTTAAAAGATATTTCCGCTGTAAGTTCGGCGATCAAGCTGTCAACGAGTAATCCCTCATCGTTGTTTTCGTCTTATGTGTCCGGGTTGATCAGCAGCGGTGAGTTGGAGGTTATTGTCAGGGAGAAACGGGAGGAGGGAAAAAAGAGGAGGCTGGTAGCGCAGGGACTATTGAATGGTTTGAATGCCCGGGCTCATGAAAATGGGTGGCATTTGTGGGTCGAACTGCCTGCTGGGGTGAGCTCTGATGACCTAAATTCTTCCCTATTGAAAGAAGGAGTACTTATAAGCCCGTCTTCCGCGTATAGGATTGGGGAAAAGAGTAAGGGGAACGACTTTTTCCGCATCTCCCTTGGCGGGGAAAAGGATCTTGCAAGAGTTATCGAGGGAATAGAGATGGTTAAACGTACTATACGGCGTATGAACTGAACCCGATCACGAACATTCTTCAAAATTGTTTATTACTAAGCTGATAATCAATGATCACCAAAAGGCTTCAGGGCATTTGTTCTTGCTTGAAAAATTGTATCTTTGTATTGAATACTTAACAAAATGGACGCTCTAATGCACTTATCGGGAAGCGAGATCGCTCAGTTGCAGGGGACTGAAAAGAGTCTTCTTGATAAGTATTACGAATCCCTGGGTTTTACGGTGGAATTGCCCGGGCAATGTGCAGTGGTGAGCACTCAGCAGGCCGCACCCGGCGCAGGACGCTAGTTTTTCTCTAACCTTATTTTATGAATATTGCACTAGGAGCACTCATCATTACGCTCCTTCTTTTACCTGCATTGTTCTTTCGTATTGGTATGGCGCTCCTTGCCATATTCTCTTCCGGCGAACCTTCGGAAGGACCTTACCGTGACGACCGTCATAAGGCGCGGGAACGTAAAAAAGTAGATCACGAACTGATCCGCAAAAATCTAAGCTTTATGTTGGTGAAGCTTTCCTTTTCGGAGAGTGTGCTGCTTTTTCTGATGATCCCCTTGATCCTTCACCTTATCTCGCTTTTCATCCTGCATCAATGGCATCGATCAATAGATTATACGCTGATCTTTAATTTATTTGCCTCGCAGGCAGATGTGCTGAAGAACATGGGTAACGATCGCTTTCAGCAGGAACTGGAATCGTTTCTGGAGTATAGTTGTTGGGAATGTGGTATTGCGTTATTGGCGGGCTGGGGCTTGGGGGAACTGTTTGTACGTATTACCTGGGCCGGTACGCGATTGTTCTTATCTTCCAATATCTGGTACCAGTTGTTCACCGGTCTTGCGCTGCCCAAACGAGCCAAACACAAGGTAGATGTGATCTCGGTAGAGGTGCTTTGCCAGACAAAAGAAGCCTCTGTCATTTATTCGGGGGTTCTGGGAAAGTTCGATGACTATCGTTCGCATTCCCGGACAATTCTTTACTATCAAGGGATCGGAGATCCAAAACGTAAATCTCACCTATCACGAGCGCATTTGGGAAGAGCTACAGGATGGCACGATGAAGGCGGTGGGGTTTAAGCGGGTGGAGGTGGATTGAAAACATACAACAAACTACTATTATGGATCGCCCCTGGTTTACGGACAAAAACTTTACTTCGCTGGAGATCCGGAAAGACAGATCCCTCGCCAACCACACCGTGGTCAGATCCATCACGGTGACCGACACGGGATATATCGGCAAATTTGCCGCCCGGATCGAACAGATCCCCCCGGATGGGGATATGATGATCTCCTTTTCGGGCGATGCAGAACATCTCACGCTGATCTTTTTTTCGGGCAGCAAGGCGCAGGAGATCGACGTTATCCAAAAGGGGTTTAAGACCCCATCCACGGGTTTCAATTCCAAAAACGATTATGAAAAGGAACTCTATGCAGAGATAGATGCCTTGCTCTTCCCGGCGATTGACAGGATCGTTCCAAAGGTGGAGGGGCTGTTACTGGACTTTGGCGATTTTTCGCTTTGCTACAAAGGGACCCGATTCGAAGACCTGGCCCCGGTAACGCTGTCATTCCATATCGCCGAATTTACTTTCGCGGACAAGAAGGGAAACACCGAGCTCATTGAGATCTATGCGGGCCAGGTCCCGCCTGAGCCCTTTATCCTCAAAGCCAGTGGTCTGATCATCCTGACCTTCCGTTCAAAAGAGGAGCGACGACTTTATCCGGATTTCTTTCAGGTGGTCGCGGCGTTGCCGAGTTCGGCCAGTGCGAGAATTGTATAACATTTCCAATTATCACTCAACCTCAATTTATGAAACAGTTGACCTTTCTATTATTGGTATTTCTATTCATTATAATGTGCGCTGCACGTGCACAAACAGTAAACCCCATCCAACAAAAAAGCACGGAATCGGGCCGATTAAAAAAAATGGTTGGAAAATGGGCCGTTACAATGTCCCTTCGTCCAACGCCCGACGCCGCACCGTTGGTCCAACAGGGTCTTGTCGCCGACCGAACGATGGTGGGAGAGTTTTGCTTGAATGAAAGTATGCAACCGGGTCTCGGAACAAAAATCCCCGCTTTTCAACGCATTAGTGACCTGGCCTATAATGTAAATGAGAATCGGTGGGATTATATGTCGATCGACACCAGGATCACAGCAGGAATTATGTATTTCATGAATTTTGAAAGCAACCAGGATTCCATTACGTCTTATATTACTAGTTTTCCCTATCCTGGTTTTGGCCCGGACTTAAAAGGTCGTGGCCAGGCGGTATATACGCGCAATGTCATTATCAAAAAAGATGATGATCATGATATTGTCAAACAATACTGGCGGCTGACAGATAAACCGGAATGGTTGGCCGTTGAGTACGATTATACCAGGCAGTAAAATAAAAAAGCCCCATCACGATTAGTGACAGGGCTTAAAAGAATATGGCATCTACCTACTCTCCCGCATTGTGGTGCAGTACCATCGGCCATGAGGGGCTTAACTTCTCTGTTCGGTATGGGAAGAGGTGAACACCCTCGGCAAAAACACCATAAGATCTTCAATAAAGTGACATATTGGGAGTTGTATCCGTCCTAGTAACTAAAAAAAAATTAAAGCTTACGGGCAATTAGTACTACTCGGCTTTACTGTTACCAGTTTTAGACCTGTAGCCTATCAACGTCATAGTCTCTGACGACCCTTAAAAGAAAACTCATCTTGTGGTAAGTTTCACGCTTAGATGCTTTCAGCGTTTATCTTGTCCGTACATAGCTACTCGGCACTGCACCTGGCGGCACAACCGATACACCAGCGGTACGTACGACCCGGTCCTCTCGTACTAAGGTCATGTCCACTCAATTTTCTAACGCCCATCACAGATAGGGACCGAACTGTCTTGCGACGTTCTGAACCCAGTTCACGTGCCACTTTAATCGGCGAACAGCCGAACCCTTGGGACCTTCTCCAGCCCCAGGATGTGACGAACCGACATCGAGGTGCCAAACCTCCCCGTCGATATGAGCTCTTGGGGGAGATCAGCCTGTTATCCCCGGAGTACCTTTTATCCTTTGAGCGACGGCCCTTCCATACAGAACCGCCGGATCACTTTAGCCAGCTTTCGCTCCTGCTCGGCCTGTTTGCCTCACAGTCAAGCACCCTTCTACTAATGCGCTCTGCGTACGATTACCAACCGTACTGAGGGTACCTTTGCAAGCCTCCGTTACACTTTAGGAGGCGACCACCCCAGTCAAACTACCCACCATGCACTGTTCCCCGTCAGGGGTTAGACTCTAAATCAAAGAAGGTTGGTATTTCAACGTCCTCTCCACGACCGCTAGCGCGACCGCTTCGTAGAGTCCCAACTATTCTACACATCCGTAATTCAAAATCAATGCAAAGTTGTAGTGAAGGTTCACGGGGTCTTTCCGTCCCGTGACGGGTAACCGGCATCTTCACCGATACTACAATTTCACCGGGCTCGCGGAGGAGACAGTATTCAACTCATTAGACCATTCGTGCAGGTCGGAACTTACCCGACAAGGAATTTCGCTACCTTAGGACCGTTATAGTTACGGCCGCCGTTTACTGGGGCTTCAGTCAGAAGCTTTGGCTTGCGCCGAACATCCTTCCTTAACCTTCCAGCACCGGGCAGGTATCAGGCTCTATACGTCATCTTTCGATTTTGCAGGGCCCTGTGTTTTTGTTAAACAGTTGGTTGAATCATTTTACTGAGACCTACCGAAGTAGGTTGGCTTTATCCCGAAGTTACAGCCACAATTTGCCTAGTTCCTTCTCCGCGGCTCACCCGAGCGCCTTAGAATATTCTTCTCGTCTACCTGTGTCGGTTTACGGTACGGGCCGCTTTAGCCTAACCTTAGAGGTTTTTCTCGGCAGCTATTACCTCACTCAATCGAGCCGAAGCTCTCTTATACTTTCGTACTTCGCCAAAACGGGCGGATTTGCCTGCCCATCCTATAGCTACATACTTAAACGGGGAATTCCGTATCCCTCGTGTGAGTGTCACTTCTGCGTCGCCCCATCGAAACTAAAGCGGGTACTGGAATATTAACCAGTTTTCCATCAGCTTCCCCTTTCGGGTTTGCCTAAGGACCCGACTAACCCTGATCCGATTAACGTTGATCAGGAACCCTTAGACTTACGGCGATAAAGTTTTTCACTTTATTTATCGTTACTTATACCTACATTTTCTTTTCTGACCGCTCCAGCATGCGTCGCCGCACACCTTCGATGCTGTCAGAATGCTCCCCTACCGATATACTACTTAGTAGCAATCTTAGAACTTCGGTTCGTAGTTTGATGCCCGATTATTTTCCGTGCCTGAACCCTCGACCAGTGAGCTGTTACGCACTCTTTAAATGAATGGCTGCTTCCAAGCCAACATCCTGGCTGTTATAGGGTTCAAACTTCGTTTGTTCAACTTAACTACGTATTAGGGACCTTAGTTGCTAATCTGGGTTATTTCCCTCTCGGCCATGGATCTTAGCACCCACAGCCTCACTGCCGCAGATATTTATTAGCATTCGGAGTTTGTCAGGGTTTGGTAGGCGGTGAAGCCCCCTAGCCCAATCAGTAGCTCTACCTCTAATAAACTTCTATATGCGACGCTGTTCCTAAAAACATTTCGGGGAGAACGAGCTATCTC
>Ga0206888_1092_pt1:0-15000 | contig 25413 bp, 19 predicted proteins | sample Alteio_BWOrgHeat_90_FD_153258 | JGI IMG/M metagenome (GOLD analysis project Ga0206888, IMG submission 153258) | Enriched cells from forest soil in Barre Woods Harvard Forest LTER site, Petersham, Massachusetts, United States - Alteio_BWOrgHeat_Nextera4 ... | reverse complement strand
TATTTGCCCCGATGGTGGAATCGCCGCCGCGCAAATGGATATGCATGTCCCAAAGACCGGGCATCACATACTTCCCCATAGCATCGAAATACCGGTCAGCGGGATATTTGGCGGCCGCCTTCGTGTCATCCACCGCCTTGATCGTATCACCGGAAATGGCCAGCAGCCGACCCGGAATGATCTTCCCGCCAGGGACATCGACGATGTTCGCGTTGGTGATCACCAGGGTATATTTCTTTCCGGCGGTTTGCGCGGACCCTGTCAGCAGCAGGCCTAAGGCCGCGCAAATAAAAGCGACTTGTTTCATGCCGGGGAATGTAGGACATTTCGGGCAAAGTCAATTCATCGCATTTCGCTTCCTTAAACGAAAAAGCCCGCCGGGATTTGGCGGGCTAAATTCATTAAGCCTTGGATAGGCAATGAGCACATCTACGATTAGGTTGGACAAAAAACGGGCAAAAGAGGGTCAAGACCTTGCGTCGGTCTCCGGATATTGGATTTGTGGTTTCAGTGGTACGGTTGTTGGACGATGTGTACGATCAACGAACTTCGGACTTAGGACTTCGGGTTTCGGTAAGGTTTGACTTCGATACGGTCGGGTTTCAGAGGTAAGACATTGGATTCAGGGTTTAGGTTCTTCACAGGTGGTACGGATGTTGGACATTGGTTCTTCACAGGTTGTACGGATGTTGGAACTTGGACGGCTTTCGGATACTGGAATTTAACACGGGTTGCTTTTGACACTGTAAAGATGCATCAGCGGCGGTTGCCCACCGAAAATTTGGCTGTGCCGTTTTTGCTTCTTATAGATTAATTAAGAGTCTGTTGAGAGGTACTACTTAGTGTTGAGTAGTATCCGAAGAAAAGGATCGTAAGTTTACGATAGGCGCGCCGCGGACGATGGCGGCCAACAGCCGGCGCCGGCCGGCAAACATTTTTAGATAGGATAATGAGCTCTTGCTAAAGACAAACAAGTAGTTTTTCGGATTCGTCCGCGACGAGCCGCGCCACGGATAATTTTTCTTTTCCCCTCGCGTTTAAAGAACAGCTAACGGCAGTGCGTGTAAAACAAGCTGTTCGGACCATCACCGGCCCGTTCCACCGCTGTCCTACGGGCTATGTGACGAGTGGACAATCCCAACCCCTGAAAAACAAAAGCCGCCCCCTACTCAACCTAAACTAAAGGTAAAGGCAAACGGTTTTAACGCCTCCGGTCAATTACGGAGGCTTTTTTTGCAAGCAGCCTCATTTTCTTATCGCATCCGCCCACCCCTTACCTTCTTCACAGTCCAACCCCGGCTGGAGGCAATCAATGCTTTCCGCCTCGATGGCGCCTTCACCGGTATGCAGCCAGGTCTCCGTCAACAAGGGACGATGAAGATCGTGGTACTCGATGGTGAGACGACGGCCGGCGATCCTGACCAGCGCATAGCCATTGAATCCAAGCGTGAGTCCGTAGGGGTTGGGATACTCCCGGGTGTCGACGGCCACCAGTTTGTCCGACCCTTCGCGGCCCGGCGCACGCCGGAAATCGCGACCGGCGAGTTCTATCGGCATGCCGCCATGGCCAATACAGCGACCGTAGGCGGTGATCCCCTCGCCTATTTGCGCTTTTGCATACAGCGAAAATTTATGTTCATGGCCCCAGAGCCAGAGCACGGGTTTGTCCTTGCCGATGTAGGTCGCCAGTTGCGCAGCCGGCCGGCGGTATTCCACTTCGTGATGAAAGGCGGTGATGTATTGATGATGTGTCAGGATCAACAGGCCTTTCTTTGGCCGGGAAAAGACCTGCGATCCGAGCCAATCCAGGAGGGCCGGTTCGAAGCGGCCATCGGAGCCCAGATCCAGAAAACCAACGGAATTGTAGCCTGTGTCGAGACCGAGAATACACCAGTGCTCGTTCTCCAGGCAGAAAAAAGGCGCCTGTTGGGGCTCGTGTCTACCGTCCGGCATTGTCGCGCCAAAGCTTTTCAGCACTTCCCTGAAATACGCATAGCCCCGGGAATACATCTCGTGGTTACCCAACAAGGCGAAGCTCCCCCGGCTTCCCCGGGGCCATGGCGAATTGCCCACCGGCAAGAAATTGGCTTCCACTTCGGAGGGCGCGCCTACATAGTAGGTGTCGCCGAGGTGGATCGTATATTCGGGGTGGTGCCCCGCCATCTGCGCCCCGATGGCGAAGGATTCCACCGTGTCAGTGGCCCAGTCCGCTGCCACGGCAATGACTACTCCTTCCCGCCGGGCGACGGGGGAGGGTTGAATAGGATAAATGCCCACGAACCCGCCGGGCGGCCACACGGTATACTCGTGTTTCTTCCCGAACCCGCTTTTGAACAAATGTTTTATCCAGGTGAAGATGCCCTTCTGCAGGAATTCGGTGAATTCGTGGCCGGGCTGCGCTTTTTTCAGCTCCGTTTTAAAATGGTTGAAGATCTTGACGCGGCTCAGGTTCTTGTAGTCGCGGGCATTCCGCCGGGGCTGTTTGGAGGTGTGGGTAACGACGGGAAGCGGGTTTGGAATCATGTTAACGAATGTACAAAATCCCCGCCGGGTATGAGATTTGAAGTACCTAACCTATAACTGATCACTATGGCAAAAACAACAAAACCGGGCGGCCCGGCAGAGATGCCGAAACCCGACCAATCGCCGGAGATCCGGCCGGACCATCCGAAGCCTACGCCCATACCGCCATCGCCCGAACCGGAACTTGTTCCAGGCACGGACCCAACGGACCCAACGCCGGGCGAGGCGCCGGGGACACCCGACCCGGGAACCGTGAAGGCCGAAAATTTGGGTAATCAATTTGAAAAATGGCGAGGCAACCCTACCTACCGCAAGAATATGGGGAATGGGGCGAACATCCCGGGGAACCCCAACCAGGACAGCGGCGGGGACAAGCAGTAGGCAGCGATGCTATTCTTTATATCTTATCGGCCCACCCACATACAAATCCCGCTCCAAAGCCATAGTATAATTCTCCTTCACCGCCTTCGAAATAACGATCCTCCGGCTGGCAAACGCTCCCAGGTCAACATCGCCAAACACGCCGGTATCGGGATGATCAACGGCGGGATAGATCTGGTTATAGGGGGCCGCGGTATGGATCTCGCTGAAATCATATTCGCGTAAAAACGCCGCCTGGATCATCAAAATCACAACAGATCAATTTCCGTAAGGCATCCATTTTGTACGGGTAGAAGTCGGTGAACTTCGCCCGGCTGGCGCCGCCGGAAAAATGGGTTTCAATATGCAGCCTTTCGACAATGCCATAACCATAATCCTTCAACGCCGGTACTCCACGGCAGTCCGTCCCCACAGGCGCTGGGAGGCGGGAGGGCGAGGGATAGTCACCGTTATAAAAGAGATAGAAGGCCTTGTTGCGATGTTTTGCCTCATTGTCCTTCAACTTCTCCCACTGCTGGGGATTTTTCTTCCTGATCCGCAGATCCTTGTACACCCCCATGAAGTTCATCACCTTCGCCTGCAGCGCAAACCAAAGGTATTTACCGGTGGCCTGCTGCACAAAAAGATCGAGATCGGCGCCATAGACCGCCTCCTGTTTGGCATGATAGACGAATACATTGGTCAGGCCCCGCGCGGTGCAATAATCCACCAGCTTATAGACAAAAAGGTCCGTGATGCCGATCTCCGCCAGCTTTAGCCGGTAGCCAAAGATCGCGGTGAGGAGATCGAACAGTTCGGGGGCTTCCTTGTCGATAAAGGCGCAGGGCATAGAAAAAAGTTTAGCCAAACGAATATACTAATTTTATTAGTACATTTACCTATGAACCTGCAACGACTCATTATCCATGAAATTATAAAGACGGACGACCCTGCCGGGGCAACGGTGGATGTAGAATATTCGGATCAACCGGCGCAACTGGATATGCAGGCAGAGCGCTTTGTTGCTGAGCTGAATAAACGATACCGCAGCCTCCGCCAGTCGAGCGGCCAGTTCCAATCCGCCACGAATGACTTCCCGGGTCGATTTCAGACCTACCACGCCGGCGCAACGGAACCAGATTTTGTCCGCTTCAGCCGGGAGACCATACCGGCCCTGCAGGAAGCCATTCAAAAGACCAGCGGGGCCAAAGGGGGCTATGTGGTCTTTGCCGACTATTCGGATCCGCACCCCTACATCGGCATCTTCCTCATCCGCAACCGGCAGGGCAATACCGTGCAGAAAGGGAAGAAGGATACCACCTTCGTGATCAACGAAACGGTGCACATCGACTTTGAACATCTTGCCATGGCCTGCCGGATCAACAAGGACAAATATGCGGCGGGCAGCGGCGGCTATCTCACCTTTATCAACTCGCGCAACATCGACTCCAAGTTCTTTATCCAGTGGATCTGCAGCGAGGAACTCATCAACAACGCCGATGACACGCGGAAGCTGCTCAAGATCCTGAAAGAGATCGACCCGCCGGTGGATGGCGATGGCAAGGCCTTTACGCAGACCGACTTCCTGAATGCCGTACATAAATTTATAAAAGACAGCCCGAAGGGAGTCGAGACCGACCTCCGGGCAATAGGTCAACGATTTTATAACGACGAGAACAAGCTCACCGGGTACGCGGAAGACCACGACATCACGCTGAATCACCAATTCAGGCCGGACAGCGCTATCTTACGCCAATTTGTGAACATCAAGGTAAAGGCGGACCATATCGACCTGGTCTTTCCCCAGCAATATCTCGACGATCGCAAGGTGGAATTGCATCCGAAAGAAGGAAAGCTTGTCATCAATTCGCCGGAACTGATCGCCGCCATCCAGGCAGAAAGAAACAGCAATGGATAATCAACTAAAAGAAAAATTAATCCTCCTTCAGCGGGTGCTGGCCCAGGCCGCCCAGCCGCCGGACTATTTTTCGAATGGGAACAATCTCTCCATTACTGTCGCCAAAGACCGATACGCCGGTATCACGGCCGAACTAACCGCCGCCGGCATCCCTTTCCAGCCGCTCTCCGACCAGGAATTCAGCATCAAACTATCATTGCCCACTCCGGCCACCGAGGTCTTCTTCCAGGAGACCCATTTCCGGCAACGGATCAAATCCTTTCTTCCCCTGGCCAAGGACCTCGCCCTCCTGGACTTCCATGGAAGCTGGCTGCACTATGATCACCAGGCGGCCGTCACCACCACGGAATCCGGCGCCGTGCCGGGCCATCATCTGCTGGACAACGCGACAGCCTGGTACACCGCTTTCGACATGCTGACTGACGAAAAGTTTGCCGACTATGTCAATACGCTGAACAAGGAGATCGTCCTGTATTCCAGCACGAAGGGGATCAAACGCATCAACTACCCCGACTATGTCCCCGTCTTTGATCCGTCGACCGACCTCTCACCAGGAGTCAACACCCTAAAACGCCGCCTCGAGTCCGCAGACTTTAGCATCTATTTTAAGAACGAGCTGTTTGCCTTTACCCCGACAAACCCGGATGCGGAGTTAAAAGAGATCCTCATCGCCATGCCGGCACTCATCCGGTCGGCAGACAACAACCTCCAGCTCTACCTGAAGAATTTCTCGTTTGAGAAGTTGAAAAGCGATCTTCTCAAGGAAAAAGACAAATATTTTGCCGCGCTGCGCGAGATCCTGGGGAAGAATCTAAACCAGATCGTCGGGATTCCGGTCTCCTTCGCAGCCGCCGTCTTCGCGACTTACAAAGTAAACGACGCGTTTATCCTGCTGATCATCCTGGGGGCGTTCCTTATCTATTCGGGGTTCACCTACTATCTTCAATCCCTCTACCTGGGGGACATAAAAGAAATAGAGGCCGACTTCCAACGGGACTTCCGGCAACTGGCGGACCGCTCAGGCCTCCCGGCCGACACGATCGATGCAGAAAAAGCCAAGATCGAACGGCGGATCAGGGACATCCGGGCCGTGATCCTAAGGTTCCGGCTGCTGCTGGTCGTGCTGTCCATTGTCTTCGGGGTGTTTATTGGGTATCAGTTGATTGGGGTGACGGCGGCGGGCTGGCATTTTTTCGGCTTGCTTCTAACCCGGAAATAGTGAAATGTGGCTGTCTTCGCCGCCGTCTTCGCATACCAATTACTCTTGCTAACAAGGTCTCACTCCCCCATGCCCGTCCGGACACACAGCATGTCCGCTGATAGGACTATGCCCGCCGTCGAAGTCGACATGGCCTACAAAAAAATGCTTAAGTACGTCATCATTGTCAAAAACTTTTTGGATGGATTCCAAATCGGAGCCGGGTTCCGGTTTACGGGGATGGATCACTAATCGCTTGATCTTTTTTCCATCCAATGCCTGCTCCATTTTTTTTATCTGTTCTTCGCTTACAATTGATTTTGTCATATATTTTGTTTTTAATGTGTGACATAGATTCGAACACTGTCAACCACCGGCTTTTGCGAGCTGGCAGGGTTGATCAGCGTAGCATACAACCAGATAAAGGATTTGGCAGCCGCCAGGGCTGCTGAGTCCGGGATTCCGGGATTATAGATGGTCGATACCTGTGAATTGCTGTCGCTGAGTGCGTTGGTGGCTCTGAAGGAGCCATTCACGGGAGTCCGGGCCACCACGTCGTAGGCATCCGAAAATTGAACAGCCGTCCCCATTGAAACCTTACCTCCATTCGTGTTGAAAAGGGATGCAGTGATGGTTATCTCTCCGCCAAAACTATCCGGAACCGCAAATGCGCTGGCGTCCACATGGATGGAGTCTGCCAAAGAGGTCACCAACTGAAAGGTCGTCTCATCGGTAACCGATGGACTTGTTTCAGTAGAGGCCCAAACTGTGTCCAGTCCTGCACGCAGGGAACTGGTCCAAACCGCGTATGCCGTCTTTTTCCCCTGCGGGATGTCCGTCCTGTCGGCTAGGACGGAGATGGTATCCTTGCCATTGGCAAAAACGCCGGTAGCTGTTCGGAACAAAACGATACTTTTGGCCGAATCGGCATTCCCGGGCAGCCGGGCATACAGGGTATCCCGGGAGCCTCCATCCGCCATCACCATCTGCGACGACACGGCTAGCTGAATACTTCTGAAACCGGCAACCGTGCGCTGGCAGCCCGCGGCGAGGATCAATCCCAAACCGCAATACAGGATGCCGGAAATTTTTTTGTATAGCATGATCAGTAGACTTTATCGGTTAACTTGGAGATCCAACTGACGATATCGAGGTCCAGCGCAAGGCTCACCTGCGGCCCGACCGTATACACCTGCTGAAGCACCGGGTTCTCACTGTTTCGCCGGTAGACCAGGATACCGGCTGTGGTCCTGAACCCCCTCGACCAGCGATAGGCTACCCCAGCGAGGAGGGACATGCTTTTGAACAGATCGCTGGTACCTTCCCTCGTCATCTGGTAAGTCGTCAACCCGATGACCGCCGACCAGTGGATCCCTTTCCTGTTCTCGATATTTGGAAGAGGGACGCTCTTATCAAGAGGCCTGAAACTTATGTTCACCCCTATATAGGGTCTTATCGCATATTGCGGCCGATGGCCGACGAAGGTTAAAAAATTCGTTAGCCCCAAATCCGGAATGATATAATTTCCCGATGCCGTTTTGATATCCTGCCCTTCGGGTTTTGTCGCGCCAAAAGATCTTGAACCCCCTAAGAGGAAGAGATTGTCGGAAGTCCGCTTCTTTATCTCCCCGGCTGCTTTTTTGATTGCGTCCTGTCGTTTTGCCACGGCCCGCAGGACATCGAAGACCTGGTTATAGATCAATAGCCGCTCGTCCTGGCTAAGTTGCCCGGCATAAGTGCTCAAATGAAAAAAGTAGCTGATGTTCCGTAACGACTCCTGTAACCGTTGAAGATTTTTAAGCCGAAGGTCTATGGCTGAATCCGGTTCCGGCTTTATGGGCTCAAACTCCTGGATATTCAACCTCCCCTCCGCAAATTCCGGCAGGGCCTGGGCAAGACGCTGCAAATTGAACAAGGGAATAATAAACTTACTGGAATCGGCGAATAGTTCATTAGCCACGAGATCTCCCGCGCAGTTGCAGCGGAAAAAATTTCCCGTCCCGAATTTTGGATCCGCCAGCAGCCGGTGCAGCGCGTCCAGGATACCGTCATAGGTTCTATCCTGACTGGTAATTATTTCATAATCCGCTTTTAGTCGATGTTCAAAGAATTCCAGGTAGGGATGATCTTTTGCCAATGGATTGTACGCCTCATCGTCGTCGCCCTTTTTGAAGGGCGGCCATTTTATCGCCGTGTTGGAAAACCGGACTTTCTGGGCGAGCGCTAAATCGTAATAATCACCTTCGGCCGAAGGGTCGCCGGTCAGTATTTTATAGTTGATAGCATTGAGCTTCCGTTGCAGGTCGTCGGTTATCCGATAGTAGAGATCCATCCCGAACTTCGCTCCTGGCGGGAGTTGCCGCCGGATAAAGAGCCGCAAAGCGGCATAGGGGCCTTTTTGGCTGGTGTCTACACGGCCAAACCTGGGCAGATCATCGGCAGAATAGACGACCCAATCCTTCGGCACGTCATGTTTATCGAACAAATACAGTTGAAAGCTGGTAAAATTATCCATTTTACTGCCGGAATCGACAGGAAGGGAAAGAATAAAGGTGTGGTCAAAGGGCACGGCCGTGGGGCTCCGGTGGGAATATGGATCGATCTTGATGACCGTGGTGTCGCTAAGGTAATGTTGCTGCGCAAAGCCGGCAGTAGAAACAGCCGCAACAAGCAGAAACGACAGAACTGTTGTAATACCTGATCTTGATACAGGTGTAAGCATGGTGGGAAAGTTTAGTATTCCTTAAGTTTGCAGGGGTTGAATTCCTGCGGGGTCTTATGCCATTCCAGCGGATAAGCAATCACCACCTTTCCGTCGGACCGCTTTTCTTTTTTCAGCCCTTTTAACATCCCCGCTTCGGCTTCGGAAAAAGAAATTACCGGGTTGGGCCGGATAATCCCGTCGTCGTAGAATGACACTACGGAATACGCATCGACCGCGGTTTTCTCAAGGAAGAGGACGGGAGTTTTGTCCGATCCTGCCGGCGGTATATGCCGCAGCAGATCGACAACCAGCATCAATTGGTTAGTCACCGTTGGCTTGTCGCCTTTTAGTTGACCAGGCAGGAACAGATACCGGCGATTCACGCTATCGTAATCAACGACTACGGCCGAAGGAGGGAGGCGTCTATTTTTGACGAAGGCGATCTGCCATTTTCCGGTGGGCAGTCGAAGTCTGTCGAGTTTAACGGTTGTGTCGTTCGGATCGATCTGCAGGGACTCAACGATGATCGACGACGTATCCGGGTACCAGGCATGCATAAGCTCTTCGGCGAAAGAGTTCGCCATGTCGGCATAATTAGCCAATTGGAAAAAAAGCCTGGTCTTCAGGATTGCTTTGACATATTTTACCCGAAGGTGGGCCGAATCCAGTCTCCGGCCGGCTTTACGGCGGAGATCAAGGAAATCATCCGGATCGACAGAAGTGCGTTTATGCTGAAACCGGATAAAATACCCCTTGTGCCTGACAAAGGCGGTGGCAACAGTGGAATCCGGAAACGTGATGCTGTCCCGGAAGGCCGCATGCTGGCCGAAACTGGAAAGACAGCAAAGGATGAAAACTATTCCCGTAAGAATACATTTCCGGATTGGCATTTGAAGGTTGGGGGTTGTACTATCAAGATTACTTCATTTCAAGCCGAAAAAAAACGGGAAAAACACCCATACTGTTTAGGCAAGGCAAAAAAGGGTGTTTTCACAGTGGAGCGACCCGTCAATTGACCTTATAACTAACGATCGTTTCCGTCTCAAAGCCATCCGGCCTGGTCTTTTTCCGACGATAGAAGAAATCGATGCTCGGCCGAAGGAGCGTGCTTGCCCCACTAAAGATACCTTTGATGGCGTATAGCCAATGGGGTGATTGCTTACCGGTCCTGGTCTCTTCCATCACCTGCGTTTCGCCTTTTTCAATACAATTCTGTTTCATTTTGTGTTTTTAAAATGAATAATCATAGGGGTACTGAAGGACCACCAGGCATTTACATGACAGATGTTCCAATCTACAGTCTGCAATTGGCAATCACACCTTTTGGCAGACGGCCACAGCAAGGTCAAAGTTTGGTTGGGATGAATTTGAACAAACAAGGAAGGACACGTTATACAGCACGACAGTAACGCTGCTGTATTTTTCTTTTTAGATACTCTAACGTTCAGAAGAGGTAAGCGATTGCAATGTCAAGATTTTTGCAGAAATATTAGTGGTCCTATTGAACCTCACCCTTTTCTTTCTGACGAACGATGGTTTGCGTCGGATAAATGCGGGATTAGCACTGATGGCGTCGAAGAGGAACTAATCCAACACGGACATGGTCAACTGGATGATGTCGTCAAAAGCGGCTTTGTCGGTGGTCGATTTACCGGTGACGCGGATGCCGACGATGGTATTGTAGAGGAAGCGGGCGAGCGCCCGGGGGTCCTTTTTGCCGGAGATCTCTCCGTTGCTCTGGCCTTTTTTGATCACCGTATAAAAGGTGTTCTCCAATTGCTGTTCGTTCTGACAGATGATGGCGTTGGCCTCCTTATCGTGGGAGGCGGTTTCTACTGCGGAGTTGATGAGGAAGCAGCCTTTGTGCTGCTTGTCGCGGATCATTTCCTGGATGGTGAGGTCCATCAATTGCCGGATCGCGGCTTTTGCCGGAATGGATCCATTGAGGAGTTGCGCGATGCCGGAGGTCTGAGCCTGCTGGTAGCTTTGCAATGCTTTCAGATAAAGTTGGCGTTTGTCGCCGAAGGTATCGTACAGACTGGAGCGGCTGATCCCCAGGCCCTCCACGAGGTCCTGCATGGAAGTGCCGTTGTATCCCTTTTGCCAGAATAGTTTGATGGCTTTTGCCAATACTTCGGTCTCATCAAAATCTTTTGTTCTTGCCATAATGGAAATAGCTTTGCTTACCGGATGATAAGCAAAGCTAATTATTTTAGTGGATACCGCCGCCTGGCGGAACCTGCCGCTTAGTGGACACCGCCGCTGGCGGTCAGCGTTTCGCCGGTGAGCCAGCCGGAGTCATCCGAGGCCAGGAAAACGGCGATCGAGGCGATGTCGCCGGGCTGCCCGATGCGGCCGAGGGGCGACTGGGAGGCGAGGTGTTTTTCGAAGTCGCTGCCGATGAATCCGGCGGTATGGGTGCCTTCCGTTTCTACCATGCCGGGATTGAGCGAGTTGACCCTGATCTTCTTAGCGCCTAATTCTTTGGACAGGACGCCGCTGATGGCGTCGACCGCGCCTTTTGTCGCCGTGTAGATCGAGCTACCGGCGGGGGTCAGCCGGGTGACGGCCGAGCCGATGTTGATGACGCTGCCTCCGCTGGTGCCAAAATTCTTCACTGCCTCCTGGGTCGTCAGCAGCAAGCCGAGGACGTTGGTATTGAACTGGCGGTGGAATTCTTCTTCCGTGACCTCTTCCAGCGTCGTGAACTTATAGATACCCGCGTTGTTGACGAGGATATCGACGCTGCCGAAGGCCTTTTTTGTTTCGGCGAAGAGCCGGGTTACGTCGGCTGCCTTGGACACGTCACCCTGGATGGCGACGGCCTTGCCGCCTTTACTTTTGATCTCCGCGACCACCTTATCGGCGCCTTCTTTCGAGGAGGAGTAATTGACGACTACTGCTGCACCGGCGGCGGCGAGGCCTTTGGCGGTTTGTGCCCCTATTCCCTTGGAGGCACCGGTGACTACGGCGACTTTGTTCGCTAGTTTGCTCATGGTTTGTTTATTTTCTTTTGATCTGTTATTTTGGACTGATCGTTCCACAAAGATAGGCATTTTTGGAATGATCGTTCCAGTTTTGGGGGATTTTACTTTTTCATGACAAATGGGAGATCTAACAAGGGGATTCACGGCCAATCGGCTGCCGTCCGGGCGAGTTGTGCCGCAATGATGGGTAATGCAGGATCCCCCGGCGCCAGGTAATCGCTTTTGCCAAAACTATTCAGGCATTTGTACAGGTCATCGCGGCCACCAAATCCATATTTCGCGAAGATGTCCATTATTAGTTGCCGCAGTTGGTTGCCGGACAGCATCCCGCGGCGCTGCCACGAAAGGAAGTAGGCAAGTATTCCAGTCACTACGTCCAGAGCGGGATCATCGCTCAGCGCCGTAAGCGCCGTCTTTGCGCTTTCGGCCACATCGGCGCCGGGCAGCCGGTCGCCAATAGAAAGAAAAGCCATCACCGCATCCATGCTGCTATGCTCCGCCTTTATCCAAACCGCCATCTGCTGCAACAATTCCGCCCGCGGGAGGTCCGGCAACCGAAAGCATACCGGTGCGATGAGTTCGATCCGGTCCCCCGGCGATAAAAAGTCCAGTGCCATGTCCACATAACGCATCAACTGCTCCCCATCAAGGGCAGACGCCACCCCTTTCAGAATGACGAGGATCTCCATCTCGTCAAACGGCTTATCCCGGAGGAGATCCAACACTTCGTCGCCGACCCAGGATGGCAGATCGCTCAATCCAAGCACCAAAAGCAATTCGTTGATAAGGTCACCTTTGTACTCGTGCTCCGGCATCTCCCCTCTCAAAGAGGGGCCAATAACCTCTTCGAAGACCATAAAGAATTGTTGGAGCAGTTGTTCGCGCAGGGGTGAAGCGGGCAGCGCGGGAAGGAGGGAGCCCAACCAGAAACACAGGTCCGGCGGATCAAGAAAGGGCCCTGCCGTCCCGAGCAGCGTGGTCAACTCGGCAACAGTAAGGTGTTTCGCGAGATAGCCGATAACCCCGGAGTTCGTTCTTGTCCTTGCGTCCGTCTGTAAGGCTCCCAATAATTCCGCGAGGACGCGATTGCGCTGCTCCGGGTCGGTCAATACCGGGAAGGCCCAGACCCCCGTCCGGAACCGCTGATAGGGTGTCCGCAGCAGCGGAAACAGGCCGGCAAAGAATTCCATCTGTGCATGCCCTATTTTATGGCCAAGGTTACGCCCAAAATTTTCATACGCCTCGTCATCCGCGCAGAAGCTGAGAAAATCGGCCTGTAGCGCGGCGAGGTCTTCCGCACCGGTTACCCGGTCCAACAGGGAAAGGGCAGCGAGAGACCGCTTTGGCGCATAACCCACGCCAGCCAGGGCTGCCAGATACTCCGCTGCCCCGAAGCTTTTGCCGATGTAGGGTGATAAGATCATGAGGAGATCTGCAGCGTAGGACTCTTTACACGTTAGCGTGTGTGTAAGCAGGAGTTGTCGTTGATGATCGCTAAGCAGCGCCGCCAGTTGCTGCTTTCCTCTTTCCTTTGCGATCAGGAAGCTCATCAATGCGGGGTAAAGATAGGTAATGAGGAATTCGTCCGACACAGCCCGGATCTGTTCTTTGGTGCAACGGGCGGCAAACGTGAGCATTACTTCCGCTAGTTGGTATCCGTCATTGATGGATTGCGCCATTTCGAGGATCGCAAGCGCGGTGGAAGATCGTTTCCCTTTCTCTATGTACCGGGCTGCCGTCGATAGGATCTCCGCCTTCCACGAGGCAGGTGGCAGGAGAAAGCATTCCTGGAGAAAGTCCCCGGCGGCCGCTGCCTGTTCGGCCCCTGTGAGCACCGTTATCCGGATGAGCTCACATCTTACGTGCATCTCGAGGTCCGTGAGGCGGTCAAGGGAAGCCGTAAATTTGTCCAGGAAGGGGCCGGTCAATTTCTTCTGCAGGAGCCAAAGATTGGCGTAGTACTCGTTATCCTCTATGTCTCCTGCCTGGTCGATGGCCTTTATCAGCTCTTTTTCTACTTCCGGTGCGTGCATCGGGAATTTATCCGCGTCGTGATGCGCGATCAAATGGAGGACGGCATTTCTACCATAGGGGGCGGCCCGGTCCAGCTGCCGGGCGTATTCCAGTGCTTCCGCGAAGAGGGACCCGGCAAAATACGGCGCAAGCTGCTCGAATTGCCTGGACGTGCGCGGGTTGTTTTCGGATGACCGTAAGACATACAACGCCTCCCGGCAGAGGGTCTTTCCCAACGCCGGATCGTCCACCGCCCAGGCGAGTTCGCAAAGGGCGTCCGTCTTGTAGACGTCGCCCATTCTGCCCAGCGGACCTTCGTCCGGGTCGATCGCCCTGGCCGAGCGGATCGCCTGCGCGAGAATTGCCGGCCGCGCCGCCGCATCGGCATAGCCAGCGAGGGCCATCGTCACGGCACATCGCTGATGCTCTTCGAGAGAGTCGTCCATGGCCTTTGTGAGGACAGCCACGATCTCTTCTTTCCCTTCGGGGTGGGACGTATCGAGACTCCTAATGGCGACGGTACGGGCAAACGGGTCATTGAATCCCCCTGCCGCCCGCAGGAATCCGGGGAGGGCCGCGGCGGGTAGCCGGGGGCCGATGGCCTTTAGCGCAGCGAGGATATGTACGACATGGGGAGAGGTCAGCGCAAGATCGAGATACCAATCCGCGTGCTGTCCATCCACCACCGGGCTGATGGCGACAAGGGCGTCGGACCGTTTTCGATCGTTGTCGAGGATGCCGATGTAGGACAGCGCCTGTGTGCTGCTCCAGACTCCCTCCGCCACCAGCAAGTACAGTAGTTGTGTGGGAATACTCTCGGCGGCGCTGATCACGCTGGCCCGCACCAGCAGCACCCGGGTGACCAATAGCAAGCGTTGCTCCTGCTGCTGCGCATCGGACGAATCGACGAATCGGGCGGCGGCCCAGCGGAAGATCCGCTCAAGATCGACAAGATAACCGGAGTGATTCCCTTCCAGGGTATACCAGGCGTCTGCCCAGGGGCGGTCCAGCAGGGCCACGGCCTGCGGCATCCGGTGTTCCGCCGTCGCCAGATGAATGCCCAAATGCCGGACGAGGTATTCGGGGATCTGGTGCGCGGCCGCCTTCCCCCACCGGGCCGCTGCTTCCCCCTCGGATAATCCCCAATCGATGATCCTATTCAGATGTGTCTGCCGTTCTTTTTCGGACATCAACTCCTGCCGGACGAATTCGACAAACTTGTCATGGAAGAGCGTGAACCGTTTTCCCGCTTTCGTGGTGACGATGAACCGGTGCAACTTACTCAAGGCCTCCCGCA
>Ga0206888_1051_pt1 | contig 25945 bp, 21 predicted proteins | sample Alteio_BWOrgHeat_90_FD_153258 | JGI IMG/M metagenome (GOLD analysis project Ga0206888, IMG submission 153258) | Enriched cells from forest soil in Barre Woods Harvard Forest LTER site, Petersham, Massachusetts, United States - Alteio_BWOrgHeat_Nextera4 ... | reverse complement strand
TTTGCTTACTGTAGGTATTGTAGTTGGTTTGCTTACTGTAGGTATTGTAGTTGGTTTGCTTACTGTAGGTGTTGTAGTTGGTTTGCTTACTGTAGGTATTGTAGTTGGTTTGCTTACTGTAGGTGTTGTAGTTGGTTTGCTTACTGTAGGTGTTGTAGTTGGTTTGCTTACTGTAGGTGTTGTAGTTGGTTTGCTTACTGTAGGTGTTGTGGATTGATTTGTAGTTCGTGTAGTTGGTGGTGAAGATGGTTTACTTGCTGTAGGTGTAGTAGATTGAGTTGCGTTAGTTGCTTTGCTGAGGTGAGTTACACTGGGCGAACTGCTGGAGTGAGTTACACTGGATGAACTGGATGGAGATGTAGTTGTTGATGGAGATGTAGTTGTTGATGGAGATGTAGTTGTTGATGGAGATGTAGTTGTTGATGGAGATGTAGTTGTTGATGGAGATGTAGTTGTTGATGGAGATGTAGTTGTTGATGGAGATGTAGTTGTTGATGGAGATGTAGTTGTTGATGGAGATGTAGTAGGTTGAACAGCAGCCTCTGCAAGGTGGTTATTAGATGGATTGGTTCCGTCGGAGACAGTACCAGGTAGAGAGTGACTGGGAGTTAGTGAGCTCAAGTGTTTTAAGGAGAATGCAAACTTGGAGAGATGCTGCGATTGTATGGTTATTTCACATTTTGATGGACTAACTGATTTAGATGATATCTCACCAACGCTAGAAGTTGTCCATGAGCCTGAAACTCTCGTGTAGGCATCAACGTAGGGGCAGCCGTTAGAATCTATTTGTGAGGAGCTTGAGTTGTCCTTATTTACAATAATTGTTAGGGTCGGGGATAAAGCGAGGTTAGATGCAATTGACCAATTAAAACCCACTCCCTTTTCCTCAAAAGGATGTTTTACATCAACGAAAAACGCAGGTGTATTGGTTATTCCGCTAGAGCTTATGCTCTGAGGGATTTTCTTGTCTACCTCAACAACAAACCAATTCATTTTTACTCCAGCAGATTTTGCGGTAGGTGATGATTGTACGTCAATCTTTTTCAAACCACCAAAACTTGGAATAAGTGAGTTTGCCACCGAAATGATCATCTCTTGACCTGATATTACCCCAGATACAGGTGGAGTGGCTATGACATAACCTGATGTCAAATTCACATTTGTCACTACGGTTGGCATTATGCTTACAAGACTAGTTGAATTTGGCAAAGAATAATTTTCAAGACCTATTGCATTGATGATTGTTGAACCGTTTGTCAACGGTGCAAAAGAAGTACTTAGTAAAACTGATGATGCTGAGTTTATTGAAGTATTAATAGCGGTTAAATTTTTTGATCCTGCTAAAATTATTTGCGGTGTTTGATCTTCATTATTTATAATACTAGAATTGACATTGTTTACAATTCTAGCGGAAGATGATGTCCATTTATTTAATACACTGTCGTTTAGGGATGGAGACATTATCAGTGTCGAAGGTTGTTTAGTAAGGTCAGCACTAATTGGTACCACTTGAAATGTGGCAGTTTTGTTCAGATGTGATGGACGTATGTTTTTTATAGTGGAACTAAGAAGTGAAAAAAATCCTGGTGGAACATATACTTGACTTATTACATATTTACCCTTAGGAACTTGAGAAATTTTTATCACGCCATTTCTTAATCCATCTTCGTCACCATTACCTCCATCTGTAACCACTAGCATTCCCAACCCAGTTTTTGGATTTGGTGATATGCTATAAGATGCGCCTGGAACCAAAGAGCCAGATAATGTCTTTATAGTTATTGTGCCATTAAGATTGCCGTTAATGTTGCCATTAGTTGATGTCATGAGATGATGATCCTTTATTGTTATTGAATCAGAAAGTGTGAAGTTGCTTGCTTTTGAAAGATCAATATTATCCATTGTCATCATGGTATCAGAGAGGGATGCATTGTTGTAGCTACCAATTGCATAGCTAGTCCGAATGTCAGGACTTTGCAATCCAAAAATCAAACTTGTAATAATGATAAGCAAAAATCCAAAAGATGAGACCCTCCTGAACACTACCTAAATCACAACCCCGATTATCATCTACACGCTGTCCTAAATAACAATTTCTTGAAAGATTTTCATTATTTAGAGTAAAGATTGTAGAAATTTTTAATAAGGATATAATGGTCTGGATTTTGAATTTTTTAGATTCTGTATGTAATATATTTTTCATACACAGTTTATTTAATGATCTAATCTGATCGTTTGTAAATGCTTTCTGCAGAATTTGAAGCTTCTAAAACTAGATCAACTAATCGAATAACATTAAGACTACCAAACAGCATTTTGGAGAAATTAAAAAAAGAAGCGGAAAGAAAAGACATTCCATTGAATGCCACCATTACAAGAATTTTATCCAAAACCACAACTTATGATATAGAATTTAATGCTATTCCCACAATCACAATGTCACATGTTTTATTTTCAAAAATAATAAATAGTATAGATGATGTGACGTTAGAAAAAATTGCAGACGAGGGACCTGATATGATCAGAAAACTCTTTACAATTATTGGAATAGAATATGAGCTTGATCAAATAATACAAAGTTATTTTGTAATGTTTAGTAAATATTGTGGATGGTTCAAATTCAATTATGAAATCAACCAAACAAAATATAGATTTGTTTTTGAAACTCCATTAGGAGCCAAGTGGACAAAATTTCTAATAATGTATGTTAGAAACATTTTAGATTCACTAAAAATTCATATTGATACAGAATCAATACATGATAATGTCATTCTTTTTGAATTTAGAAGCTGCGAAATACGGTTTGACACCAAGTGACGCAATCTGCCTCTAAATGCCTATATGTCGTTTCTAAAATTGGAAATCACCCTTGAATACAAATGAGACTATCATTAGTGAGGTTTCCCATACTAGCGAAACAGTTTGGCTCAAACCAACCCATGATTTTCGAATTCAGAAATGTGCTCATTGCAATCAAGAGATGGAGATAGCCGAAGGTTCTGTAATTTTTGGAGAAAGATGGTATCACAATTCTTGCTGGAAATCATTTAACAAATTTTCCTAAAAAATTATTAAAAAATTGAAATCATTAAGGTTGTTGATATATTTGTGATGTAGTGATAATTTTTTTCCAAGGTCCATCTGGTACCTGTTCACTATTTACGAATTGCCAGCTAACGATATTTTTATTGTCTGTATATAGGCCGATATAATCGCTGACTGCAGGTGATACATCTAGTCCTGAATTATTAGCAGATTTATTTTTGGGTAAATTATTGCCAAAAACATAACTTGCATCGTCATATACATTTGGACCGGCATCTTCCCATTGTGCATAGGCAGTCTTGTCTCCTTTAATGATTTTTATCCATTTATTTTTGAGCATTGACTCTGAATCAGTCCAATTCTTTTCATTAGCCCAATAGACAACTTTGTAAGCATCTGATGCTCTGCTCCCGTTGATATAATCGTTATATGGTAATGCAAAGTAAAACGGGTTTTCTAGTGGAAGAAATTTTGCAGGAAAGTATCCGTTTCTTGATGTAGGATCATCTATTCCTCCATAGTGTTCTAGCCATTTGTCATCCCAAATACTGGCAAGATTATCTATGAATTGATTATCTTGGTCGGCAGGTTCACCTACCCAGAAAAACGTGGTAGTAATGTTTTGATGTAATGGATAGATGGAATCGGCATTCATTGAATCGTTGGTGATAGTCTGAAAATTGAATTGAATGACGTTCTGTGACATTAAAAATTTAACTGCGTTGTATACTTCATCTTCTGATATCTTTCCTTTTTCATACCAAGTGAATAGATTACTAGTCCAAACAGGAATTGTTTGATTTGTAATATGTTTTGGAATTTTACTGATTGTTACTATCTTGAGACCATCATTTCTAACTTCGTCAATTAACAATTCTAGTTCATGAATTTGGTTTTCATCAGCAGTGTTGGAATAATTCAAGGCTTGCCTAACAGAGTATTCCTGTGGATGCATTACTATTATAGCGTAACCATATTTTTGTAGGCTATCCATGATTTCTGCAAATGTTTGTCTATGGTTTTCACTATACCAATAGGTATTACCGTCATTAAGATTTCCAGTTTTTGCGGTACCCGGAAGATGATACACTACTGTATTTTTAATCAGATAGTGAGGAGCATCTTGTGTTGTGTTTGCAGAAATATACTGAAAGTTATTTTGAAGAAATGCAACCATAATATTTGAATTAATGGTATTAAATGGCGGAATAAATACAGATGGAGTAATTCCAAAGAGACTCGATATCTTGTCATTTGTGTTTTTCATCAAGATAGACTGCATATCTAGATTAAATTGAGTAAAATCTTCATGATTCCAACCGTGGTTTGCTATCTCTATTTCTGGATTTCCCAATTTTAGTTTTGATTTTATATCGTCGGTTATTTTTGCATCTTGACCTATGTGATTACCAATTATTCCTATTGTTAAACTAGCATTTTTCTGTTGGAACGTATCAATTATCTTTGTTTGAACATTATCTAACCAATAGTCTTGGATATCATCAAGCCTGAAAGCTACACACTGACATGACTCTGTTGAAGCGTATGATATTTGGATTATTCCTGCAAATAATAATACTGCAGATGATACAAAAATTATCTTCATTTAGTTTAATACCATAAAATAGCAACATATTACTTGCATGGTATAAGTTTTGTAACAAACCATCATTTTACTACCCTTTAAACGTACTAGTACTGTGTCAGAAATTAAAAAACCAAGGGTAGATATCGTTCAGATAATTCTTATGTGTGGAATATTTGCAGTGTTATTTTATACTGTATACCTCATGAGCACAAACTTGACTATGATCTCACTTGCTTTTGCAGCTGTGATTATGTTTTATCAGCTTTATAGTGCAAGAGGAAACCTCTCTTCAAAATTCAAATATGCAAAAAAAATGCCAGCCCCGTTTGCTATAATCATGATCGTACTTCCAATAGTCTTAGCATCAGTTGCTGCATTTGAAGGATATTCCATTTGGCAATCTCCTAATAGAATTATAATTTTGTGGGGAATGACTATAACATTTTGGAGTACTATGATGTTTGTGCCACTTGCAGTATACAGCAAATACAGAGAAGATCTACAACCAGAACCTGCTGTCTATCCATCCGTGAGTGTGCTAGTTCCAGCATATAATGAAGAAAAAGTTATTGCTCGAACCATAGAAGGTTTGTTAGAATCGGATTACCCAGGTAAGGAAATAATAGTTATCGATGATGGCAGTAAAGATAAAACTTTGGAAGTTGCAAACAGATACAAAAACAAAGTCAAGGTCTTACACAAAGATAATGGTGGCAAAGCCAGTGCCATGAATTACGGTCTTGCGTTTGCAAAGGGTGAGATAGTCATTATAGTTGATGCTGATACCATAATTGGTAGACAAGCATTAAAACAGATGGTCAGAGGTTTTGGAACCAACAAAGATGTTGCCGCAGTTGCTGGAAATGTCAAGGTTAGAAATAGAGTAAATTGGCTTACTTGGACACAGGCACTAGAGTACGTAGCAGGAATTGAGATAATCAGAAGAGCCTTTGATTATTTTGGTTCTATTACTATTGTTCCTGGAGCATTGGGCGCATTTAGAAAATCTGTACTTGAGGGAGTTGGTTCTTATCATAAAGATACTCTAGTTGAGGACTTTGATGCAACAATAAAGGTCCTAAAGTCTGGATTTGTAATTCAAGGAACTACTCAGGCAACAGCATATACCGAAGCTCCTCAGAGTTTACATGATTTTTACAAACAACGAAAAAGGTGGTACCGGGGAAATGTCCAAGTACTTTCAAGACATTTTGAGACAATAGTAAATCCACGCTATGCGTTCTTGTACAGAATCGCATTTCCTTTTATGATAATTTCAATGATAGTATTACCATTTGCAGGACTTTCCGTAATCATTACTTCAATAATAGAAATTATCAGCGGCGATGGTTTTTTTGTATTGCAAATGTTCACATTGTTTGTTATTTTGCAATGTTTCATGTCAGCATTAGCAGTACGAATTGATAGAGATGATCCTAGATTGATTGCATTTTCTCCATTTCTAGTATTAGGATACAAGCAGCTAATAGATTTTCTTCTCATAATGGCAGCACTACAAGCACTGTTTAAAAGAAAAACAATGTGGACAAGTGCTAAAAGGATTGGTATTTGATAAAATGATAGACCTATTGGAAAAACAAATTACAAAATATATCACATCGTTTTTTCTTGTACTGATAATCTTACAACCTATTCTTGTTTATGCTGATCAAGGTACAGGTTCCATTGAAATTGATGTAAAATACACAAACCAAGACAGAGCAGATTATTCTTCAATGACAGTAAAAGTATATCAAGATTTTAACACAACTCCCTTCAAAGAGATTACATTACTATCTGCCAATCCCTACAACATAGTTTCTCTTCCAATTGGGCACAAATACAAAGTCGAAATATATGCAAATGGGATGTATGCAACCACAGGGTATGTGGATTTACAGAACACCCAAGAAGTACTACCTCTGGCAATGCCTTTGCCCGGAGGAATGCGTTTTAGTGTTTTCTATAATGATGGACTTACTCCCCTAGATGGCGCTAACATATCAATAAAATCCCAAGATGGAAAGCAATGGACCCAAGGCACAACAGACAACAATGGACAGACCATACGATTTTGGGTACAATCAACTAACTTAGAAAACAACTATTACATTGCAGGTGTTTCAATTGGAACAAATCTTTTGTATTTATATTCTCCTGTTTCACTTAAACCAGGAATTCCACAAGATTTCAAAATAGTAACACCATGGCCTCCCATAGTAAACAGCCTTTTGACAGCGGAGGTTTTCAAGGATTCATCAAATACAGTAACAAGTGCAGATGGAAATTTTTTGGTAGAATTATACGATGGTAGTGGAAATAAAATTAAAAATTCTCCAGCAAACGCAAGAGGACAAGCTTTCTTTTCGAATCTCAAAGTTGGTGACTATTTATTTCGTGTAATAAACTTGAATGACAATAGTGAATGGGGAAGCTCCAAAATAACAATCGACGGAAAACAAAACATTATACAAATTTTCAAAAGCCAACCTGTAATAAAAATTGGTGGACAGACATACAATGCTACAAAAAATCAACCCCTACAACCATCTAATGCCTCAAATAATCAGGTCCTGCAAATATCTAACGTAACAAAAAATCCTACGCCAAGTAACATTCCAAACTGTCAGTGTGTAGCTTTCAGGCTTGATGATATCCAAGACTATTGGTTAGATAATGTTCAAACAAAGATAATTGATACGTTCCAACAGAAAAATGCCAGTTTAACAATAGGAATAATTGGCAATTCCTTTGGCAGTGATGTTAAACTGACAGGATACCTAAAAGACAAGATCAAGGCAGATAACCCATCAATACAAGTAGCAAATAGCGGATGGAAGTTTGAAGACTTTACCACATATAGTCAAAGTGATCAGTCTTCACTTATCAAAGAATCTAATGACAAGATATTCACATTATTTGGAATTACACCGTCAGTCTTTATTCCGCCATTTGGTAAAATTAATAACGATACATTTGATGCGATTTATAAAAATAACATTACTTTTCTTAGCGCAAACACATTAGCCTATCATACCGTTTATTCTTCATCAAATACAATACATCTATTTCCAGCAACTGCCTCAACTGGCTATGCCAGTACTGGCAATAGCACGTTACATAGATTAACTAATGATGAGATATTTACTAACATTCAGAATAGCTTACACAACTATGGTTTTGCAGTAGTTACTATTTCTTTCCAAGACTATGCCGTAAATAATGGAACTGCACAAAACAAACCTGATCTTCAACAAATTCAACAGATTGAAACATTAATTGATCAGATCAGAAATAATGGAATAAAGATTGTAACTTTAAATGGAATTAGCAATGAAGAAACATCAATTCTAATTCCAGCGTGGATTAAAAACAATGCAGGCTGGTGGGTAGACGGAAAGATCTCTGATTCTGATTTTATTAGTGGAGTTCAGTATATGATACAAAATCACATCATAATTATTCAAAACCTTCCAAAGTCAGGAGAATCAAATGGTCAGGCCATTCCCTCATGGGTAAAGAACAATGCCGGATGGTGGGCAGAAAATAAAATTTCAGACAATGATTTTGTCAAGGGCATAGAGTTTTTAGTACAACAAGGAATAATCAGAACTTAGAATAAAAATTCAGGCTTGCAGTCTATTTTTTTGGCCCAACCATTTCATCACTTTTGACATTCTGATCCCATTTTCCACGAATCCCTTTTACCAACACAAATACACCCCCTCCAATCAGACCTAATGATACAGCTAAGAAGAAAAATTTGTCTTGCATTTTTTCGTCACATTTTACTTTGATAGCTTGACTGTCTGGTGTGTAATTATAGCAAACTCCAAACTGATCAGCTTGAACTGTATACTGTTGATATTGCGTGCCAGTTATACCTCCTAAAAGAAAACCAGCAAATGTCAGAGCAGAACCTACTATTATAAGTCTAGTATCACTCACACGTGTAATTTGTATCGTGTAATATTTAATGTTGTGAGCCTTTAATGTTTTAGGGATATTTCTATGGTTTTTGGATGGGGAAAGAAAAAATCTACAAACGAGACAGTTAAATCAACAAGTCGGGAAAGACAAATTTCATTTTCAGATATCAATTTAATTTTAAAGGAAAATGAAACTCGTTTACTTGGAAAAATCTTTGAGCAGGCAAAATCTATAAGAGAACAAATAGATATAGAACGAAAAAACGTCATGCAAATAATTTCAGAGTTTGAAAATGATGATCTGGGTTCAGAGAATGTAGACAAATCCCTAAAAGTGCTTATAGAACGAGGTAAAAAAGCAGTAGTTTCCGGACTCGAAAGAGAAACTGCTGTAACTCTATCAAACCCAGAAACTTTTTCCAATTTGGCAAATCTAAATTTGCAAACAGGACAGATGTTAAAAAGGATAGGAGACATTCTGGGATTAAATTCACGTGTAATGCATGTTTTCGCAAGAAAGTATGCAGACAAACTCAAAGAAGATCTTGCAGACATGACCAAAAACAAAAGACAGTTACAAACCTTAGTTGATGAATATACTAATTTCGAATCAATATCTAAAAATATTTTAGAAAGTATTGCAAAAATAAAAATTTCAAAAAATGAAAATGAAGATAAAAATCAGGAATTAATCAAGTTAAAAAAAGAAATCGAGGATCGTAAAATAACAATTGATAATCTGCAAAAAGAAATACAAAACCTCAAATTAACAAATGCATATCAAGAATTTTTAAATGTCAAACGAGATATAGAATCTCTAACGCCAGAAAAAAATACTGTTAAAAATGAAATTGACGCACAATTTTCAAAGATATCAAGACCTCTTGGAAAATATAGCTATATCTCATCTCTTGAAAAACCTCTCAAAAACATTATGGAACGTTTAGTTGTGGAACCATCAGAGACAATCACAAATGAAAATAAGAATATGGTCATTGAAATACTACAAGCAACGATAAAGTCAGTAGTAGCAGGCAATGTCTCTGTTAAAGATTCACAAAAAGCAGTAGAACAAATCGAGGAGACAATAAATAGGTTGGATGAATTCATCAAGCTAAAAAACAATCTATCCAAAAAGATGAATGATTTGGAGAACAGACTTTCTATTTTCAATATTAAAGATTTGGAGGAAAAAGAAAAAAAAATAGTAAGAATAAAAGAAAACACATTACAAATTGAATCCTCTATAAAAACACTGGAAAAGGAAATTTCTGAAGAATCAAACCGTACACCAGAACTTATTCATGACATTGAAACAAAGCTAAGTGAAGTTTCCAGAGCTAAAATAACTTTGAAGCTTTAAGACATGGAGTTTTATATTCTTCGAATATTAATTAATTTGGATACCAAGATAATCATATGATCTTCAAAAAAGAAAAATTACGACGAACGATCACTATAACAAAAGATTCACGCGATGGAATTTTGACTTATTGTAAGCTTAATCACCCAAACGAGGGAATTCTGATCTTACGTGGAAAATCTAAAAAAGGAAATGTTACAGTAAACGGTTTGGTAATTCCGCCTTTTTCTCATCATGGTCCTACCTTTGCTGGATTTCCACATTCATTTTTGCCATTCGATCCTAGCTATGTAGGAACCGTTCATTCCCATCCAACTGGATCTGCGCGACCTTCAGTCACAGACTTGCACAATTTTTTTGGATTTGTTTCGTTGATTGTACAATCCCCTTATGAGGATGACGATATTTTTGCATATGATCGAGATGGCAACCTACTTGAAATCACAATAAGTTCAGACGAATTATGACAAAAACTTATAAGCTTTTTGCAACAAGATGAAGTGATTGATTAATTACAAATCATATTTGATTTTCCTTTTCGGTTCTCTGGCTGTTAGTATAGGACTGCAGATGATCCTGCCGTGGCCATTTGGATTAATGGCAGCCCTAGCCATCTTTATTGTATTTCCGCTATTCTTAAGAAACAGGGCATTGAAGAGAATGGGCGGATTTGGGGGTGACCCTGGCGGTGGTGGAGGATTCTTTGGACAAAGCCAAGGTGTAAAGTACATTTGTCTTGCATGTAGCAACAGGTACAAGGGCGGTTCTTGTCCAAGATGTGGCTCCAAGATGAAAAGAGCAGATTTTTAGAGACTAACATCAAATCATTATGACGCTTGAAGAACTCCGAAAAAAAGCATTATTTCAAAATACAATAGACACTTGGATAATGTTATGTGAAGAAACTAAATCTGATTGGTACTCGCCAGAAAATTACAAAAAATTCATTGCTCACCTTACAAAAGGTGGTTTGAAAATGCAAAAATTTCCGCTTTGCATAAAGGAATCTGGAGGTATGTATCAACGAGGAAGAGACAAGACACAGTTCGCAGAATCCCTTGCCCAAGAGACTGATCCTAATGCAGCTGCGTACACCATAAAGCTAAATGATGAAATAATAAAAAGAATCAGACAGTTCAATCCTACCGCTTTAGCCTAGGATTAACTATCACGTCCATTGCGTGTCCAATAAAGACAAATGCTAATCCCGTTACTGCAATCATAATTCCTGGAGGCAGGATCCACCACCAAAGCCCCCTTGCCGCAGCACCATAAGTATTGGCATCGTGTAGAATTTGTCCCCACGTTGGAAATGTTGGATCACCCAATCCCAAAAAGCTAAGACCTGCCTCAGTTGTGATTGCTGCTGGCACAGATATTGCAACGGTGGCAAATGCAAATGGCAAAAGCTGAGGAAGAATGTGCTTGAAGATAATTTTACTGTCTTTTTGCCCCATTATCTTTGCAGCTTCTACATATTGGAATGTTTTAATCTGCAAAGCCATACTTCGCGAGATTTTTGCAGTTCCAACCCATCCAAAAATGACCAAAAATCCCACAATCAGAAATATGCTGTTTCCAATTGTAATTGCCAAAATGATCAATAGAGGCAGAGCGGGCATGGCATAAATGACATCATTAAAGCGCATCAATGACTCGTCAGTCTTTTTTCCCTTGTAGCCTGCAAATACACCATAGATTAGCCCAATAACTACAGACCCAATTGCTACTGTTATGCCGATAAACAATGCAAGTGGAGTTCCCCATAACAGCCCAACAGTCAAGTTACGCCTGAGTTCATCGGTGCCCATCAAACCATACACTTTACCTCCTAAGATGAATTTAGAAGGCTCTAGACTTGGTTTTGATTTAACACTATACAGATTCACTTTGAAGGAATAATGCCCACTTGATACTTGATTCTTATCAGTCTTAGAAAAAACAATATCCTGTGCAAGGAGCAAATCAATAGGGAACATAAAACTGTCTTTATTCTTTCTGAGATTTTTTATCATAGAATCATCCGTTGAGAAAATAAACCCATGATATGATATCTCGGTTTTTGATTGCGGAAGTGAGGTTGATATCAACTCTAGTTCTTTACCGTCTGGTCGCATCACCCAAATTTGTAATAATGGTGAACCGGTATATTTTGCAGTATATTCATAGATAAAATCACTTGGAAATTTATCATAGTTATAATCAACATCAAAAATATTTGTAGTAAGAAAGATTTCGCCGACATTTTGTGATCCTACTTGAGGATTTTGTAGGATCATGTGTTCCGGCATTTTTTCGGAAAGGAAATAATTCACCCATGCAGGAAGAGCTGATTTTGGAAAAGTAAGCCAGTTTGCAGGATCGTTCCACTCTTGAAAACTCTCTATTGGAATTGTAAAAACAGCTACTGCCGACATTGCAAAAAGGAGTACGAGTATTCCTATACCGACTAGGCCTATCTTACTTTTTGAAAATTCACGCCATATTTCTTTTGAAGAAAAACTCATCCTTTTCGCACCCTTGGATCAAAGTAACCGTACAAAATATCAGCCAAGAATATGCTTACTAAGAAAAATGCCGTCAAGACGTAGGTTTCACCAATTATTACAGGTAAGTCAAGAACGGTAATTGCTTCATAGTACAGCCTCCCCATCCCTGGCCAATCAAATACAGCCTCGGTAATTATGGCACCGCCAAGTGAACCTGAAAGGCTCATTGCAAGAACAGTGACGATAGGAGGAGCCGCATTCCTGAGTGCGTGAGTATAGACTATCTTTTTCTCACTAATACCAGCTGCTCTTTTTGCCATTACGAAATCTTCTTGCATTATTCCAACAATGAAATTTCTTACCAGATATGCCCATGAACCAAACCCAATAAGCACTAACGTAATTAATGGAAGTGTCATGTGATACAAGAGCGCGCCAAGATACCCAGGATCTGTTACAGGAATTAATGGCGTAGCCCTTGCTGGAAATATTTGATACACAAACGCAAATACAAAGATCATAAGCATTCCTATCCACCAGACTGGGAAGCTGCTGCTAATGACAGCAAAAGTTGAAGTTATCTTGTCTAGCTTTGAGCTTATTTTGCTTCCTGAAAGTGCCCCAAGAAATATTCCAATTAATGAAATTATCAAAGTTGCAGTTGTAAAAAGTAAAATTGTTCGCGGCATCTTTTCAAGTATTATATCTTTGACATTAGATGAGCCAGTGTCGCTAGTAAGAAATTTTGCGTGTCCAAAATCAAGTGTCAAGATCTTGTACATTGCAAGCCCAAGTCGTGGAGGATAATACCAAGGCTTGTCAAGCCCAAGTGCATTAACTCTTTGATTGATTTGATTTTCTACAAATGCGTCCAAGTCTTGTGGATTTTTGAAACTTGCAATAAGGTGCTTATTGTCAGTAACTTGCTGTCTTATCTCTAATGCAACACTTTGTTTCAGGATGGCATCCATGTTTGAACCAACAAGTGCAATAGTAATCAGCAGCGTAGCCATTAACACCCCAAACATTGTTACGGCCCGTTTTATGATGAATGATTTAAAGCTCATCTTTATTTGATAACCATCCTAGAATTAATAACACCTAAGGGTTTCTTTCTTTTCTTTAATGCAATTGTAATTCCAATAGCAATTGCTACCAAGACAATACCAACTAGAACATAGTTATAACCAACAATTGTTGTACCACTGACAGGTCCAAAATTCTCAGGAATTGTTTTGTTCTCACCTTGAATTCCTAAAAAGCTAGTATAAAAAATATCAGGTTTGAGAGCAGATTCGGATACGGCAAATATCTTCAAGTCATTTGCTCCTAGACTCAAAAGTGAAGTTTGTTCTTTTGATAACGTGATAGTTGTGTTTCCGGTATCAGATTGCAGAGTACCATAATCTACCATTTTACTATCGGCATTAAGAAAATAATAGTAAACTGTAGAACCTGGTGTAACTGAAATTGGAATTGCCAATTCCTTACCAGTTGAAATAGTTGTAGGAACATCAACTTGATTTATCTTGGCAATAGATACATTCTCAAATTTTTTCCAATATCCTGCTACAAATGGGTAGGTCTTATCATCGAAAACCTTTATTGTTATTATTCTTGCCTCTGGAGAATAGTTATCAAGATAGAATGGCCCATTGCTTATTACTGCATGATCATGATTTTTTATCCACGATATAGAGGCTGAATATCTATCATCATAATATTGAGAATTTTCTGTAAATCCAGCTAATGCAACTGGAATAGAATTTGCTTTAGAAAATTCTTCTAAATTTGATTTTATCATACTTGCATCATTTGGAACTAGTAATGAGATCCAATCAACATTTTTACTGACAGATTCCGATCTTGAAAATGCAACCTTGCCATCAGTCACAGATTTTTCCATGGCATAAAATATCTCCCAAGGCATCGAAGGAAATACACCGGCAGAATCAGCAATTTCTCCCTCATCAAAGTGCCAATAGTCCTGATAAACTTCGATGGTGTTTTTATCAATGACTCTAATTCCAATTAACGTCTTTGCTGCCTGATTTGCCTTTGGTGAATATTCAGAATCAAAGGTCTTGCTATTTTCTGTAGGTTCCGCTCCCCATTGGTACAGAAAATAAATCGAGTACAAGACATCGTTCATGTCCATAGGCTGGCCATTATGCCAGTTTCCAAATTTTAGATGAAATGTTACCTTACTTGTAGATTTTATGCCATTACCAACTTGAATCCACTTTTGCTGTACAGGATCCCATTTTATTGCGTTAGCTGGCACATCTAGTTTTCCAATTGGTCCTGCAGTTTCCACTTTCCAATCAGAACGAATAGGAATAGTGATGCCGGTATACGGATTCTTAAAGCTTCCAGGATCAGATATAGCGCCCAATATTTGCTGGCTTGTGGAGTCACTAAAACCTGCAATTGGATTCCAAGCACCTTGGTAAATGTTCTTTACACCAATTGTCAGCGAGTCTGAATTATCTTGTGCATTAATTGGAGTAAATCTACTTGTGATTCCTGCACCAAAATCATTTACGATGCCATCTACTTTTTGGTTTGAAACATACTGATCTATTTTACTTACAAGAAAAATTCTGACAGATTCTTTAAGGCCCTCATCAACTGCTTTTTTTAGCAAGTCAGTTCTTTGTTCTGCAGAGGTAAAGTTACCAACAAAGATACTTTGTGAGACAGAATCCATGTAGTCGTCTTTATAATTCCAATATGATGGGTTGTTGAACCCAGGCATGTTAGAAAACCACGGAGAATACATCTGAGCTGTTACAACAGAGTCATATCTTACAAAGCCACTTGATGCCCAACCTTCAGTGTAAATGTTCCACTTGAGATCATATGGATTTGATCCATATACGATTGTAAATGCCTTGTTTAAATCCCCATAATCCTTTTTGACAGAAAATCCAATTTTTTCTAATTGTGATGATATAATCTCACCAATTGACCTTCTTATTTGATCGTCGCTTCTAATAAAAATTGTAATCTCTATTGGTTTTGAATCATAGTACCATTTGTTGTCAATCTTTTGTGCTCCAGCCTTTGCTAGAGCGTATGAAATCATTTCATCTGCCAGTGCAGGATTATATCTAAAGTTAAACGATTCAAGATCACCTAGAATCAACAAGTAGTCAGGATCAAATGGTTTGTATGCAGAAACCATTTGAACACCATAACCGCCAAGAAGCTCATCAACAATTAATTCTCTGTCTACCAAATAATTTAGCGCAAATCTAACATCTTTTATTGAGAAAGGATTGAATTTTTCAGACGGAGCAGGGTTTACAAGAAGACTGTAAGATTGGCCTGTAGATTGAAATATTTTCAGACCCTTTTGTGATTGAGGATCACTGATTCTGTCAAAAGGAATTGGTGAATAATAGATATCCAAATTTCCATTTTTTACTTCCTCAAGAGCTGTATTTTCATCAGAGTATTGTATGAATTGTATCTTATCTACGTAAGTCCCTTTGTCAGCAAAAGCAACACCAGACCCAGAAATAAAAACGACTACACATAGAACTAAAAATGGACTCATGCACTGTTTTGCTTAAAACTGTATATAACCATCGCCAAATGCGTTTTTTTGATAAAACAATAACAAGTTCAAAATTATTCAGGCTATATCATCTAGTGGTTATTTTCTAATCAAATTTTATGAATAATATTTTATAAACGGAAAATAAACTACATTTGTTGAACATCCAAACTCTAGTCAGAGGTATCAGAGGAATAATTCCTGGCGGAGTATCTGTTAAAGATTTTAGAATGGTAACAGAGACTAGTGAGGAAACTGCAAGAAAAATACTTGATAATTTTATGCAAAATGGTATTGGAACTTTTGAAGATAGTCTAATACATTTTAGCGAAAATGACAGACTAAAAACCAGTTTACTTGCAATAAGAATGGGTGCACCAATTGATGAGATTTCTCAACTTTTAGATTGGAAAGACTTTGAGTCGCTTGTTTCAGAAATTTTAGAATTACGAGAATTTGATACCACAAGAAATCTTATTCTTACAAAGCCAAGAATGGAAATCGATGTTGTTGGCATAAAAGCTGGAGTGGCTATCCTTATAGATTGTAAACATTGGAAGAGACTTAGTTATTCATCTCTTGAAACTGCAGTCAATAAGCAAATTGAAAGAACCAAACGATATGTTGCAAAAGAAAAAATACATGCTGCAATTCCAGCAATTGTTACTTTATATCAAGAGGAAGTCAAATTCATCAACAAAGTTCCCATAATACCCATATTCCAACTTGATTCTTTTTGTGACGAGTTTTATGGTAATTTAGAAGAGATGGATGCTTTAGAGCAAAGTGAATAAAAAGAAGGCAGTTGTTCCTACCAGAAATCCCTGTGTAATTCTCATTGCTCTATCCAACGATTTTGAATAATTTTCAAGCTGTTTGGGCCCCATTACTTTAACGTCAGTTTCTTGTTGTAACGTTTCAAACATTGCTGGAGATAGATCTTGTTCTGCTTTTTTTGCTAAATTTAGATACCACGAAGCAACTACTTGAGATTCTGATAGACTTCCAAAATAGAAGTAGCCATACTTGTTTCTTGCTTCTCTTGCCTTATAGTGAGAGTCAGAAGTACAGATCTCAAGTAAATCATATCCATGTTTCGAAAGATCAGTTACGATTTCTTCCCTTAAACCATTTTTCATATTGTTAGAATCAGCCCATCCAAGGAAAAACTTCTCGTTATCAATCTTGAAACACATCACACCTATTTTGCCAGGACCGAGATCATCAGATTGAATTTTTAGATTTTCAGAGTTTGCATATCCTATTTCTAAAGGAAATCTTTCTTTTGTAATCAAGGTATCAAGGTTTGACTTTGCCGCTTTTAGAAGATCATCAGAATCTTGTTTTAAAATTTCCTCGCCCATTGCATTATGACTGTCAACAATTAAGATTTTTTCAAAACCACGGTTTTTTCCATACTGTTCCAGTTCACTTTTAACATAAAGCGGCACATCTTCCATTCCGTGTGGCGATAGGGATAGAATCAAAACAGCAGTTTTGCCAAAAAGCATTCCGACTGCGCGTGCCTTGTTTACTTGAACTGTAGCAGGTTTTGTACAATCATAACCTTTGTGAATTGTCGAACTCTTGTTAAGACTAGAAAGATAGGCTTCAACTTGAGATTTTGATGGTAAGTTAAGTGAGTGATCAGAGACGCTATGCATGACCATTGCAGAATAATTGAGATTTTTGTATATCAGATACGGAATGTTGCTACCTCCAATTGGGTGAAATGGTCCTGGGTGGACATCAGGCACAACTAGTCTGCATTCATTGTTTTTTGTTTTAAATAGAATTTGAAATGTTGATACTTTGGAGGATTGTGAGCGCTCTTCCATTAGAGTCTCCATTTCAGAAGGATCATTTCTGGTCCAAGCTGCCACATAGGCTTGTAATATTTTGTGAGTTCGTGGAACTTTGACTCCAGCTGCTCTATCGGATAGTAAAGTCCAAGATGTTGCAAGAAATAAAAACACAAGACCGTATCCTATAGCTTTCAAATCTGAAAGCATTGTAATCCAGTATTCTGCTGGCACAAATACAAAAAACATTGCCATGGGTTGAATCAAGCATATTGCCCAAGCAGTTTTTAATTTTGCTCCCATTACAGATGTAAAAAGACCAATTCTAAAGCTTGCAAATAAAAACATTCCTTCTGTAATATAGATTGGAAGCAAGTTGGGTTTTGAAAAAACATACGCCGAGACAAATCCTCCCAGTACAGTTACAAACCATAGAAGAGTTCCAAATGCAGACAGATGCACAACTTTGGAAAATTCTGTTTTTAGTAAACGAGAATCAAGCAGCTGGGTTCCAAAAAGTACTGCAATTGACAACGGCAAACTGAAAAGTATCTTGTCTCCTGTTTTAAAATAGGCAAACAATGCAAGTGCTACCATTGCAGCTGTAGCTATCATAGAAATTAGAAGAGAAAGATAGTGTGATGATGGAGTTAAAGTTGTTAAGGTATACCTCTTGTGGATACGAGACACATTATCTGCGTTTTCTGTCATGGTAGGAAAAATATTTTCAATATCCACGAGATGGCGATCAAGGCACTTGGAATGGCCACAACCACTTCTGGCCTTAGTTTATATCCTTTCGTTTCGTCCTCAAAGAATCTCAAAAGTCCCGCACTGGATGCTGGTAGAGGTGCTGATTTCTTGCTACTCATGTTACATTGATTCGCAGGATTTTTACATAAATACTTTTGTGCTATAACTTTTTGAGCTTCTCTTTAATCATTATGATGTCATCCATTGATTTGAGGATCTTTTGTTGTTTCTCATAATCCTTTTCGCGCTCAAGTTCTTCGGTAAGATCCTTTAGTTTTTGCTCAAGGCTTTCAATTACCGTTTTGTTACTAGATTTTTCAATTTTTTCTGGTAATTTTTCTTCCTTATCTTCCCTTCCACAATTTACACACATTGCACTGCCATCTTTTATGATACGCACTCCTTTACAATATGGACAGGGATCACTTACTAGAGTTGCGCCCTTGAGAAGCATCTCAACAGCTTTTTTGGTAAGGTCTTTAGACACAAATCCAATTTAGTAATTTCCAAGTAAAAAACATAGAGTTGAACAAGGCTTAATAGTAGGAAAGCAAGTTTTTATTTTGAATGGCGGTAATCTGCAATACATGCGGACTTCCTGATGATTTATGTGCCTGTGGTGAACTTGAAAAAGACGCTACTCAAATCGTAGTTCGTCTTGAAGAGAGACGGTTTAAGAAGAAAGGAACTATGATTGAGGGAATTAATCCTAAGATGAATGATCTGGCCAAAGTTGTTAGGGAGCTAAAAGCAAAATATGCATGTGGCGGTACAGTAAAAGATGGATACATTCTACTTCAAGGTGACCACAGAGATACAATCAAAGGAACTCTAGTAAAACTTGGATTCCCAGAAGCAAGTATAGAAGTTCATTAAATGTGACTTGATAGATATCGATAAACTCCATAGAGTTCTAGCTATTCCATATGCAGCACTCGTATCAGTAATCTTTGGTATGATGATTATTTCTTTTCCCATTGGTGCATTTGTAATTTTTAATTCTGACATTGGAAAAGAAATTAACTTTCAATATCCGCTTGATGGATTAGATGTATTTCTTGGCGGAATAGGATACAAGGTACCGGTTCATTTTGAGATTGGGGATTGTTTTATTATCATATGGTGCCTGTACCTTGTTTTGTTTGCAATTTCTTTATCAGGCCCTCAGCGAAACTTGCTGAAAGCACTTTCTTTGTTAATGACAGAAGGATGGCAGCACATCAAAAATAATGCTATTTTAAACATGGTATCATGGTTTTCAATTTTGATCGTCTTTTCTGTGATTATTGACTTTATTCAACACAGTTTTGGCATTAACATAGAACCGCCAGAATCCCAAAATAGGTTAATTCAATTCTTCCAAATCACAGCCTCACCGTTAAGTGAAGAGACAGGTTTTAGAATTTTACTTATCGGAGTCCCACTTTTTGTAATGTTCTCTCATAAAGCCTCGTTAAAACATTTCTTCAAATCACTTTGGAGCCCATCAAAAAATTTGAAAATCACAAACTACAAAAAAGTAATAGCTTTGATTCTAACAGTTGCCATATTTTTTGGTGCAGCGCATATTATTTCAGGTACTCCTTGGAGTGCTGGCAAATTTAGCCAGGCAACTGTTGCAGGAATTATAATTGGTTGGGTTTACTTCAGATATGGTTTTGCACCTGCTGTTTTGATTCATTGGGCAACAAACTATTTCATATTTTCCTATGTCTTTTTCATATCTGAAATGACTCAATCTACCATTACAGATGAATTTTCAAATCCATTTTCAAATACATTAGAAGTTTTACTTTTGATTGCAGGAGGAATTGCTATTGTTGGTAATGCACTAAACTACGTAAAATCAAAAAAACAATCTACCATATCATCAGTCTAAATGAATTTTTTGATGACTTACAGAACAAAAATTTTAAAATTAAAGAATGTGCTTGTTTAGATTAACAAATTTTCAAGTGTTTTTGATATAGAAGGTTTTGAATATTTTAAAATAATCTGAAGATCTGCTGGTTCATCCACATCAAGCATTATTCTCCTAATAAGAACAAGGGCAGCTTTTGCTGATTTATTATTTGCAGTAGTTAAGTGTATTTTGTAGCTATCCTCATCGTAGTGAGTTTCCATGACATCTACAGGACTTCTAAGTAATGCGTTTGTTCCATCAAATTTTCGCGATGGTACTACAAGTACACATCTGCCAGACATCTGAAAATCGCACAGATTCTGGATATCTTCTGTTTGTATGAGAGGTATATCTTGCGGGAGCAGAATTGTAGATGCAAATCCCTCATCCAAGAAATACTTGTCCGCAATTGAGGCCGCTTCGTTAACTCCTTTTTCTTTCTCATCATAGATTTCCACAGCACCGAATTTTTTTCCAATCTTTAAAGCAGATTCATCTTTACTTACAACTGCAATTTTTTCTATAACACTAGATTTAGAAATTGTTTGTAGGACTTCATTGAGCATCATCTTACATAGATCTTCTGTTTTTTCGTTTGATAAATTAAGTCGTGTTTTAGCTTTTGAAAAAGTTTTTACTGGAACAATTGCTCCCGTACACAATTTAGACATGAACTTGTTTTAGAATAAAAGAGGCGAGCGTATCCTCGTCTTTTTTATCCTTCATCTTTATTTTAGTTTCATATACCTTCATGTCCAAGTTTTCTATCTTCCTTGTATGAAGTCTATCAGAAGAATCTATTACAATATGCGAAGCCACATCTGAATACATTTTTGCTAGTCCGTATACTGATACTTCCATACCGGCAGCTTCCATGTATTTAGCAGCTGGTCCGCTCACTGCATTATTTCCAACTAGTGGACTTACTACAACAACTTTCTTTTTTGATTTGGAGAGTTCTTTTTTTATTCCTTTAATTGAAAGAATTGGTCCTATGCTTGTAAGTGGATTTCCTGGCGCAATTATAACCAGCTTAGAATCATGGATTGCGTTTACAGCTGAGGGATTTGCCCTAGCCTTGTCAGCTCCTAGATATTTTATTCCCTCAACGTTGTCTTGCCCCTTGTGTTTTACCCAGAATTCTTGAAGATGAAGGTCACCTTTGCTTGTGACAATTCTTGTCTCAACTGTGTTATCCGTTACAGGAATTATTTTTGTATCAATAGCGAATTTTTGGCACAACCATGTGGTAATGTCAGATAAATTCTTGCCATTTTTGAGCATGTTTGTTCGCAAAAGATGTATTGCTGCATCTCTATCTCCAATCTTAAACCAAGTTTCTTCTCCTAGCATTTCCATTTGACGTAAAAAATTATAAGTGTCTTTTTTTATTCCCCAACCTTTTTCGGTATCAAGCAAATCAGCAAGCCCATAAAGAATTGTATCAATGTCAGGACAGATATAGAGCCCATAAAGCCAATAGTTATCTCCAACATTTGAAATTACACTAATATCTCTTGTTTGGGAAGATACACCTCTGACGAGTTTGACAGAACCTGTACCACCAGCAAGTATTGTTATCATTTTTTCAATTCCCTACGAAGATTGGTAGTAATAACATGGACAATATTACTTTTGCCACAAAGACATATTGTAAATTTCAACGACAGGATTTACGATAAGATTTATTACTGCCCCTAAAAGAAGTCTGAACGTGACTAGGGGCAGGTATTTTGCGTTAGGATTAATCTGTTTATTGGTTTTTGGAAGTGTTTCTCCGATTTGGGCTACTTCTGATCTTAGTGTGAATCTCAGTTCATCTGGAACTCCCACAACACCAACTTTCAAGTTTTTGGAATCAGCATTTTTTGATTATCCAAATGGTGGTAAACTTAAGGATCTCTTGGCAGGCAAGAATTATACCATAAGTTTTACTGAAAACTCTAACAATACAAGTGTTCAAAATTTGATGAATCAAATAAACACAGCTCTGGTACGTGACCAGAAAAGTCCTGTTATCGTGACAGGCTTGACTGTAAAATACACAGCCACTCTCAAAGGTGATGACAAATCAGCGTCGATTGATTACGATATAGAATTAGACCCTACGATGACAAGCTATGTAATAACCAAAGGAAGTGGTGATCAACCAACAATCATAGATGCGGCTTGGATGGGTCTGACGATAAAAGATCCAGTAGCCATAAAAACAGCAAACTATGGAGATGTTGAAATTAACAATCCGGTAAGCTTTGTGAAAAAGTTTGCACCAGATGCCTATTCTGTTATTGTAGGAACAAAAGCGGCAGATGCTTTGAATAACAATTTGATTGATGCAAGTAGCATCTTACAAGAACCACTTGATCAATGGGTTCATCTTTTTGATCCAGCATTTATAATATCTGAAACTAGCGCCTATGGATACAAAGGAGATAAAGTGGCAATAACAACTTTTGCCATGGGACAAAGTAGTATTGGGAATACTGAAAAAACAACAATAAATGAAGTAGACTTTACAGCAGATACTAATTACAAGATTACAACTATACAGCACGCAAGTTCAGCTACAGTCAACATCGATGGACATGCAATTGCAACCAAGGTAGGCGATACACCGGCATTTGGTACTACTCCACAAGCTAAAGGTGGTGGTGGTGACACATCAAGTGGACTCCCAGTTGGAGTCATATACGCAATGGCAGTCTTTGGGGCTGTTATTGCAGGTGCAGTTATGTTCTGGAGTAACAGAAAGTTGAAGCACCCCCACAAAGTAGATACCAGTCCATATAGACCATTAGAGTATGAGGATCGAAAGCACTGGGCTGACAGATTTGATAAAAAATCAGCAGTATAATACCAATTCATCATTTGCATACCCAACTAGAATAAAAATAAAATGGTGCGTGCTAGACGTAACCCTCCTTCTGTTTTCACGAGATTAAGCTATGCGGCCCACCTAAACCAAGTGCAGTGCTTTTAGTTTTGTTTGGCCTTGCTCCCTGCGGGTCAGCTATTTCATTCCTTGCCGGAAACCTCAGGTTTTGCCATCACAGTACGCCGGATCGGATTGTTTTCTGTTCTGTAGCCAGTCATCTCTGACTATCCATCTCTGGATCACATTTACTGCATGGAGGGAGGAGTTTCCTCTGCCTAAGCAGTAGCTCGTTCACCAGCTCGCACCTGGACAATCAAACTCTAAATTTCTATTTTAACATTGTCAAAATGGTTAGAAAAAATCATCAAAGATAGAATATTCTACATTCTTGGTTCAAAATAATCCTCGTCAGAGCGCGGATGTTTTCTTTTAGTCTTCATAAAAGTCATGAATTTCATTGTCTCAATATACATTTGGTAGATGAATTTATTTTCCTTGAGTCTGGGGGCAATCACATGCCAAAAATATCGAGCCTTGATGTTTGAGAATCTAGAATCGCGCACAACAAACACACTGTAAGAGGATTTTTCTACAATCGCTAATGTCTTTGGACTAAAAGCTTGATCTGATTGATTTCCTGCACCCACTATGACAATCTCAGGATCCTTGTTTAGGTTTTGTAACAAATCTTTGGTTATATCATCAGTTGTTGGATATATTCTTTCAACGGGAATTTTCTTAAGGTCTAGATCAAACATCTTTTCGTTGATCTTCGCTAGTATGTCACGCTCTTCTTCAGGTGATTCAACTACACCCCTTACAATTCGTATCTTGCTCCCTAAGATATTAGAAAATGAACTAGCTACTTCAATTCCAAGGTCTGAGTGCCTTCCCTTATCGTATGATACCACAATGTGTGAAAGTTCTTTTTCAAATTCTTTTTTGATTTGTATTCCAAGGATATCGCATGTAGTAAGTGACAGCAATTTTCTGTTGTTACGAAGATCATAGAAATCCATCACAAGCAAGTTAATTCCTTGTTCTTCAACGGTAGCTAGGATAGCTTCTGTTGTGTCATGTGACAATCTTACCAAATATCTATAATTTGATGATTCAGGTAAGGATCTCTTTATGTCACCTAACGAATGCATGGTAGGTTCCGCAAATCCCTGCCCCATTGAAAGAGGTATCTGAATCGCTATCGTTACTACGCTGAGAAGAGAAATTTCTCCATCTTTATCTTTTGCAATTGCTGATGCTATCTTTACCAGTTTTTCAACGGTTTTCTTGTTGGAGACGATCATTATACGATAGTCTTTTCGATGAGATGGTCCCTCATTTGCCACTAATGGTGCATAATGCTCAATCTCCTTTTTTGCTATATACAATTTGTAAATCGAGAATCCAATTAATATCCAGACAATGGCAATTACCCAGCTCAATGGATTGTAGATTAGAAGAAAGACAGCCAGTCCTACTTTACAAAATATACCTATAATTGGCATGAGAGGAAATAGGGGGATTTTGAATCCATAGTCAAGCTTGTGTCCATAGAGTCTTCTGATTTGAATTCCTGCCCAATTTACTTGTGTAAATAAAAATAGGAACATCACACCAGCGGCAAGTGCAAGCTGCTCAATTGGAAGCCATACGGCCATCACAAGCATGATGAAGCCTGATGCGATTATTGCAAAATGTGGAGTATGATACTTTGGATGAACGGAGCTGAAGATGTAGGGAAGATTGTATTGTCTCCCCATAGCAAATGAAACCCTGCTTGAGGAAAACGTAGTGGCACTAAGAGCAGCAATAGTGGATACAAGACCGCCTACTAGTACTGCTATCATTCCAAAAGGTAGCAAAGATTTTGCTGCTTGTGCTATCCCCAATTCCTGATAATCACCTATGAAATTCCATGCCTCTTTACCAATTTTAGATGGGTCTAGTCCCCCCAAAAAAGAAAAGGTAAAAACTATGTAAAGAACCGTAACAACTCCTAGCGTAATGAAAACTGCCTTTGGGATATTCCTTTTCGGGTTTTTGACTTCTTCGCCAGTCTGTACAATTATTTCATATCCTTCAAAAGCTATGTAGGTAATGCCCATTCCTAAAATTAATCCTGTTATTCCCTTTGGCAATAAGTTCTGAAAGTTTGCAGTCCAGTTATGGTTAGTAAAAGTGACTGCAAAGATGCCGGCAGCAATAAGGACGACAATGATTGCAAGTTGTATAAATGTCAGTCCATTTCCAACTTTGCCTGTGAGTGAAACACCTCTGTAATTTACATATGTGAAAATTATTATCGAAATTGTGGCAATAATCTTCTCAAGCGGAATACCGCCGTATTCTGATGAAACGCCGATGTTTGTAAGTAGGCTTCCAAAAAATGATCCAAAGGAAACTGCGTACAGGCTTCCTGCAATCATGTGTGCAAACCACGCAGTCCAGCCACTGATAAACGCATTTGGTCTTGGTAGTCCCTCTTTTACCCATCTGTAGCCACCACCTGCTTCTGGAAAAGCAGAACCAAGCTCTGCGTAGGTTAATGCGGTAAAAAAGCTGATTATTCCACTAAATACAAAGGCTACAATTAGTGCAGGACCAGCCTCATGCATAGCAGGTCCCACTAGATTAAA
>Ga0206888_1091_pt1 | contig 25973 bp, 35 predicted proteins | sample Alteio_BWOrgHeat_90_FD_153258 | JGI IMG/M metagenome (GOLD analysis project Ga0206888, IMG submission 153258) | Enriched cells from forest soil in Barre Woods Harvard Forest LTER site, Petersham, Massachusetts, United States - Alteio_BWOrgHeat_Nextera4 ... | reverse complement strand
GTGGACCAACCAAAATCATCGCATATCAACTAATGGGGAAAGAATCAAATGGCAATACTTGTCCTTTTTTGGATACCGAAAGTAGTGAAAAGTCTCCACACGGTGGCTATAAATGTAAAATATATCAAAATAGACCACTTGCTTGCAGAGCATATCCAGTAATTGAATCATCTCCTATAGTCTTGGATTCAAAATGCAAATTTTGTGAAAATTGTGGTACTACTGCTACAAATGTAAATTCAGAGGTGGAATCCCTCCTTAATATTAAAAATAAAATGATAACAACTGCTCCTTTTGTATGGCGATACGCTACAGGTATAGGCGATGAACAAAACAAAAATAAAATTGCAACTGGTTGGTTTTTAGAAGTTTAATATTTATTTACTCTTTCATGAGTTCCTGGATATGATTCAAAGATTTTTTTTGAGTAACATTTACTACACAAAAGTCCTTTGATATTCCACTTTTCCATTGGATGATAGACATGATCCAGCTGCCCATTACATAGGGAACATTTTTGATTTTCTTCCAATGTAATAACACTACTTAATTTTCGTTATAAAAATCATGTTAAATACTACTATTTTATAAAATAAAACTGCGGTAGACTGGATGGCTAGATGCGGACCTCCTGCAAGAGACCCTATCTGTCACCCATCTGCCGCTATTTGTTTAAAAATTTAGAAAAGATCCTGTACTATCTTTTTTATACTGCCTATCTCGTCTTCTTCCTGTTTTATCTTCTTCTCAATTACTCGTATCATAGAGTCTTGCCATACGTGATGAGAAAAGAAATTATGATATGTATTTGCAGCGGTCATCTCATCATCTACCACGGTATCCTCTAGAAATTTTGTCACAACGATATCTGTGAGTTTTAAAATTCGTTGATTTAGTTTGACACTTTTGAAAATAGGTTCAAGCTTTGCTACGTCTTCCTTGAAATCTCCTTTTGTAAGTAGAATTTTTTCATGTAGAATTTTAAAATATACAGCTACAAAAAAGAGTGTTGCATATCTCTTTGTCTTATGACCGCCTTTCTTTCCATAATTTAATATTCTCTTAGCATATTCTTTTACAAGATATGGATACAAAAGTAATCTTAAATCGTCTTTGAGCTTTTCATTGAATACTTCATCATATTTACTACCACGTGGCAAAAATTGAGCAGGAGAACTATATGATTCTGTGGGATGTTGTTCTATTCCAGCTACAAATGCTTGTATAGCATCTTTTGCAACAATTACTTTTTTGTGATTTTCGGGAAGATACTTGTTATATGTTGAATCTCCACCAAACTCGCTTTGTTGTGATTTTGCCTTGGAGTCAAAAGAACCTGCTTGAATCTCATAGAAATATCCAAAGTTTTCCATTTGTGATTTAATAGATTTATGGAAATCCATGAGAGAAACTAAATCTTTTCCTCTTACGGCATTTTGGGAATTCCTATATTTTGTAATGTTATTTTGATCTTGTTCATCCGCAGCTTTGATGATTGTTACCGTTATACTGCCTTCTAGATTATGTGTACGTTTTGCATGATCCAAAATTGAGTTCGATGTTTGGGCCCCGTTTACTATTTGTGGCGCATGTAAAAGTATCGCGTTTTCCTCCAATTCTTCAAAGTCACTTACAACAATTGTAATTCCGTTGTTATAATAGAAAAATTTGTTAGGTGATTCTTGAAGGGTTTCTCTTAGACCTTTATTTACCGTTGTTTTGAATTGCATCCATTGTCTGATATTGGATTCAAAAACATAATCTCGGTTTTTTGTAACAAAATTTGTTAACTCTCTTAGTTTTAAAATTCCAAGTAAAGTGTTTTGATATTTCAATTTACTTTCAAGTTTTATAGCAGCTTTTTTACCTGCTGCCGGTTTTTTTATCCTATCCCATAGTCGTTGAATGATTATTTCTATATCAAATATCTCAAGTGACTCCTGATTCTGATATTCTACTTTTTGATCTGTTACATATACACATTCAATTTTTAGATTTTTTTCTCGTACCTGAGTTACCAAACGGGCTAATTCGGGACGCATTTTTGAAATGTCTTTGTACTGTAAATTCCTGACATCTTCTTTGAACTTGGCAATGGCTTCCATAGAATGGGAGGTACCATACTTAGATTGAAAGAGGTAAATTTTATCATCAGAAAAGTCAACAGGAAGATATGCATCTATGCCAAGATCATTTGCACCATCAACTATCGCATCAGTTGCATCATCTTCGGTTGCTTCAAACACCCTAGTGAGCACCCAATGAAGAAAATTATGTCCTTTTTCTATTTCACTTTGAGCATCTTCTGCATATTCCCTTATACTATCTCGAATATTTTGAGCAAAACCCTCAAGAGGTTGTCCATTTGTAATTTGTTGCAAAATGGGACGAGCTCCAGGGATAAATTCTAATAGACCATTAGATCTTTCCATCAAATTACCATGATTAGAAATTGGTGTATTTAGAGAAGTTGGTTATTGTGATATAATGTTGAAGGTGAGGAAGGGATTCGAACCCCTATAGATTCGCTTTGCAGGCGAACGCATAACCTCTCTGCCACCTCACCGCACTCAAAAAAGATTTCAATGAACAATTAAATCTTTTAGATCAGAATTTTGCAAATTGTTTTGCAGCAAGTCTCACATCTTCTGCCTTTATGGTCTTTCTTCCCGCATGAACTGACATTTCAACGGCACTTTTTGCTATCGCAACTCCAATCTCTTCAAGAATCCTCCTTAATTCATCTGCCGATTCATCACTAACTCTCTCTGCTCCAGATTTCTTTAAAATGCGATACATTGCAGAAAGACCAAATTCAGATGACGTCATGTGATGATTTTTCTTAACTTTCATAAAAGACTTCAAGTGGAAAAAAACCTACGCAGGAATCGATTTCTACAGACTAACTTGATATTCAATTTTTATCTATATTTCATATGTTACTATTTTAAGGACAAAAACAAAGGTTTGGCATGAGTTGGCTTACTGATGCCCACATACATCTTTCCGATGACGAATTTTCAAAAGATATGCCATTCATTCTTAATTGTATGGATAAATTGAGAATACGAGCTTGTTGTGTGTCTGTTGATCTTAGAAGCTCGAAAAAAACACTTGATCTTGGTCATCAAAGTAATCTGATATTAGCTTTTGTTGGTATTCATCCCGAGAAAGCATCCTCAAATGATTTAGAACCTGTTGTTAATTTAATAGAAGAAAATTTAAAATATATTTCTGGAATTGGTGAGATCGGACTTGACAAAACATATGTTTCTGATGCAGATGGATTCAAAAACCAAGAGCTAGTTTTTCATAAAATGCTTTCATTAGCTGAAAAACTAAGAAAACCAATTTCCATCCATTCTAGAGCAACATTAGAGGAAATATTGGCTATATTGCCATCTTATTCGATTTCTGGCATCTTACTACATTGGTTTGCAGGTAGTAAAAAACAACTAAAAACAGTAATGGAACGTGAGTATTTTGTTTCATATGGACCTGCTATGTTATATGCAAAAGATAAACAAGTTTTACTTTCAGAAACCAATCCACAAAGAATCCTTGTAGAAACAGATGGTCCTGTTAAGTTTTCACGATGTTTTGGATTTAAAGTAGGACAGATAGCCTTTCTTCCAAGTGTTGTATTTTGTGCCGCAAAAGTATTGCACACAAAGTATGATGACATTTCCAAGCAAATAGAACAAAATTGCAAGCACTATCTTGGTGTATAGGAATAATAAACCCCCGTTGCCAATCGAAGATGTGAATAGAATCAAACGAATTTCAACAGAGGTATTAGCAATCTATAAAGGGAAATTTGGAACTGATTTTGCACAAAATAAAAAAGCCCTCGATCAAGTTGCTATTGTTAGATCTAAAGGACTCAAAAATGAGATTGCAGGATACATTACAACATACATTAAGCGTGAGATTGAAGAACAAAATGAAAAAGAGGCTCAAAGAATAGAAGCTGCAGAATCTGTCGAACCAGAAGGACTGCAAGAAGAAATACTCAATTAATCTTATCTCTACTTGCTCTTGGCAATTTGAATCAGAAATTCAATATAGGTAGTAGTCTACGTTCAACTAATGATAACAATAAAACTTCTAGGAGGAACAAAAAAATCCTTTTCTACAGATAGATTAGAGATTGAGAATGACTCTATGACCGTCTCCCAATTATTAGAGCTCCTTCAGAAAAAGATTCCAAAAAACTTGCCACAGTTAAATGTAAAAAACATATTAATTGCAATTAACAGCATTGATTCTTCTACCTTGGAGGGATTGGCAACCGTTCTCAAAGATGGAGATGTAGTTAGCATAATCCCCGTGATTCATGGCGGAAATGTGGGAAGAATATGGTTTAACATATTCAAAACTAGTATAGAATTGATAGGAATAAAAAATGACTTTGATGATCCAATAAAGTTTCTTGAAGATTTACGTCAAAAGCATATGAATTTGATAATTCAAGGCATAAGATTTACTTATATTCTGAACTTGGAACATGCACAAAAAATAATTACAATTTCCCTTGCAGCTCAAAAAACCAATAGTATGCTTTCAAACAAACCAGAAACAGACATTTTGATGCGATTTGCTTGTACAAGACAAATTACTGCAGCAATTCAAAAAGTAGGCATGAAAAGGCAAGAAGATTTTATTTTGATAGCAGTTGGGAAAAAATCTTCTCTTGATAAACTATATTCCAAATTGGAGTATGTTTTAACCCCTATTGTTTTTCCAAAAAATAAATCTGGTTTTCTAAAAAAAGAATTTGGAATATCTAAAAAACAATTACAATCTGTGATATCTTCTACTCCGCTTGAGGATTTACTTGCAGAAAAATCAGCTGTTCTATTCAGATAAACTACGCTTCAATTTTTGAGTACTCAAAATATCGTTTTCTTTTAATACTGAAATACCAGTTCTGTTTCCAAGAATCTCTACTAGTACTATCCAATCAAATTTTTCAAGGGATACTTTATTATCTATTTTGTCTGCAATCGCATCAATTATCTCCGTTGTCGAAATGACAGAATGCCTCTTTTCCACTGTTATTCTATACGTGTCTTCATCTCTCATTATTTTTGCATGATTAAGTACAGAATTTACTATGTTTTGTTGTTCAGTAATTACTGTTTCTTGGATTGGTATAATCCTATGACAATACCTCATACTCCACGGTTCTTCTAGAATTTTTTCTTTAATTTTTTTAATTACAAAAAATGGATCAAGTGTAATAATACAAGTTACAATCCCTGAAAGATTTGTTATGTTTATCTTGCTATTTTTATCCCCAAAACTTTCCAGAATCATGGTTATCTCTTGAGCAGCCTCGTCTTCAAGATGACGACTAGATGTTACAATCAAACTCAAAGTAATGATGTTAGCTCCGTTTTGGTTATTTTTCCAGTTCTTAATATTTTCAAATCGCCCTCAACTATTTCTACAATCGTGGATTCATTAGAATTTAATATTCTTCCCCCATCTAGGAAAACATCGAATCCTGAAAAATTCTTTAGAATCTCCTTTGAATCAGAGGATGGTGGATTGCCAGAATAATTTGCGCTTGTTCCTACAATGAGTTTGCATTCTTTCAAAAGCGATAACACACATGGATGATTCGGAACTCGCAAAGCAATTCTGTCATCTAAATTCATAGATTCTTTAATTTCTCTATCTTTTAATTTTAAAACTAGGGTTACTGTGCCTGGCCAGAATCTATCAGCGATTTTGTTAGATATTTTATCAAATATAGCTATTTTTGATATCTCTTCTTTTGAATATCCAAGTACAGGCAGATTTTTAGATTCATCCCTTTTCTTTATTCTGTAGATTGCTTCAATGGCTTTTTGGTTTCGCGGATCACATCCTATGCCATAGACTGTATCTGTAGGAAACACAACTAAACCGCCTTTCTTTACTGTAATGGCAGCTAATTTGATCCCATCTGGATCACAAGCAACAATCACAATTTTTTCAAAAAGACACCAAGTAAATTATGTCTTGTTATTAAACAATATAAGATTGGTTGCTGTACTATATCCATGGATGAAGAAATTCAACAATGTCAGTGTCCGCCTGGAGGCGAAACATATGTCAATGAAGACGGTATGGACATTTGTGTTTCATGTGGTGGTTGGATAGGATCTTCCGTCTGAAAGCCCATTGTTTAAACAAGACAACAGCGGAACTTCAAATACTACATCTGATGTTTCAAAATTAAATAGTAATCAACCTAAATCCTTAATAGTAATTTACTTTTTTCTACTGGCGATGTCTGACGAATTTGATAATGACTTTGAGGATGATTTTGATGATGATATAGAAGACGAATATGAAGATGTAGAAGAAGATAAAACCTAAATTCTTAAACCAAAGGTGTCTGCAAATTCTCTGAATCCGCGATATGCTTGCAAAAATTCTCTACCTCTTGAACTAATCTTATACTTGCATGCTCTATCGGAACTTGTTTGTTCTAAAAGACCCTGCTGCACCAGCGTTTCTAAAATTTTTGATATTCTTCCATACGAGATGTTAGCTTTTCTTATGAGATAGGTAACACTGGCACCAGTCTCATCTGGTATCTCATCTCTTGTAGTAGTAAGTATGTCACCAATTATACTCATGTGAGTTCTATATGTTGCCGCCAAATTTTATACCTCTCAGTGGAACTTTGGAGATGGGTACAAACAGTGCTCCCAATCCTACTATCTTAGTTGAGATTGATATCACATAAAGGATTGATTTTGGAAACACTACAGAATACCATCCGAGAAATTCTCCTAAAGCAAGGAGCCCTAGACCAGAAGCAACGAAAATAGTACTAGTCTTTCTATTCTCCATATATGACATTATTGTCTCTATTGTCCCATATACCAGTAGGATAAAAGAAATTGACCTTATAATATGCTCAATTGAATTACCTGGAATGATAAAAAGCGGTACAACAATTGATTTCAAATATCTCGACTTGGGAAAAAATGACTTGATGCCATGAGAAAAGGCAATAAAAAAATACCCCACGGTTTGAATTCCAATTCCTAAAGTTTGAATTCCTGTTTCTATTTTTCCAGAATGAATCACAAAAGAATCAATTGTGTATCCTAATCCTACTACACCAAATCCAATGCTTATTGACAAAAATGCAATTGTTAAACGGAAAAGTGTGGGGCTGCCGGTATTTTTAAAACCAATATATGCAAAAATTCCTATAAGAAGGCCTACTCCAAAACCTACTAGATTAAGAATTGTCTCAAGTACAAATTCCAACTAATCGCAATATTAATTCAAAATTAATTAAGTCTTACAGGTAAATTTTTTCTACCAATCGTCAAGAGTTCCAGCTGTGGTGCCTTCTGTACTGGAAACATAATCTCCTAGAATATCTGAATATCTGCTATCTCTATATGTAAGATATTTTACATATTCACCATATGTCATATCAAGTGAACAATGTGAACACTTGACAAATGAAAAATCATCTCCCATCTCCGCTATATCGTTGCATTTTGGGCATTTTATCTTCACGTTGTATCTACGTTAATTACTCTAATATCTCTTTATTAAAAGAATAAATTGCTACAAATTGTTGTCAAGTTATGGGAAGAATATGTACAAAGTGTAAAAAAGAGATTTTGGCAGAAGTAGAACTTGATCCAATGGCGGCAAAATATCCATGTTGTAACGAATGTTGGGCCGAATGGAAACAATACAGAGTTATGGTTATGAACGAAATGAAGCTTGATATGTCAATGCCTGATCACAGAAAAGTTCTCAAAAAATATGAAAAGGTCTTTGTTGGTGTTTTAACACCAGAAGGAGATGTTGTAAACTTTGCAGACGAAAACCAACGAAATCCTGAAAAACCAACCTAAATTCCAAGTTCGATTCTAGCTTTGTTTGGTATTGTGAGAAACAACCTCTTTTTTTTATTATCTTCCAAAGAGCCAATTATTTTTTTAACTGATGTAGAAATTGTATCTTTTTCACTTTGATTCAAGGACAGATAAACTTCAAAAATGCCATCTAGATTAAATAAAATGATTTTTTGTGGATTTTCTGTAATTTCGTTAATATATGCCGTAAACATGTTAGTTCGTTGTTCCTCTGATAATGTACTCAAAATTTCGAGCCAAGTCTTAAACAATTTGGAAAATTTATCAAATGAGATTACAGGCCCCGCTTGAAGGGCGTTATTTATTATCTCCATTTTATCTGGTGATGACATTGAAAAAAACTCGATCAATCTTTTTTTCAAAATAGGTTTTCGAAGAAATTCTGGTAGATTTGCTAATGACACTATAATGTTTCCAGCATAATTTGGTTCTGACAACAAAATTGCACTGACTCTCTTTATTAAAATCGTATTGGTACAATTTGGCTTAAATATGTCAAGCTGTGTTTTCCCTGTATGACTTCAATAGTAATTGTAGGTGGATTTTATGGAGACGAAGGGAAAGGTAAAATAATTTCATATCTTGCAATGAAAGATAACCCCGCGATTGCTGTAAGAGGAGGTGTAGGTCCAAATGCCGGTCACACAATTGAATACAACAATAAAAAATACAAAGTGAGAATGTTGCCAAGCGCATTTTTGAATGAAAATACTAGACTTCTTATTGGACCTGGAGTTCTGGTTAGCCCCGAAGTTCTTTTAAAAGAGATAGAAGAGTTTGGAGTATCTGATAGATCATATGTAGATTTTCAATGTGGAATTATTGAAGAATCTCATCGGACAGCTGACTCTCAAGGTAGATTGAAAGAATCAATTGGCAGTACTGGCTCAGGGACAGGACCTGCTAATGCAGATAGGGCAATGAGAACACTAAAGCTTGCTAAAGATATTGATTCTTTGGCTCTTTATCTTGAAGATGTACCAAATGCCATTAACTATGCTTTACAACAGAACGAGAACGTCCTAATTGAAGGAACACAAGGAACATTTCTCTCACTTTGGCATGGAACATATCCATATGTTACATCAAAGGATGTTACTGCGTCAGGAATATGTTCTGACATTGGACTTGGACCAAAGAACGTAAATGACGTAATGGTAGTTTTCAAGGCATATGTAACTAGAGTTGGTGCAGGCCCTTTAAAGAACGAACTTTCTCCAGAACAAACCACTACAAAAGGATGGCAAGAAATTGGAACCGTAACTGGAAGACAAAGAAGAGCGGCTGAGTTTGATTTTGAACTTGCAAAAAGGGCAATCATGCTTAACAGTGCAACTCAAATTGCCATAACCAAGCTTGATGTAATTTTTCCTGAATGTGCACATATGCAATCTTTTTTGGATCTTAGCTCGCCAGCGAAATATTTTATCAAATCGATCGAGGATCAACTTAAGGTGCCAGTTACTCTTATTGGTACTGGACCAGACGTAAATGATATAATTGATCGACGAGCGTCATAAAGATTGGAAAATAGCAGCTGACTACCTTTTAATGGGGTATTTTTTTCAAGAAGTCATGATAAAACTACCTCATTACATTCAAGTTGCTGACATAATCGAATTTTCAAGACTAGTATGTGCGTTTGAAAGGGTACCCCGTACATCTTTTTCCTTTGATCTTGAGGGTCAACATGTTATTTCTGTCCAGATGGATCTTCTCAAAGAAAAACCTGTAATCTATTTTACTCCAATAGACAAGATTGGTCATTATCTTTCCTATGGTTTTAAGGGAGGAAAAGAAGATTCTGAGATTGTTAATACCATAACAAATCCCACATATCTTTATTCACCTATTGTGAGAGTAAAATCGTTACCATCGTCTTTAAAACCTGAAACAAACAAGGATTTGGAGGTAACATACGAACCACTTGAACTTGAAGACCTTACAAGTTTAATAAAACTAAGTTACGGGTTTGAGGAATCCCCGTTCCCACTCTTTGCTTTCTCAAATGGAACAAAATGGATAGTAGGAGTCTTTATGAATTTTAACGAATCAGACGAAGTATCGTATTTCTGTCATGTCAAATTAGATAGTGAACCAACTAAACCTTTTTTGAAATATTCCAGTAAAGATGGAATAGATCCATCTTTTGTAAGTGCTATAACTGAACACGGTTATTCCTACCTTAAAATAATAAAACTAAAAGACAAACATCCTCTAGTTAAATTATGACTGACTATAGAACCAGGATAAGAAAAACAGCATCTGGTAAAAGCAAAATCATATTGGCAAACGACTTAGAAAAACTATCAATTCAAAAACTAGAAAGTAATACAATCAAAAACATAAAAACACTAAACAAATTTCTATGTGCAATTAAGTTCAATTTTCATTTGATCTTACCTCTTGGGATGAAAAGCCTTACAAAAATAAACCGTATCGCTCATGATGTAGGTTTACAAACTATTGCAGATATAAAATTAAATGATATTGGAATTACAAATCAAATTACAACTGAGAAATTATGGCAAGCAGGATTTGATGCAGTAATTATAAATCCAATAATGGGTCCTGAAAATCTGCAAAACCTTACTGAATCAGCACATAAAGATGGTCATGGAATAATAACACTTGTTCACATGAGTCATCCTGGAGCAAAGTTGGGATATGGCCTTACTGTATTACAGAACAAAAAGACGTTAAAAATTAATGAATTATTTTTGGAATGGTCCTGTTCTATGAAAGCAGATGGCATTGTAGTTGGTGCAACTGTTCCACAAATAATAAAATCGTGCTACAAGCAAGCAAAAGGGCGTTGTGAAATTTATTCTCCAGGAGTTGGTACACAAGGGGGAGATCCAATCAAAGCAATTCAATCTGGAGCAAATTATCTTATAGTTGGCAGAACAATCCTGAATGCAAAAGATCCGGTTTTGGAAGCAAAAAAACTTCAAGAACTAAGCCTTGAAGCCTAGGACTCGTATCCTTTTCATAACATGCTGAGCATTCTTGTATGTTAGTTTCTTTAAAGCATCATCAAATGCAAGCCAGATAAATCCAAGATGTTCATGCGAAATCTTAACATCAATTGTATTTGTTTTAGCTAGAAAGAAAACTACCTCTTTGTGAACCAATTCTCCGTTCCTTTGATAATGATACTCTACTTTATCCTCAAAACCATCTACAAAATTCACATCATTAATTCCTGTTTCTTCTCTGATTTCTCGTATCACAGTTTCTGTAAGAGTTTCTCCTTTCTCGATATTTCCCTTGACAAAATCCCAATGTCCAGATGGATAATTTAAAAGAAGATACAGATTACCCGATGGAGTTTCCTTGAATAATACTGCCCCTGCAGATCTTTCTTCGATCATTACTTAGGACAAATTATTCAGCTACGTATTCTTTTCTACTACTTTCCTACTCTTCGTGCTCTTCTTTGGAATGTTCGTATCGCTCTCATAAGATCTATTTTTCTGAATTCTGGCCAGTATACATCCATAAAAACAAGCTCGCTGTAAGCACTCTGCCAAACTAGAAAGCCACTAAGCCTCTTTTCACCTGATGTCCTCAATATCATGTCTGGTGAAGATTGTGGCAGATGAGAGGTATAAAGACAGGATTCGATAACATCTTTATCTATAGCATTAACATCAAGAGAACCATCCTTGATTTTAGCTGCTATCTTCTTTACGGCGTCCACTAGCTCGTTCTGGCCTCCATAAGCTATAGCTATGTTGAGATAATGATTATCGTAATTCTTTGTAGCTTCATCTAGTCTATTCAAAACTTCTTTTAAAAATTCAGGTAATATCTCAACACGTCCAATTGCTTTTACTCTCATACGGTTTCTGTGTATTCTAGGATCATTATACAATTTTTCAAGCCTGACTTTTATCAAATCATAAAGATAATGTAATTCAGCATCATCCCGAGTTAAATTCTCGGCAGACAAAACATAAAGTGTTATTATCTTTATGTTAAGTTCCTCACACCAGTCTAATACTTTTTCAACAGCGTCAGCTCCATGGAAGTGGCCATCCATCTTTAGGACAAGGTTTCGTTTTGCCCATCGCCTATTGCCATCCAATATTATTGCAATGTGGTTTGGTATGACCCCATTCCTGATTTCTTTTTCCAATTTATTGGAATAGATCTTATAAAAACCAGCGAAATGAAGAGCCTTTTCTTTTATTCCGATAACACTTCACCGCCTTTCTTCCTTCTATATCTATGGAAGAGGACAGAGGCAGATATCAGTATTACTGCTAGTCCAAGCAAAAGAGGCGGGAGTAGAGTAAAGGGACTTTCATTATGCGTCATAATTGTTGTGAACTGTAATACTATAGGATAAAGCGTAATCAAAACAACTATCCTTAGTATGTCGGTTATTGATCTGATGCTTCCTTTGAACCAACTGCTTAGTAACGATCCTCCAAACATAGATCCGATTCCCATCCACAAAAATGGTAACATTCCAGAAACAAAAGTACCCACTACCACTTTGTCTGTAGCAAGTTTCAATATGTCTGGTTTTGCCGTATTGATATCTGGATTAATAGCACCCAACCCTGAGGGTATTGAAACTAAAATCAATAGTATTCCTGTTACCATTGTAAATATTCTAATAAAGCCAGCTGGTGTAGGTTTTACCCAATGTGACCAAGCTCGATCTACATCAAAAGCTCTGATTAAAAATGCTCCGCCCAGAATACTTACTAAGACTGCAAAAATTTCTCTAGTCAATCCAAGCACGGTGGCAATTCCTCCAATCAAAAGTAAAATTCCTGGAACTCCAAGGAAAAATTTTGAATACTTTGAATCAAAAGCAATTGCTTTCAAATATCTTCCAAAAACTGCATATGAATATTCAACACTCCTGCTAACCCTCATGACTACTCTACGAACTGAAACAATAGGTAATACATTTTGAATTATTGGAATGACGCTTTCATCATCTTCCCCGTCAGAAACAATAACAGCTCCATTTGCTGTATATTTCTCCATAACTGATTTTACTTGTAAAACTATTTTTTCGTCAGCTTCTACTCCTCTGTTTTCTGTACCAGAAACAATAATTACTTCCGCTTGATATCCCTTGCTTACAAGATCTTCATAAGTTTTTACTGCTGCAAAAATTGAATTGGAATCTGCATCTTCAGGATCTTCTAATGCAAGTCTTTGAGCAGCTTCGATACATGCATTTCTACCAACAATTGGTGTGATAACTCCAGCCTTTTCTCCAATGTCGTCGTCTCTGTCGACACAAATTACTAATAATCTACTGGTCCTGCTCTCTGTAATATTCTTCTGTAGATTACTTTCTTTGGTTGACATGTATATACAAAAACCATGTTTCCCATTAATTAATCTAATTTCTATACCATCAAACCATTACTATCAAAAAATTTGACTTAAAAAATTCACTAAATCAAGCAATCTCACGGTTTTGTCTCGTTGGCTTTTATTGCAAAAGACTCCGATTCCTTTTTTATAATGTCCAATTTTTGTAGTTGATCTTTAAGATCATTAATTGAGACACCACCTTTCATCTTGTTGGCTATGACTATAGTTTCTGTGAGATAGTCATCATACTTTTTTAGGGATTCACCATAATTGAGGTAGCTCTCCTCCCATTCTTGGGGAGCCCTGCTCTCTATTATCTCAGATAATAAGGTGTTAATTTGTGAGGTTGATGTTTGTGCTCTTGCTATGAAATCATCAAAAGATAGAGAACCAGCAATTAGGTTCTTCCAATCATCATCAATCTCATTCATTATGACCTTGTGTCTCTCTATGATACTATCTAGCTCGTTGCGGTAATCCGAAATGACAAAACTTGGGCCCCCATGTTGGGGAATCAGCCATATTGAAAAACTAGCTACAGTAATTACACCCAATATTGTTGCAGTAATAATAATGCCCTTTTTCGTCGCCATTCCCTGAGTCATCCTGTGAAGGTTAAAAGCATAACTGATTATCACATAATTTTACATCTCATTTGGCCCAAATTTGTTAATTTCTACAAGTTGGATCATTTACTCATTAGAAATAACAAAAATTCTAAGATTTTATATAATTACTATATATATCAACTAGTAAACAGATTGTAAAAATTCAACAGCCTCCAGCGTATAGTGAAATAATTTTTACATCGTCTTCCTAAATACAACTTCATTCGTAAAAATGTGAAATGACCACAGCATACTGTGTAAAATGCAGGAAGAAAGTCGAGATAAAAGATCCAAAAGAAGTTAAGCTAAAAAACGGTCGACCTGCAGTAAAGGGTACATGCCCAAAATGTTCCACTAACGTCTTTCGAATCGGAAAGCCTTAGGGGACCACTTTCTTCTTTTTTAAACTAAATCAATATAGGTAGCCAGTAGAGAATTCTATTATTGGCAAAAAGTGAATATGAGAAACTCTTGAAGAAAATTCAGGATAAGGTTTCTGAAAACAAAAAGGATTCTGGTTCTAGGTTCGAGCTTCCTAAAGTCGATATAATGTGGCAAGGCAATAGAACATTTTTCCGTAACTTCGCTGAATTTCCAAAAATTCTAAGGAGGGATCCTGATAAAGTTCTGCAATATCTTTCAAAGGAGTTTGCGTCACCAGTTCAAGTAGCTGGCGATAAAGCAGTATTTGTAGGAAAGAAAGATCCTCATGATTTTACTACGCTTTTAACACGATACGTAAAAGAATATCTAGAATGTCCTACTTGCAAAAGTCCTGATACTAGGATTGAAAAGTTAAACAGGCTTACTTTCCTAGTTTGCGAGGCCTGTGGGGCAAAATCATCACTTAAGGGTCCCTATGCATAATGGCATTTGCAGTACGAACAGTCACTTATCAAAAAAATAAGATGCTGAATATTTGTGATGCCGACCTAGTTGGAAGAACTCTTACAAAATCAGATTTTACGATAAACATTAGTGAAAGTTATTTTGCAGAACGAATTGTTGCGAAAGAGGAGGCAGAAGAACTATTGAAGGCTTCCTCAATAATAAATATGGTAGGAAAAGAAACTATTTCTTTATCCGTAAAAATTGGTGTAGGTTCTTCAAAAGGCGTAAAAGAAATTGATGGGATTCCATTTCTCTTAGTTTTTAAATTCTGATAAAATACAATTATATACGCTCAAAAGGATCATTTTTTGATCATAGTGGGAAAGCGTAAAGTTCTAAATGAAAGTGAACTTAAAGAAATGAAAATACCAGAAGAGGGAGAACTTCTCGGTAGAGTTATCAAACTTTTAGGTAGTGATCACGTCTTGGTTAAATGCACTGATGAAAAAACACGAATGGGAAGAATTCGCGGAAAGCTAAAACGAAAAATCTGGATACGTGATAATGACGTAGTTACAATTGCACCATGGGATTTCAGGTCAGATGACAGAGGTGACATCACTTGGAGATATACTTTGTCACAAGCAGACTGGTTGAAAAATAACGGCTATTTGTCAAAAGACTTCTAATACATCCGTAACCAATTTTACACGGTAAATTCAATTTATGATGTTGTCAGACGAACTTGAAAAGAAACTAGCAGAGCGAATTGATCTTAAAGTTCTTGCAAATGAGAGAAGAGGGAAATCGCACAAAGGTGTATTTGATAGAAATAAAGTTGTTGATGATGTTCTAGACAAAACTACAATAATGATATTATCGAAGATGATAAATTCTGGAATTATATCGTATGTTAACGGAACAATTGGGTCTGGTAAGGAATCCAAGGTGTATTGGGCTGTGGATTCTACGGGAAGGGATATTGCCTTGAAGATATATCTTGTAACTGCTACTAATTTTAAAAAAAGACTTCCATATCTTATAGGGGACCCAAGATTTTCAAGTATCAAAAAAGGAACCAGAAACATGGTAGAGTTATGGGCCAAAAAGGAATTTCGAAATTTGAATCAATGCGTCAAGACTGGTATTCCAGCAGTCAAACCTATTAGTCTAATAAAAAACGTGCTAGCTTTAGAATTTGTAGGAAAAGGGGGTGTGCCTGCCTCTACCTTGGTAGAAACCGAAGTTACTTATGATGACTATAAGCAATCAATTTCAATTATTTCAGATCTTTATACCAAGGCTAAACTAGTACATGCTGATTTCTCTGAATATAATGTCTTTAAAACCGAGAAAGGTTTGATTGTACTTGATTTTGGTTCCTCAGTTGACATACGACATCAAAATGCAAAAGAATTTCTTGAAAGAGATATTAAGAATATGACTAATTTCTTTGTTAAAAGAGGCTTGACAGTAGAAAACCCATCTGATATATTTGAGAGGATAATGAATTGAGTTTTGAAAAGATTATTCTTATTCCACTTGACAGAATTGGGGCATTGATTGGTAAATCAGGAAAGATAAAATTAAAAATAGAAAAAATCTGTTCTGTTACAATATCTGTAGATGGCAAAACAGGAGAAATAACAATTCGGGGGACAGGGAAAATAGAAGATATGCTTCCTTTCAAAGCAGAAGAAGTTGTGATGGCAATAGGGCGTGGATTTTCTCCTGAAAAAGCATTGCGACTTTTACAGGGTGAAAATGCATTACATATTATTGATTTAAGAGAATTTGGTGGTAAATCTTCTTCACAAATTGAAAGGATAAAAGCGAGAATAATCGGAGAAGGTGGTAGAGTCAGACAAAACATGGAACAACTTAGCGGTGCTAGTATCTCAATTTATGGACGTACAGTAGCAATAATTGGAGAAGGAAATCATCTAAGATCTGCTGTAGATGCCATTACTGCTCTTTCAAGTGGAAGCACACATGGAAAAGTTTACAACGAGTTACAAGAAGCAAGGCGTAGAGAAAAACGGGAAAGATTACAGCTATGGGAAAACGGAAATGTCTTTGACTAAGGAAACCTTTAGCCAGATCTCCCCAAGTGAGTTCTTTTACAGAAATAGAGATCTTGCTGGTTTTAGCAATCCTACAAGATCACTATATACCTCTGTTAGAGAATTTGTTGAAAATGCATTAGATGCATGTGACCAAAAGAAAATTTTACCAGATATCCATCTTTCAATAAAAGCAGTAGATCCAGAACAACCAGACCCAAAACCATACATACTTACAGTAAAAGACAACGGCCCTGGTATTGAACCAAAACATGTACCTCTTGCATTTGGAACTGTTCTTTATGGTTCAAAATTTGGGCTAAAACAAGCTAGAGGTATGTTTGGGCTTGGTGCAACAATGGCAATATTATACGGTCAAATCACAACAAACAAACCCGTTACTGTGAAGAGTTGTGCAGACGAAAAAACTCAAGACGAATTTGTAATGTTACTTGATATACAAAAAAATAAACCCATTATTCAAAAACACACAACAAAAGATGCCTCAAAAAATGGACTCTCAGTAAGCATTGTACTAGAGGGTGACTACTCAAAGGCAGGAACGAAGATTCGAGATTACGTATCACAAACATCTCTGATCACACCATATGCTTCTATAACATTTGAGGATCCATCAGGAGAAAAGTTTCATTTTCCTAGAATCGTAAAAGAAATGCCTCCTCCGCCTACTATCATAAAACCGCATCCCCACGGCATTGATGTAGAAACAATTAGAAGAATGATAGTAGATACACATTATCAAATACCAATAGTTGATAACAATACGATTACAAAAGTTAGAACCGAGCTTGGATTGCAGAAAAAAAATCTTAATTCAAAAGGTATCTTGGAACGAGCACAAAAAAAATGGTCGGGTCTTTCCAGACCTGTAAGAACAATTATTGCAATGATGTCATTTCTTAATTTAGATTTTGATGGACTAAACAAAATTCGTATAGATGATCTTGATATTGCAAATAAAAAACTTTCATATTGGAATTTTGGTGAATCTAAATTAAATGTAGTTGAATTAGATTCTGAGAGTCCATATTACAAACAACTTGCAAATACCGTACAAGGTGACACACTACATTCCTTTTTAACAAAAAGATTCCAACGAGTTGGACCAACAACCGCCGATAAATTCTGTGAATTTGCCAAATTCAAACCTGAAAAAAGGATTGGTAGTATGACTAATGAAGAACTTGTTAAACTTGCTGACGCGCTTCAAAAATTTGAAGAATTTCTATCACCTGATCCAAGTTGCCTAGCACCTCTTGGAGAAGAGCCATTGTCAAAAGGAGTAATGAAATTTTTTAACCCAGAATTTGCGTCTGTTATTCAACGAAGTGCTTCTGCATACTCTGGATTTCCATTTGTAGTTGAGATGGGAATTGCATATGGGGGAGATATTCCGCAGTCAGGACTTAAGGTATATAGATTTGCCAATCGTATTCCACTTCTTTATGATGAAGGAAGTGACGTCGTTCTCAAGATTGTTAATGAAATGGATTGGAGTCGCTATAAGATTAAAGGTGATCCTCCTCTTGTTATAGTATCGCATATCTGTTCTACCAGAATTCCATACAAGACAGTAGGAAAGGAAAATGTTGCAGACAGACCTGAAATAGAACGTGAACTTAAAAATGCGTTACAATTTCTGGCAAGAAAACTGGCAGTACACATGTCAAGACAAGGCATGGCTGACATGGCAAAAAAAAGAGCAAATCTATATTCAAAATATGTTCCACTTATTGCACAGTTTTCCACCGAGCTTTCTGGAAACAAAAAGGAACCAAATTATAAACAACTAATAAAGAAGGGAAGTGAAATTGAAGAACAGCAAATCTAAAGCTACCAAAACATCCGAAGCAAGAAAGGAAAAATTACTTTCGACTTTAAAGAATCAAGGACTTTCAATATATGGTGATCTAGAGACTGGTAAATTTCCACAATTTTCAATTCCAAGTAGATCAGTTAGCAACATAGTATATGATAAGAAATTAAGGCAATACATCCTTGGGCATTCTAGCGCAGTTAGAAGTGCAAGAAACATGTCACAACTTCGTTCATACACTCAACTTGCATGGCTTGCATTTTTTGTAAATAGACTCGTAAAAGAAGGAAAATCATCTACATTGAGAGATATTTATTATTCATCACAGGCTTTTGCCATTGATTTTGAAGATCAGCCAGAATCTGATAACATAATAGTTGATCTTGAAGCCTTGCTCTCATTTCCTAGAGAAGACTTTCATATATTTCCAGAAGAAAGAAGTAGTGTTTTTGGAGATCTCACAATAGAATACACTGTACCAGGATATGAAGGAAGAAGGGTTAATCTTTCTGATCATCCTGATGGATATCTGATAGGACCAAGTCTTAGTAGTGCAGAATTGGTTGATACAAGTGCAGAGCTTGTGATCGCAATAGAAAAAGGAGGTCTTTTTACAAGGTTTGTTGAGGAAAAAATTCACAAGAAATTCAAGGCAATAATAGTTGATACGGCAGGTCAAGCCCCTCGCTCTACTCGGGGACTTCTGAGAAGACTTAACTCGGAAATGGGATTGCCTGTTGTCATCTTGGCAGATGGTGATGTATATGGCGAACATATCGCTATGGTCATAAAATCTGGTTCAGCAAACGCTGCACATTTAAGAGAATTAACGGTTCCTGATGCAAAATGGCTTGGTGTATGGGCTACAGATATTGAAAAATACAAACTTCCAACAATCCCAATGACAGAATCCGACATTAAGAGAATATATGATTTACAAAAAGATCCCCGTTACCAAGAAGGAAATTGGAAAACACAACTAGAAGTGTTCTTAAAACTAAAACGAAAAGCAGAACTTGAAGCCTTTTCAAAATACGGATTGACAAATATTACTGATAAATATCTACCAGAAAAATTAGAGTTATCAAAGAGCCTCTAGTTTTTTAATTCTTAAGGTAAGCACGCCATTTCTGTACTTGAAATCATGAATCCCCATATCTGGAGTAGCCTCAATCGGTACTTCCTTTGAGAATTTGCCAGAACCTCTAATGTATAAAATACTATCAATCAATCTGACCGTTACTTGATCTTCTGGTCCTGGTACTTCTGCTACAAACACTAATTCTTGATCTCCTTTTATCAGATCATATACCCAATTCTTTGTATCGCTCTCTTTTGCAGTATATTGCGGCTGGACGTCCTTTGTCATCTTCTTTAGAACTCTTACCCAGTAAATCATTATGGCGGCAGTAACCCCAATCAAAATAAAGCTAACAAATCCCGCATCAGATCTTAAAGACAGAATGTAAACTACTCCAAGAAATAACAAAACCATTAATGGTATGATAAAATCCAGAGATTTGTCATTCGAATATCTGTTTTTGTAGCTTGCCAAGGTTTTCTATATCTTCCACCATTACACCAAATATAAAGGATCTTTGAATTTTTGCCTCTGGTAATTTATTGAATTTCTACTAAATTATTTAATTAAATAAGTGGATTGTAAAATACCATGAGATATGAAAAGCATTAGGTAGTTTCCCATCGTTTGAACAAATTATGCTCAATCCCAAATTGGTCTAGACATTTTCCAACAATATGATTTAACATATCATCTATTGTTTTCGGTTTGTTGTAGAATCCTGGCATTGCAGGGAGAATGATAACTCCAATCTTAGCAAGCTTTAGCATATTTTCCAAGTGAATACTTGTAACTGGCGTTTCACGTGGAACAAGTACTAGTTTTCTTGATTCCTTAATTGTTACCCCAGCTGCTCTTGCAACCAAGGTTTCTTCATAGCCATTTGCAATACTTGAAAGTGTTTTCATACTGCACGGGATTACAATCATCCCATCTGTTTTATGAGTTCCACTTGAAACGCTTGCAGCCATGTTGGAATCATCAGAAAAGTGGTCCACAAGGGATCTTAGATATTTGAAATCATAATCTGTCTCTAAAACAAGACATTTTTTTGCCCACTCTGTCATGGTTAGATGAATTTCAATATTATATCGCTTGAGAACCTCAAGCATTCTTATTCCATAAAGAATACCAGAGCTACCAGTAATTCCTATAATTAATCTCATAATCAAACTGTTCTGGTTTGATATTTAATTCCAACGATAGTGGTGCATGCCTCACCTTTAATTACAATAGTGATTTTCTCAGACTATGAGTGTGAACTTGAATACAGTTGAAGAAAAACTTACTTCTGAACTGAGGCTTTCACCAATTCAAGCAAAAGTGTTTGTTCTAGTTATAAAAAATGGAAAAATGGCAGCAGAAACCATAGCAAATAAATTAGGAATTTCCAATTCAGTAGCACTAGAAACTGCACAGAGTTTAATAGATCTTGGTGGTTTTATTGACATAACGAAGACAGAATTTGAATCCACACATCCAAGATTTGCTGTTGTAAACATGTACAGACGAATGTGTCAAAGAGAGAACATTCAATTTAAAAAAAATCTCATTGTAGATAACATATCAATTGTTTTAGAAAAGCCATATGATGATGCAAGAACTAAATAGAACTACTCGGGAGAAAGAATAATGTCAACAGTTCAAGAAACATGTAAGCATGAAATCGTTTACTTTGGTGTTACAAACATAAACTATGAAAAAAGGACAATTGGTTCCGTTGATATATGGCGCTGTGTTAAATGTAAAAAAATTTTCTGTGAAGAAAAACAACTCGGAATTGAAAACATTGTTGATTATGTTGGGATGCCAAAAATAGACGAAGATCAAAAATGGGCTGTTCTTCTATGTAATTTAAAAAAACATAAAGAAAAATGGAAGCTTGTAAAGATTAGAAAAACTGATGAAATTCAACATGCGTGTTTGGATGAGAAGGTTATCAAACTCAAAGTAAATGATTTTAAGATTCAAGACGAAAAACACTGGAACTTTCTTATAGAAAACTCTGTTAACAAAGCAGTTGAAATTTAGGGTTTATTCATGAATCTTAGGGTTCATATCAACAATGTTCATGGAAGTCAAATGGCGGCTAAAATTAATGGCGTTTTTACCATTGATGAACACTATTCTTTTAGATTCAACGCTATCGCGTTTGGAAGAATTGGGGGACATAATATCGGAGCAAAAATTCCTAAATCCACACAGAAAGCCCTTACTAAACTAGGATACGATGTAGATGAAGTGATAAACGAACTTCAGCAAAAATTGGTTCGTGGAGATATGACTCTTCCAGAAGGAATCAACAAAGAAACCTTCGCTGACAATTAAAACTGAGCTTCTGATAATGCTTTTTCACAAGAACAACTCCTTTGTTGTGGAATTAAATCGGGAAGGAGAGTAAGAATTTTTCTAGTAGTTTCAACGTTTTTTGATAACGTTTCCAAAACTTCCTTTGCTGTTACTGGCTTAGCTGCCCATACGTCATAATCAGTAACAGTTGAAATTGAGACATAACACATTTGAGCCTCTCTGGCAAGCTGACATTCTGGTACTAGAGTCATACCGATAATGTCAGCTCCTATTACTTCTTTATAGAATTTTGATTCTGCTCTTGTTGAAAACCTTGGTCCCTCTATACAAACATAGGTACAATTTTTATGAATATTTAGATTGATTTTATCTGAAGCTTTAATCACTGCATTTTGAAGTTCTGGACAAAAAGGATCTGCAACAGATATGTGGACTACTTTTTCTCCCTCAAAAAAAGAATACTTTCTTGACTTTGTAAAATCAATAAATTGTGATGGCAAAACAAAATCCCCTGGCTTGAGATTTTGTTTTAAACTTCCTACTGCAGAAGGTGCAATTATTCTTTTTATGCCCAATTCTTTGAAAGCCCAAATGTTAGCTCTAAAATTGATTAAATGAGGTGGAATTGTATGTTTTTTTCCATGTCGTGGCATAAATGCAACTTTTTTGCCTTTGAAAATTCCTACTGTTATAGAGTCTGACGTCTTTCCAAATGGCGTATCGATAATAATTTCTTTACTTTCAGTCAAGAGACCGGAGTCATAAATTCCAGTTCCTCCAAACATTCCTATTTCTGCTTGTTCCATTAGTACTTCACTAGCGATTCGTGCCTGTAGTCTTTAATTTCCTTTGAGCCTTTTAGATCCGTCAATTCTATTATAAATGCAAATCCAGTTACCTTGCCTCCAATTTTCTCAACTAATTTAGCTGCCGCTTTTGCTGTACCGCCGGTCGCTAGCAGATCATCACAGATGAGAACACGTTGTCCTTTTTTTACAGCGTCATTTTGGATTTCCATCGTTGCACTTCCGTACTCAATATCATACGAAATTTTTCTAGTTGCTCCTGGTAATTTTCCTTGTTTGCGTATCATTATCATTCCCTTGTTGTACCTTAATGCAAGTGCACAAGCTAGTGGAAATCCTCGTGATTCAATTCCTGCTATTATATCTATTTCATTTTTATGGTAGAGTTTAACAAATTCATCCACTACAAGTGATAGTGCTGATGGATCTTTTAGAAGTGGACTTATATCACGAAACAAAATTCCCTTTTTAGGGAAATCTGGTATTTCTGCAATTTTTTCTTTAAGATTCACAACATGCTTGGCGCTTGGTGGCTATAAAAAATATTTCTAATTAAAAATTTGTTATTGAATGTTTATGCTTGTAGTTGCTCGACCGGTTATGGATTTTGCTTGAATTGTATAACTTCCAGAATTAAAGTTTGGAGGTATTTTCCATAACGTACTGAAATCTGCCGTGTTTGTTGATGATATAGTAAGAGATAGAGCATTTGTATTGTTAGTACCAATCATATTTATGATTACGTTGGCTTCCTGACCAGCTCCTGTGCCAGAAATTGTGACAATGTCTCCCCTGTTATATATGGGAGGACTTCTATCAAGCTTCACAGTTATTCCCTCATGGCCAGATTTTATGGTAAGATCTAGGCCATAATGATTGAGTGCACTAGTAGCATCAAGCTTCCAAATTCCTGGTGTCTCATCTACGGGAATTCTAAAATCTGTTAGGGAAAAAAATCCTTTTTTATCTGTGAATAGCTGTTCAGATTTTATAACCACCCCATTGGGGTCTGTAAGAGTTATTCTAATTAGTGAATTTGCGTTTTTTGTATTACCTAGAACTATAATATTGTCACCCAACAGATAGGAATCTTTTACGGTTTTCATCGTGATTTGCCCAGAATCCGTTGGAACACCGACTTCAAAATCTGCCGATGCCTTGTCATTTCCTCTGTTAATTACTGCCGTATAGATTCCTGGAGTATATGATGTAACATTAAAAGAATAAGTGACAAATCCATCAGCGCCTACCAAAATAAGATCAGCAAACTTTTGTGTACCATCTGGAGCTACGATAACAAGATTAAGAGTTGATGAGCGTGGACCTGAAATGTTAATTTCAGGTTTGTCTGCATTCGTATAATCTAATTTGTCCATTGAAAGTGTAAGCTGAGGCACCGGAAATTCACCAACCCCAAAGTAGGCTATGACTTGATCGTTCCCTTGAGAAACAGTTGCCTTGTAAGTTCCCTTTAGTGCAGCAGCATCGGATGAATAAGCTATTGCAATGTTTCCATCAGATGTTACATTGACATCCTTTGCAAAGACTTGTTTTCCTGTAGGATCTATAATGCTAAAGGCTACAGGTTGATTAGAAATAGATGAGCCATTAATTATTAAGGTTTGACCTGGATCTATCTTTTCTTGTGACATTGAAATTACAATCTGGTGACTTGTAACTATATTATGAGAGCAGGACGCTTTATTTTTACCATCTGATATCTCAATAGCATAGTCTCCAAATGGAGCATCAATGGGGACTGTGCTAGTATAGGAATAACGTCCTGTCTTATCGGCAGTTGTTGTAAATGTTGTCACACTATTACCCTTTGAATCCTGTATTGTGATAGTTAAAGTGCTTCCAGGAGTTGCGGTCCCATTAATCGTCTTGGTATCTCCTCTATGATATATGGTATCACATTTAACAGTTAAAGGCATACTCTGAATTGCAATACCTCTCTTAATTGTTTCTTGAATTATAGTACTAAATGTTTTTGAATTACCACTTTGATCTTTCACAAAGAAACTTACACTACCAGTTGGTTGATTATCTGGAATTTTTGTAGTTATTACAAAATTACCATTTTCATTAGTACTAAACGAATCAATCTTGTTATTTCCAATATACAAATCCAGATTTGTTGTTGCAACAAAGTTTAGACCAATAACTCTTACATCAAAACCAGCTTTTGGTGTGGATGGAATTATTCTAAAATTTGAACCGTCAAATATTCCAGTAGGATTAGTAGGCGGTTTGGTTCCATTTTGTGTAGGGGTTGTATTTTGTGTATGTGGTCCAGTTTGCGTCGTGCCAATTTCTCCTGAGCCCAATTCACTGTTTTTGTTATCCAACGCCTTCCAAGCTATAACAGGATTTGATTGATCAGTCTTAATCACAAAATTTGCGGACTGACCAGGTTTTATTGGGTTTGTAGAAGTAAATGTCAATATGTTCACAGGATTCCTTATGCCAAACCAGCCACTATCTGTCTTAAAGGATTTAAAATTCCCGCCTTGGTCAATTTGCAAAATCACAGAACTGATATAGGAAATGTTTCCAGCATTGTTGGTAAATTGTAGGGTTGTAGTCATGTCATTATTTGAGGAATCTACTGTCACAAGATTACCTGAACCACTTGCCTGTGTAAGCACTAAATAAGTAAATGAGCTAGAAACAAGTAAAAATAAAAGAATTACTCGATATGACATATTTATCATATCAAAACCAAATCTTTCTCCAAATTAAACCTTAACCAGCTTTTATCCAGTGGCAATGCTTTTTTTACAACCGAATAGTAGCAAAGATGAGTAAAGTACAAATTCTAGCTACTTGAAAAATTACCTTTTATGCGGAATACTAGTCTCAGAAACAATATTTTGGTTTTGTCTTATTCTCTCAGCAATAAGCCTGTAGATTGACCTAAATTGATCCTTTGTTTTATCAGATAAAAATTCTGTTTCTTCAATTGCAATTTTCTCGCAGATGTATCTACAAATATCTTCTCTGTCAAATTTTTCCCAACCTAGATGTTGATTTTCTTTCCAGATTTCATTTAGATTTTCTATTATGCTCTTTTTACCTTTTGCAAGAAGATTTTCCTTTGTTAGATTCGTATATCCTTCTTTTCTTAGCTTAATTTCATATGTCTGATTTACCGCATAAAGATAATCTTCATCTACGATAAGGTCTT
>Ga0206888_1090_pt1 | contig 26321 bp, 27 predicted proteins | sample Alteio_BWOrgHeat_90_FD_153258 | JGI IMG/M metagenome (GOLD analysis project Ga0206888, IMG submission 153258) | Enriched cells from forest soil in Barre Woods Harvard Forest LTER site, Petersham, Massachusetts, United States - Alteio_BWOrgHeat_Nextera4 ... | reverse complement strand
GGGGGGACCGTTGGTGATAGACATTCAATATATAGGCAAAACTGACCGAATTATCCGCCTGGTTGGTGGAAAAGGCGGTAAACGATCCGGTATTGAGGTCCGTCTTCGCTGGATTGGGGATCTGAGCTAACTCGTACCGCCCCGAATCCGCCTGGATGGCCGAGGCGCCGCTGTCCGTCATCTGCCGCCAGGCCCCGATGGAATGGGATTGCAGCCGGGTTTTCAGGTCTTCTGCGGTCCGGGCGTTGTTGCAGGTGAACAACAGGGCATCCGCACTCGTCTCCCACCAGTATTTATCCTTATGGGCCTCGTAATACTTCCGCAACCCGGCGCTGTCGGTCGAAGCCTTGTCCCAGATCTTCCGCTGCATGATCTCGAACAACAGGTTTCCTTCCCTGAACTCCGTCAGTTGAAAGGCAAAGTCCTTATTATATTCCTCGAGGTGATTCCGGTAGTAATCCTGGGCCGTCCTTTCGATATAACGATCGAAAAGCTCTTTGTCCGCCTGCGCTCCCCCGGGCCGCTGACCCCGGATATTCCGGGCATAGTCGAGCCATTCCTTTATGTTAAAGGACTTACGGGTAAAGGAGAACACCACGGTATTGTAGCCGAGACCCCGGAAACTCGAAAGCCCCATATTCCGCATCGCGCTGTCCGTAAAAGCCCACAGGTCGAGATCGGAAACCTCCGCCCGGTGAAAATCGGTCTGTTGCAGGATCCGGTCGAGCAGCGCCTTGCGGGAGATCTCTATCCGCGGATCGTTCAGCACCTGTTGTTTCAGCTGCGCCATCGATTGGTCATCCGGCTGCGTGGGAAAAGGTTTCCGGGCCAGCCGCTTGAGGATATGATAACCAAAAGTGCTGGCCAGCGGCTTACTGATCGCGCCATCCTTGTCAAGGGCAAAGGACGTTGCTTCGAAGGCCGAGTCATACCTGCCGATGCCAAATTCCGGCAGCTCCCCTCCCTGCTGATAGGAAAGGTTGTCTCCACTGTTGGTGCGGGCCAGGGTCCCAAAGTCAGCGCCCTGCTGCAGCAGCGCATAGATGGAGTCGGCCTTTTGTTTGGCCGCCATCTGGATGGTTGCTGTTGAATTAGGAGGGAAAGCAACCAGTATCTGGGCTACTTTTATCCGGCCAAGCGCTTTTCGCTCTCCTTCATTCTTAAAAATATGATACCCGCCCCTGGTCCGGTAGGGTTTTGAGAATTGACCGGGTGCAAGGGAATAGGCCAGGCCTTCCAATTGATAGGGGAGGGTAAAGACGGTGATAAAGCCAAGACTCCCTGCATTGCTTTTTACCGATGGGTCCTCCGAATACTCCTGGGCCGTCTCCCCGAATTTCTTGCCCTTTTTCAACGCCGCGTAAGCCGCCATTGCCTTTTCATACGCCCTGAGCGTATCGGTCACGGAAGGGTTCTTTGGCAGGACGATAAGGATATGGGCGAGATGGATATCTTTTTGACCCCGCTGGAATACCTCCTTTACCAGGCGATCCAGGCTTGTCTCATCTTTCAGATAGGTCTCGGCCACCTGCTGACGGAAGTTCTGCAACTCCGTCTGCTGCCCGGGAAGCGTGTCCAATTGCGCGTCATAGGCCGCTCTTACTTTTAATTTATAACGGATATATAATTCCAGGTAGTCACGGTAGGCAGCCGAAGTAGGTTTTGGGCTGCTGTTGTTCTTGCTGTAGGCTTTTAAAAACTCTTCCTTGCTGACACCGGCATGGTCGATGGTGAAGAGAGACTGTGCAGAGAGGCCGGACACGAACAACAGAAAAAGGGTAGGAATAAGGAAGATCTTTTTGACCGGTATGCTCATATCAATTGGATTTATTTTGGCGCATTTTCAGGTTTATGACTTCATCAATTTGCTGATAGGAAAGCTTTTTTGCGATGATGTGTTTGTCTTTATCCAGTAAATAAAGGATGGGGGTCTGGTACACATCGTACAACTGGCGGTAGTTGGGTTGCCCTGCCTTCTCGCCGGCCTCCTGGTGTTCCCTGGTCTCATAAACGTGCAGCCAATCGGTTAAATTGTGATCCTTAATGAATTGCACCCAGGCTTCGTTACCCCCGTCCACCATCACTCCATACAGCTTCACGCCTTCCTGTTTCCATTTGGCCTGGAAGATGGAATCCACTTTTGGGACGATCTCCTTACAATGGCTGCAGGTGGGGTCCCAGAAACAAATGACGATAAAGGGAGCGCTTACATCGTACAGGTTTCGCGCTTTTCCGCCGGTATCCACCATTTCCAGGTTGGCGGCAGGCTGGCCTATCAGATTGGCCATGAGGCTATAAGCCCGGTTGTCCAGGAATTTGCGGTATTTCTCCGTAAAGAATTCCGCCTGGCCGGTATTGATGTATTTCTCAAAGAGATGGACAAACACCGCATCCTGCCCCATATATTCCGGGTTGACATATTTCTGGACAAAATAGACCAGCAGGTATTGGAACATCGCCTTGCTCACCCTGGCCTCCAATAACATCCGGTCGGCTTCCCGCTCGATGGAATCCGCCTCGGGCGGCACAAGGTCATGGAAATATTTATCCAGCCGGGGCTCGAATACCGGCGTCCGGCTAAGCCGCTCATCCGAAAAGGAGACCCCATCCCAATAATGGTCCTTAAAAAAATGATAAGCAAAAAGACTGTCATACTTCCCCCCGGGCTGTCTGGCGGCCGGCGGAACGACCGGTTCTTTCAATAGCCGGAAAAGTGTCGCCAGCAGCGAATTGGGGTATTTGACGGCAAGGGCCTGACGATAATCCTGGATCTCAGTATTGGCCTTCACCAGCTTTTCCCGGATCCGGGCCGAATCGGCCTTTGTATGGGCCGCCGCCAGCTCCTTCTGGCCCGCAGTTATCTCTTTGCCCTTCGTGGTCGTATACCGGGTATAGGTCTGGAAGACCACATTGTCCGGGGAACCGGTAAACACCACGCTCCCGGGCAGATCGGTAGTGTCGGCCGAAATGGAAAAATGCTGAAGGCTGTCCAGCACCAGCTCGAAAAGGACATTCCTGCCCGGGGAGACGACAAAATAAACCCCGCCGGGCAATCGCTCCTTGCCGTTGAAAACCCCATCGCTATTGGCGTCCAGCAGGGCGGAATCCGCCAGGGCCCGGATCTTCCCGTAATAATAACCCAGGTAAACCTTACCGCCGGTATAAGGCTTGAGGTGAAGGCGGATGGAATATCCGCTTTGGGCGGGAGCTTTCAACAGACAAAATAAAGTGACGACGGATAATAGGATCTTCCTCATACACAGGTAAAAATAGCACTCCTCGCGAAAAAAACCCACTACTTTTGCACCGTGAGAAAAAGAAATAAGAACATTGAGCTCTCCGATATCCTGGTAGAAGCATATGCGGCGGAAGGGAAATCCATCGCCCGCGTGGACGGTAAGGTCATCTTCATCGAGAATGCCGTCCCGGGAGACATCGTCAACCTCCGCCTCGGCAAGAATAAAAAGGACTGGGCGGAGGGCTTTGTAACGGCCTTTCGCGGGTATTCCCCCCAACGCGTAGACCCCTTCTGTTCCCATTTTGGAGTTTGCGGCGGATGCCGCTGGCAGATGCTGCCCTACCCCCTGCAGCTGCAATACAAACAACAACAGGTGGAAGATAACCTGCGCCGGATAGGAAAGGTAGAACTCCCCGCCATAACCCCCATCCTCGGCGCCCCGGAATCCACCCACTACCGGAATAAGATAGAATATACCTTTTCCAACCGGCGCTTTCTGCTGCCCCGGGAGCTGCACGACCCCGCGGTCACCTCACAACAAAATGTCGCCGGCTTCCATGCGAGAGGCCTCTTCGACAAAGTAGTGGACATCGATACCTGTTACCTCCAGCAGGAACCCACTAACCGGCTGCGGAAGGCCGTCCGGGATTTCGGGCTTGAGCGCAACCTCCCATTTTATGATATCAAGCAGCACACCGGCTGGCTGCGCAACCTCCAGCTTCGCATCTGCACCACGGGGGAGATCATGGCCAACCTGGTGCTGGGCTACGAGGACGAAGAGCAGACCCGGGAATTATCCGCTCTCCTCCTGCAACAATTCCCTCAACTGACCACTCTTTTGGTTACGATCAACACAAAATGGAACGACAGCATCTGGGATCTCGAGCCCCGGGTCGTCCATGGCAAGGGATATGTCATCGAACAGCTGGAAGATTTCCGGTTCAAGATCGGGCCAAAATCCTTTTTTCAGACCAATACCCGCCAGGGTGAACAGTTGTACAAAGTTACCCGCGACTATGCCCAACTGACGGGGAAGGAGACGGTGTATGATCTTTACTGCGGCACCGGCAGCATCGGCATCTTTGTCAGCCGCCTGGCAGCCCGCATCATCGGGGTGGAAGCAGTCCCCGAAGCGGTCGCCGATGCCCGCGAAAATGCGGCGCTGAACAAGATCCCGCAGGCCCGTTTCTTCGCCGGCGATGTCGTAGACGTTTGTACCGACGATCTTTTTTCCCGGGAAGGCCGGCCCGACGTGATCATTACCGACCCGCCCCGCGCCGGAATGCATGAGGGACTGGTCAATAAGATCCTGGAAATGGCCGCGCCCACGGTGGTCTATGTCAGTTGCAACCCCGCCACCCAGGCAAGGGACCTCCACCTGCTGGATGCGAAATATGCCGTGACAAAGGTGCAGCCGGTCGACATGTTCCCGCATACCCATCATATTGAAAATATCGTGCAATTGAAATTGAGGGGTTAATCGTAAATTGTGCGCTAATACCTAATTAATAGAATTAAGAAGAATATGCGTTTTAATATTCCCCCGGTAATCAAGATTTTACTAATTCTCAATGCCGTAGCGTTTTTCGCCCAAACCCAATTTCCGGAGATCACCCAATGGGGTGCACTTCACTACTGGAAATCACCCCTGTTTAAACCCCATCAGGTGATCACCCATATGTTCCTGCATGGGAACTTCACCCATATCCTTTTCAATATGCTTGCCCTCTGGATGTTCGGCAGTGTTCTGGAGAACCACTGGGGTGCCAAACGATTCCTCAATTTCTACCTTATTTGCGGCATTGGCGCGGCCTTCGTTCAGATGCTGATGATCCCCTTCGAAGCGGGCCAGGCCCTCGGGCCCCATCCGGGCGTGCCCCAGGAGGAAGTGGATGACTTTGTCCGGCAATTCAGCGACATCTATTCCATGATCGGGGCCTCGGGCGCCATCATGGGGGTCATGGCGGCATTCGCCTGGCTGTTCCCCAATACCGAAATGTATATTTTTTTTGTGCCGATGCCGATCAAAGCCAAATACGTGATCCCGGTCTATGTCCTGTTCGATCTCTTTGGTGGCTTTAGCCGCCAGGCCGGGGACAACGTCGGACATTTTGCCCATCTTGGGGGGGCGGCAGTTGGCATCATCATTGTCATAATCATGAACAGGACCAACCGGCGGAATTTTTACTAGCCGGCGAACATCCTTGGTCCGGCTGCGTTTTGTAAATTGATAAATAATTGTATGCGTGTAATGGAAGATAACTATCGCAAAAAGATGATGCTGGGGCAGGATGGCAACGCGCTCGTCCAGCTGGTGATCATCAACGCCGTCCTGTTTGCGATCCTGGGATTCGTACACGTCATCTATCAGTTGAACAACCTCCCGGACACTTCCTATGAAAAGAATGTCCTTTCCTGGTTCCTCCTGCCCGCCTCGGCGGATACCCTGTCTTCCCGCCCCTGGACGGCACTCACCTATATGTTCTCCGATCAGCATGTCTTCCGGTTCATCGGCAATATGTTCTGGCTCTGGGGATTTGGGTATATTTTGCAGGACCTCACCGGCAACCGGAAACTGATCCCCATCTACCTGTATGGCGGCATTGCCGGTGCGCTCTTCGTGGTACTCAGCTACGCCATCTTTCCAAAACTGCATGCACAGGCTGCCTTCATTCAATTGGCCGGGGCCAACGCCTCCGTCATCGCGGTAGCCATCGCTACCACTACTGTAGCGCCGGATTACCGGATCTTCCCCATGATCAATGGCGGCATCCCGCTCTGGATCCTGACCGCGATCTATCTCCTGGTCGACTTCTCGACCATTTCCACTGGCAATCCAGGGGACTATATCGCCAACTTCGCGGGTGCGGGCGCCGGCTTCCTGTTCATCTTCTGGCTTCGGAAAGGACATGACGGCAGCATGTGGCTGAATCAACTCTTCGACTGGTTTAGCGATCTGTTCAACCCCGACAAAAAGAAAAAAGCCCGCTCCCCCAAGGATGAGTTCTACTATAAGGTCTCCGGCACCCAGCCGTTCAGGAAGATCCCCAATGTGACCCAGCAGCGCATCGACGAGATCCTGGACAAGATCAACCAGCAGGGCTACCGCTTTCTCACCGACGAGGAAAAAGAGATCCTGAAAAGGGCCGCAGACGAAGAAGATTTGTAACTTAGGCCCAATGGCCCTCCTAAGAAATTTCACCCGACGGCTGTTCATCATCCTGAACATTCTTGCAGTTATCCTGTTCCTGCTGGCCTGTGCAAATTCTTTTTTACATCCCGGTAAGTGGTGGCTGATCTCCCTGCTGGGGCTTATTTTCCCCCTCCTGTTGCTGCTGGTCCTCGCCTTTTTTATTTCGGGCCTTTTTATCTCCCACTATCGCTACTGGTCGCTCCTGTCCCTGACGGCCCTGCTCATCGGCTGGACGAATATCCGCAGCTTTGTGGCCCTCCACCCGGGGAAAGCCTTCACCGTGGCAAAACCGCCCTCCGCCCTCCGGGTCATGACGTGGAATGTCCGCAGCTTCGACGAATACATCACCCGGAAAAAAGGCGCTTCGGGCCACCGGATCAAAATGCTCGACTTTATCGACAGCCTGCACCCCGATGTGCTCTGTTTACAGGAATTCTTCGAGTCCTACCATCCCGGCGATACGGCCAACATCCCGTATTTCGAACAACAACTGCATTTTCCCTATCACTTTTTTTCACGCGACTATGGCCGTTATGACGGGAAATGGGCTGCCGGGGTGATCATTTTCTCCCGCTACCCCATCGTCGACTCGATGATCATCCATTATTCGAAACCCGGCGGGGTCCCCGCCACCGAAAGCCTCATCGCCGCAGATGTACAACTGGGCGACGATACCATAAGGGTCTTTACCACCCACCTTCAGTCCGTCCTGTTCCGCAGCAAAGACTTCCACGATATCGAGATCATAAAGAATGTCGACGACAGCATCCTGACAGCATCCCGGTCCATTGCAAAAAAATTACGGGATGCCTTCCGTCATCGCGGCGACCAGGCGGAAGAGGTCCGCGTCCGGCTGGATAGAAGCCCCTTCCCGGCCCTTATCTGCGGGGATTTCAACGACGTGCCCAACTCCTATACCTATTTCACCATCCGCGGCCCCTGGACGGATGCCTTCCTGCAAAAAGGCTTCGGCATCGGCCGGACATACGTCCATATCTCCCCCACACTGCGCATTGATTACATTTTGACCGACCCCCAATTCGAAGTCCTCCAGTGCCGGAAATTTTCCCTTCCCTGGTCGGATCATAACCCCGTCATAGCGGACCTCCGGTTGCTTTCCACGGACAAATAATGTGTATCTTCGGGCCGTATGAGTCAGTTAAAAGTCCATAATTCTTATACCCGTCAGAAAGAAGTTTTTACGCCCATTACGCCCGGTCATGTGGGCATGTATGTTTGCGGCCCTACGGTCAGCGGCGAAAGCCATCTCGGTCACGCCCGGCCTACCATCACCTTCGATTTTATCTACCGCTACCTGCTCCACCTCGGCTTTAAGGTCAGGTATGTACGAAACATTACCGATGCCGGTCACTTTGAAGAAGAAGGCCGCGAGGCGGAAGACAAGATCGCCAAAAAAGCGATCCTCGAGAAACTGGAGCCGATGGAGCTGGTAACGAAATACACCAATCTCTTCCACTGGGCCATGCACCAGTTCAATAACCTGAACCCAAGCATCGAACCCACAGCCACCGGTCATATCGTCGAACAGATCGGGATGATCGAAAAGATCATCCGGGAAGGCTATGCCTATGAGACCAATGGGTCCGTTTATTTCGACGTAAAGAAATATGCCGCAAAATATCCCTACGGAAAACTCAGCGGAAGAGTGCTCGATGATCTCCTTGAGACTACCCGGGACCTCGACGGCCAGGACGAAAAACACAACCGCCAGGACTTCGCCCTTTGGAAGGCAGCCCCCCCGGAACATATCATGCGCTGGCAAAGTCCCTGGGGCGAAGGCTTCCCGGGCTGGCATATCGAATGCTCCGCCATGAGCACAAAATATCTCGGCGGACAGTTCGACATTCACGGCGGAGGAATGGACCTCCAGTTCCCGCACCATGAGAGCGAGATCGCGCAAAGCACCATCTGCAATAATGAGATCCCGGCCCGCTACTGGCTGCACAATAATATGATCACCCTCAATGGGAGAAAAATGGGGAAGAGCTATGGGAACCAGATCCGGCTGACGGAGATGTTCACCGGCACACACCCCTTGTTGCAACAGGCATACACGCCGATGACCATTCGCTTTTTTATTCTGCAAACCCACTATCGCAGCACCCTCGACTTTAGCAACGAAGCCCTGCAGGCCGCGGAGAAGGGACTTAAGCGCCTCTGGGAAGCCTATGATCTGTTGAAGAAGACAGTGTTCGACGACACAGAAGGGAATGGCAGTTCCGCAACGGCGGAAGATCCCGCACTCGACGACCAGGTACGCAAGTTGCTGCACGAGCTGGACGACTTCATGAATGACGACTTCAACACCGCCAAGGTGCTGGCCAATATCTTCGAACTGGTGCCCGTGATCAATTCCCTGAAAGGCGGCCAGATCAGGCGCGAAGCGCTCAGCCCGGCGACCCTGCAGTTGATGAAGCGCTACTTTACCGATTATCTCGAGAATATCCTCGGACTGAAAGGCGAATCCCTCGGCGATGACCAGAAGCTCAGTGGGGTCATGGAGCTGCTCATCGATATCCGCCGCGACGCCCGCTCCCGAAAGGATTATTCTACATCCGACAAGATCCGCAACCAGTTGCTGGAACTCGGCATCGTGCTGAAGGATGAGAAGGATGGGGGAGTGAGTTTTACATTTGCCTAAACGCCCGACTTTCCATGGACTACCGACTGCACCTGACAAAAGATAAGAAATTAAAAAAACTCATCGGGGACGATCAGGCCCTGCAACTCACCAGGCAAAAAGATATCCATTACTACCTGATCGTCTCTATCATGAGCCAGCAACTGAACACGAAAGTGGCCGACACCATCCGGCTGCGGTTCCTGGCCTTGTACAACGGACTTGTCCCAAAACCCGAAGAGATCCTGTCTACCCCCTTCGAGACCCTCCGGTCCATCGGCCTGTCCAACGCAAAGGCCCGCTATGTACAAAATGTCGCGCAGTTTGCCATCGACAACGGAATGGATCATAAAACCCTCCATAAGATGGACAACGAAGCGGCCATCGCCTGGCTCACACAGATAAAAGGGGTAGGCCGGTGGACGGCAGAGATGTTGCTGATGTTTGCCCTTGGACGGGAAGATATCTTTGCGATAGATGACTGGGGCGTACAGAACGCGATGATCCATCTCTACAAACTGGACCGGACGGATAAAAAAGCCTTCCGTGAGAACCTCCTGCGCATCTCGGCAAAATGGAGTCCTTACAGGACATATGCTTGTATGCACTTATGGCGTTGGAAAGATAATAGTCCGAAGATCACAGCAAAAAAAAAGTAGTATCTTTAAAATAATATTAGCCGGTAAATTGACCTCATTTACCGATTTTCCCTAGACGCTGCCTGAACCGATTGCGTATTGTCATATGGACCTGCAAATTATCGTTAACCTCAAAAAAGCAAAGTTGTGAGAAAATTGAAAGTTGTTTTTACCGCTGTTTTCCTTGTCGTGTCTTTTGCATCCCTTTTTTCTGTTGTCGGCTGTAAAAAGACCACTACCAACGTAACCAAGGATAGTGTTTATTATTCGCCCTGGATCAAGCTTGCTATGACCCTGCAGGTCACCAACGGGGACTCTGTATACGTCCAGGACCTCACGGTAAGCAAACTGACCGCATCGGTCATCCGCTCCGGCGCCGTGTTGAGCTATCTTGGTTCTCCCTCCTCGGGCGACACGGCCGTGGCCAACTCGGCGGATCAGGGCCTCTATCCCTTCCTCGACGTGAACACCATCGAACTGCAGTCGTATGGGTATCTTAATGACTTCAGCTTTGCTTCCTCGGGCCTCCTTTACCGGTATGTGATCATACCCGGAAATGTATTGGCAACCACCTCGCTGAAGAACTTCAGTCAACAGCAGTTGAACAGGATGACCTTCACGGATGTTCAAAAGGCGATAAATGGCGCTGTAAAAGGTCGTTAAATCTCTTTCTTCCTCCGGCCGCCTTCAGGGGCGGCCGGATCTCTTCCCAGCTTACTTGATGATCTCCTTGACTTCTACGTCTTCCACAAGACGATTATTGGAATTCACTTCAAAGCGCTGTACGCTATTATCCCCATAATTGCGGATGACAAAAGTCAGCTTTCCAAAACTTTCCGGATCGGCTAACTTGAACTTCTTGTCAAACTGCCTGTCGGAATAAAAGGCCTGGTAAAGCTGGTTGCCATACTCATCCTGGATGACCAGGCTAAACCGGCTGCCCGCTGCATTGGCGTAAACCACATTGAAAAAGAATTCCCCGTTGCTCCCGGCGATGTATTTTACATCCGCGGTATTGGTATTGCCCGCAAGTAAAAGCGCGAGAATGATCGATTTCATAAATAATGTATTTAAAGTGTTTGGAAATAATGATCACGACTACGCCTAGTTGATCTTCTTGACGGCTACCTCCCGGATAAACCGGCTGTTGATGTTGACGTCAAAGGCTTTTACGATCTCCGCATCCCGGCTGTCACGGAAGATGAAAACGATGCGGTCCTTGTCGGACTTCGGCAATCTGAACTGTTTGTAAAAGGATCTCTCGCTAAAAAGACTCTGGTACAACTGCGTCCCGTCCTGGTCTTTGACGGTCAGCAGGAACCGGCCGCCTTCCGGGTTGGAATAAGCCACGTTGAAGACGAGCATGTCGTCCTGCGTGCCAAGATACTTTACGGTGGCGGTAGTGTCGGCCGGATCGGTCATAGCGACCGTCGACCGGGCATTTGCTGTTGCGAGGATCAGCAGAAAAGAGGTTCCGAGGATTAGCCTTCCGAAGACTACATTGAATAGTGACTTCATATAAATGGGTTTTAGTGACGATTAGGATATGGTGCAACCCGTACATATGAACAAGTAACCGATGGCAGGCAGTAAAAAAGCTAAGGAGAGGCGAAACAATCAGGGAAGGCGAAACAAAAGATAGAAGTGGCGGGAAGAACAATCGTCGGCAGCGGCAATCGGATGGCAGGCTGGGACGAGGGTCGAGATCAAAACGATCTCATATGGATAACACAAATATATGTCCAATATTGATTAATTGCAATAATTCTATATGAATTTAATGTTAAGGAGTCAATATTTTAATAATTCTAATTCGTAGTGTCCTCATTTAATACCTTCCAGAGCAGATCCTTTAGTTCGACAATCCCTTGATTGGTCATCGAAGAGATAAAACGATGCGGAATATTAGCCGGTAACTCCCGGCCGATCGCCTCTTTTAACTCATCATCCAGCATATCACTCTTACTGATGGCAATGATAAACCGCTTGTGCAGCAGCTCCGGATTGTATTTCTCCAGCTCATTGACCAGGATCCGAAACTCTTCTCCATGATTGGAGCTGTCTGCCGGGATCAGGAATAACAGAACGGGATTTCGCTCGATATGCCTCAGAAAACGATGCCCCAGCCCCTTTCCCTCCGCCGCCCCTTCGATGATCCCCGGAAGATCGGCAATACAAAACGACTGGCCATCCCGGTATTCTACCATCCCTAATTGGGGCGTCAGCGTCGTAAAGGCATAATCGGCGATCTTGGGCTTTGCCGCCGTGATCACAGAAAGCAGCGTGCTCTTACCGGCGTTGGGAAAACCAACCAGGCCCACATCAGCCAACACCTTCAATTCCAACACCTTCCAGCCCTCCACCCCGGGCAGGCCCGGCTGCGCATGCTCCGGCGCCTGGTTCGTCGGGGTCGCAAACATCGCATTCCCAAGGCCTCCGCGACCGCCCTTCAACCAAATGATCTCCTGGCCGTCTTCGAGAATCTCCGCCTCCACCTTCCCGGTTTCCTCATCTCTCGCCACCGTACCCAGGGGCACATCGATAAAAATATCCTTGCCATACCTGCCGGTACAGTTATTCCCACTCCCGGCCTCGCCATCTTCCGCCAATACATTCTTATAATACCGCAAATGCAAAAGGGTCCACTGATGCTTGCTGCCGCGGAGAATGATATGCCCTCCACGGCCGCCATTCCCACCATCCGGCCCGGCCATCGCATTGAATTTCGTCTGCATAAAATGCTTGCTGCCGGCGCCGCCATGCCCGGTCCTGCAAAAGATCCTGATCTGGTCTACAAAATTTGACTTCTCCATTCGGCTGCAAAGATACTTCTTTAGTGCTCAATCCGGCTCCTTCCAGGGTTTGTACTCCCCGCCTGCCTTCTTCGACACGCCCGCGGCCTCCCCCGGTTGCAACGGCTCACAAGCCTTCCAACCCTCCCTCATCTCCCGCGGCAGCGCCTGGTAGATCGCCGTACCCTCCGTCTTCCACCGAAGCATCTCCTCGCTCACCACCTTGATGACCTTCGCCGGATTCCCGGCCACGACGCTCCGCGGCGGTACCTTCTCCCCCGTCTTTACCAGGCTGAGCGCGCCCACAATGGATTCATCACCCACCTCTGCATTGTCCATGATGACACTGTTCATCCCGATCAGGCAATTGCGGCCAATCGTCGCGCCATGAACGATCGCTCCATGCCCGACATGCGCCCCCGCCCGCAACAGCACGGTAACTCCGGGGAATAAATGGATGGTACAGTTCTCCTGCACGTTACAACCATCCTCGATGATTATCTGCCCCCAATCGCCGCGGATGGCCGCGCCCGGACCGATATAGACATCCTTGCCGATCACCACATTGCCCGTTACGGCAGCCTGGGGGTGTACAAAAGCGGAAGGGTCCACCACGGGCCGGTGGCCGTTGAATTCGTAGAACATAGTTCATTCTCCTTTAAATATTGGCGGTCTTTTGTTCAGAAAGGCATTCACGCCCTCGGCATAATCCTTTGTCTTTGCAGCCTGTTGTTGCAACTCGTCTTCCAGCAGCAATTGTTCTTCCAACGTATTGGTAGCGGAATAATTCAGCGCATGTTTGGTCAGCGCCAGCGCCCGCGTAGGCATCTGCGCCAGCGTTGTGGTCAGCGCCCGGCTGGCGCCCGGGAATTCTTCATCGGAATAGACGGCATAGATCATCCCCATCTTTTCGGCCTTTTCCGCCCCGACCTTATCGCCAAGAAAGGCGATACCGGCCGCCTTTTGCCAGCCGACAAGCCGCGGCAGCCGCCAGGTCCCCCCACTGTCAGGGATCAGCCCGATCTTCGAAAAAGCCTGGATGAACGAGGCCGATTCCGCCGCCACCACGATATCGCAGCAAAGGGCGATATTGGCTCCCGCCCCGGCCGCCACCCCATTCACCGCCGCCACGATGGGCTTCGGGAGATTGCGGATGCGCGTAATGATAGGATTATAATGCTGACTGAGCAGCGTATCCATCCCTGGTCCCTGCGGATCGACTACCTCCGCCAGGTCCTGCCCGGCCGAAAAAGCCTTGCCTGCCCCGGTGAGATAAACAGCTCTTACCTCGTGCAGACTGGCGCACTCGTCGAGCCTGTTTTGCAGCAGCAATGCCATTTCCGCGTTAAACGCATTCATCCTCGCGGGCCGGTTCAGCGTGATAAAAGCTATCTGGTCCTTGATCTCGAATAAGACAGGCGACATATTAATGACATTTAAAATGATCGAAGGGCTCGAGACAATCCTCGCAGCGATATAAAGCCTTACAGGCCGTACTGCCAAACTCACTGATCCGGGTAGTGTGATAAGAATGACACCGGGGACAGGGTATCGCCTCCTCCCGTTGGAACAGCCCCGGATGACATACGGTCTGTGTCGGCTGAGGCGGCGCGATGCCATAGGCCATGAGCTTCTCCTTTCCCTGCTCACTCATCCAGTCTGTCGTCCACGCGGGCGACAGGACCGTGGTCAGGATCACCCCGGAAAAACCATGTTGAAGAAGGGTCATCCTTATCGTCATCCGGATCATATCCATCGCAGGACATCCACTATAGGTAGGCGTGAGCACGATCTCGGGGCTGCCTTCTTTCATTCGCACCTCCCGGATGATCCCAAGGTCGACTACCGATAACACCGGTATTTCCGGGTCATTCACCGTCTCCAGCAGGGACCATATCGTCTTTAGATCTTCCATCGCCTCTACCATTCGCAATCCGGGTAAGCCCGTTGAAGGAATTGCATTTCGGCTAACAAATAGCCCAGTTGTTCGGTATGTTTTCCCTGTTTGCCGCCGCCCTGCATCCATTCCTTTTCCACCGCAATGGTCAGCCCCGCCGTATCCAACACTTCTTTCACCCGCTGTTCCCAGAAGGGTTTGATGCTTTCAAGATCGACGGCAATCCCGGCCGGCACAAGCGATCGCTCATAGTCCGCCGGCTGAAAAAGTTCCCCCGTAAAGGGCCAAAGCTCCCCAAGCGCCTTCGTCATCCGGGAAAAACTTTCCTCCGTTCCGTCCCCAAGCCGGATAACCCATTCGCTGCTCCAGCGGAGGTGATAGGTCACTTCTTTGAGGGCCTTCTCCGCAATCGCCGACAATTCGCTATCCCGGCTGCGCTGCAGCTGGCGGTAAAAAAAATATTGGTAAGTGCTGAAAAAGAATTGTCGCAGCACCGTCTTTCCCCAGTCATCATTAGCCAGCTCCACCAATAAACTGTTCTTATAATCCCAACTGTCCCGCAGATAAGCCAGCACATCCTCGGTAATCTCTCCCCGCGTCATGGAAGCCGGCTTCCTTTCGCCGCCTTCATTCATCAGCCTCGCCGCATATTGATAAAGATATCTTGCCTGGCCGATAAGGTCCAGCGCAATATTGGACAACGCGATATCCTGCTCGAGAATAGGGCCGTGACCGGTCCACTCGCTGTTGCGATGCCCGAGGACAAGCGCATTGTCGGCGAGATGTAAAGTATAGTCGATCGTGTGTTGAAGGGACATGTTACATATGCTTTAATTCATCCGGCAGATCATAAAAGGTCGGATGCCGGTAGACCTTGTCGTTTGCAGGATCATAAAAAGAAGTGGCCTCATCGGGGTTCGAAGCATGGATATGCCTGCTTTCCACCACCCAGATGCTGATACCTTCCATCCGGCGGGTATAGACGTCCCGGGCATTTGCTATCGCCATCGCCGCATCGGCCGCATGAAGACTGCCTACATGTTTGTGGTCCAGACCCTGCTTGCTGCGGATAAAGATCTCCCACAGCGGCCAGGAGCCATGATCATTGCCTGTATCGTTCGTTTGCATGATTGTTATTTCGGTTGGTTAAGCAGCTTCCTGGTCCTGCTTTTGTGCCTTTGCCCTTTTCTCCGCATGCGCCAGCGCCGCATCCCGTACCCAGGCCCCGTCGGTATGGGCTTTCACCCGGGCCGCCAGCCTTTCCTTGTTACAGGGACCATTCCCATTGATGACATTGCGGAACTCTTCCCAATCGATGGGCCCAAAGTCATAATGCTGACGCTCCTCGTTCCAGCGAAGCTGGTCATCGGGAAGCCGCATCCCCAGCAGCTTCACCTGCTCAGCACTGACATCGATAAAGCGCTGCCGCAATTCGTCATTGGTGAACCGCTTGATCTTCCATTGCATGCTCTGTGCCGTGTTCGGCGAAGCATCGTCATTCGGTCCAAACATCATCACCGAAGGCCACCACCAGCGATCGATCGCATCCTGGCACATCCGTCGCTGCCCCTCACTCCCCCGGCTCAACACCAGCAGGATCTCGAACCCCTGCCGCTGATGAAAACTTTCCTCCTTGCAGATCCGCACCATGGCCCGGGCATAGGGCCCGTAAGAAGCCCGGCACAACGGAACCTGGTTCATGATCGCTGCGCCGTCGACCAGCCACCCGATAGCGCCCATATCGGCCCAGGTAAGCGTGGGATAATTAAAAATGGACGAATATTTTGCCTTCCCGCTATGAAGCTGCCCGATCATCTCGTCGCGGCTGATGTTGAGGGTCTCGGCAGCCGAATAAAGATAGAGTCCATGCCCCGCTTCATCCTGCACCTTCGCGATCAGCGTTGCCTTGCGCCGTAATGAAGGCGCACGCGTTATCCAGTTGGCCTCCGGCAACATTCCCACGATCTCGCTGTGCGCATGCTGGGAGATCTGTCTGATCAGGGTCTTTCGGTAAGCTTCGGGCATCCAGTCCTTTGGCTCTATCCGGATATCCTGGTCCACCTTATCCTGGAAGATCTTTTCACTGGCAGGGATCATACTGCATTGGTTTATATTGCAAAAGTACCTTTTTTTTCAAAAGCTAACAAGTGTTAGTTGCTCAGCCGGAGCTTTCTTTTAGTATCTTAATAGTATCTTAGAAGAGCTTAATATTATTCGCTATGCCCCTTCTTGCCAGGGTTAAGAACATCCTCCTTTCGCCAATCGCCGAATGGCGGGTCATTGCGGGGGAGAAAGGAACAATACGATCCCTGCTCGGGCGCTATGTGATCCCCATGGCCCTGATCCCTGCCGCGGCAAGCTTCATCGGCTATGGCCTCGTCGGGGCCAACGGCATACTCTTTCGGATGAACGGCCCTTATTGGGGTGTCTCCATGGCGATAAATACCTTTATCACCTCGCTGGCTGTATATCTCATCGGAACCTGGCTGGTGGATAAACTCGCACCTGCCTTCGGGGCGGTAAGAGACCTCGGCCGGTCGGCGCAACTGGTAGCCTACTCGTATACCCCGGCCTGGCTGGCAGGAATCTTTTATGCCCTGCCGGGATTGCAACAGGGCGTCGTCCTGGGTCTGTATAGCGTCTATTTGTTCTATACCGGTACGGCAGTGCTGAAGACGACACCCGACGACCAACGCATTGCCTATACCATCGTCAGCGCCATCCTGCTTATTATCATTCGTTTCCTGGTGGGACTGCTTTTATCCGATCTTATTTACTCCTTCGCCTCTGCGACCTAAACCGAACGCAAACCACTATTTGGAGTCAAAATCAATGATCACCTTCTCTGTCCGCGGATGCGACTGACAGGTGAGGATAAACCCCGCAGCCAGCTCATCGGCCTCGAGCGCATAATTGACATCCATCTCTACCTCGCCCTCTACCAATTTGGCCCGGCAGGTACAGCACACGCCGCCCTTACAGGCAAAAGGAAGATCGACCCCCTCCAGCAAGGCCGCATTCAACACCGAATCGCCGTTGAAGGATAGGGAAAAGGGGTGACTGATGCCATCCAGCCGGACCGTCACCTGGCTGACCTTGTCGTTCAATGATCCGGCATCCGTCTTCTCCAGGCGGGCGGCCCTGGCCGGCCCCGCAGCACCATTATCCAACGTGTGAAAGAGTTCGAAATGGATCTTCTTTTTTTCGACGCCCTGCCCCTGCAACCAGTCGGTGACGGCGAAGATCATTTCCTGCGGACCGCAGAGAAACACTTCGTCCATCCCGGACACGTCGATAAGTCTCGGGCATAATTCCCCGCATTTCACCGCGTCGATCCTCCCCTGGTTCAGCGGGATATCCATCGTCTCCCGGCTAAGGACATGATGAAGCGCCAGCCGGTGCATATACCGGTTCTTCAGCGCTTCCAACTGTTCCCGGAAAATGATCGAAGGCCGGTGACGGTTACCATACACCAGCGTAAAATCGCTTCCCGGCTCGACGGCCAGAGTGGTCTTTATCAGCGAAAGTACCGGGGTGATCCCGCTTCCCGCGGCAAAGGCAAGATAATGTTTGCGGTTGCCGGCCCGTAACTCGGTATAGAATTTTCCCGTCGGCGGCAGCACCTCGAGCACCTCGCCCTTTTGCAGCTGTTCGTTGGCAAAGGTCGAAAAAAGCCCGCCCGGTACCCGCTTGACGGCGATGCGTAGTTCGTTGTCCAGGGGACTGCTGCAGATGGAATAGCTCCGCCTGACCTCCATTCCGGCAATCTGCGCCCGGACGGTGATATTCTGTCCCTGGTGGTAGCGAAATTCTTCCCGCAATTCGGCCGGGATGGCAAAAGCAATGGATACACAATCGGCCGTTTCCCGGCGGATGTCTTCGATCGATAGTTTTCTGAAATGACTCATTTCTTTAAGCCTTCTATAAGGTATTTCACCATATTCGATTCCAGCGTCTCGGCATTGGTACTCTTCCGGCTTCGCTGCCAGCTGTCGATACCGCTGATGGCGGAGAGGATGACCAGGACGGCCGTATAGGGGTCTATTGCCTTCATCTCCCCCCTTGCAATGCCGGTTTCGATGATATCGCTCAGCCGTTTGCGATAATTGCGCCGCTGGTTGAGAAAGTTGGAGAGATAGGGTTCGGGCAGATGACGCCATTCGTGGTCGGCGATATAGACATATTCGTATTGGTCCAGCATCATCCGGATATGCAGCCGGATGATCGTTTCCATCTTTTTTAAGGTGGGTTGCGGACTGGCTTCCACTGCCTCCAGGTTGGTGATGAATTCATTTGCTACCTTGAAACAAATGGTCTGCAGGATCTCCGACTTGGATTGGATATGGTTGTAAAGGCTCGCGGCTTCCACCCCTACATGCTCCGCCAGGTCGCGCATGGACGCGGCGCCAAAACCCTTCTCCCGGAACAGCCGGGAAGCCTTCTCGATGATCACCTCCTTCTTGGTGCTGTTCCTTTTGCTTTGAATTTTAGCCATAGGCGGGCAAGCCGGTTTCCACCCGGTTTCCGCAAATATAATAACAACTAACGAGTGTTAGTCCATTATTGCATATTTTGCAGCCCAAATAATAATGAATGTCACTAATTGTAGTCGGTTCCATGGCCTATGACGCCATCGAAACCCCCTTCGAAAAGACGGACTGGATCGTAGGCGGAGCAGCCACCTATATTGCCTATGCCGCCAGCAATTTTATAAAACCTATCAACCAGGTCTCCATTGTGGGCTACGACTTTGCCCAGGAAGAACTCGACCAATTGAAGAAACGCGGGGTGAACCTGGAAGGCGTGGAAATGAAGAAGGATAAGAAATCCTTTTTCTGGCGTGGCAGATACCATATGGACATGAATACCCGGGATACCCTGGTCACTGACCTGAATGCCTTTATGGACTTCAATCCCGTGGTCCCTGAGAGCTATCAGGGCGGGGAGTTTCTCATGCTCGGCAATATTACGCCCAGCCTGCAGATCAGCGTCGTTGATCAAATGAAGCAGCGGCCTAAGCTCATCGCCATGGACACCATGAATTTCTGGATGGACACCGCGCTGGATGATCTGAAGAAGCTCCTCAAAATGGTCGATGTCCTGATGATCAACGACAGCGAAGCCCGCCAGTTGAGCGGAGAATATTCCCTCGTAAAAGCAGCCCGCGCCGTCATGAAGATGGGCCCGAAATTCCTGATCATAAAGAAAGGGGAACACGGCGCGCTTCTCTTCCATGGCGACCAGGTCTTCGTAGCACCCGCCCTGCCGCTGGAAGAAGTATTCGATCCCACCGGCGCCGGCGATACCTTTGCAGGTGGATTTATGGGTCATCTTGCCCACACCCGCGACATCTCCTTTGAGAATATGAAAACCGCCATCATCGTTGGCTCGGCCATGGCCTCTTTCTGCGTGGAAAAATTCGGCCCCACAAGACTGAAGGAGATCACCCGCGCCGATATCGACGCCCGCATCAGGCAGTTCGTCGACCTGGTCAATTTCGATATAGAACTCGTCTAAAACTTGTTTTATTAAACCTTGTTCTCTATATTTGCCCCGCAATGCAAATAAAGAAACATACAAAGCAGATTAAGAAGATGACCCCGCAGCGGGATCGCATCTGATCTTTTTTGTATGACAAGATATCAGAAGCCTTCCCGCCAGGGAAGGCTTCTTTCATTTAAAAACAGTTAAAACAAAATCAACAGTAATGAAAGTTGCAGTCGTCGGCGCCACCGGACTGGTCGGCACCAAAATGTTACAGGTCTTGGCAGAAAGGAATTTCCCCGTCACCGAACTACTCCCCGTGGCATCCGAAAAAAGCATTGGAAAACAGGTGGAGTTCAAGGGGAAGAAATACACCATCGTCAGCGCCAGTGACGCGATAGCAGCAAAGCCTGCCCTGGCCCTCTTCTCTGCCGGCGGCAGCACCTCCCTCGAATGGGCGCCTAAATTCGCCGCCGCGGGCATCACGGTGGTAGATAACTCCAGCGCCTGGCGCATGGACCCCACAAAGAAACTGGTCGTTCCCGAATTGAACGCCGACGCCCTTACGGCCGAAGACAAGGTCATCGCCAACCCCAACTGCTCGACCATCCAGATGGTGGTTGCACTAAACCCCCTGCATAAGAGATATAAGATAAAACGCATCGTAGTCTCTACCTACCAGAGCGTCACCGGTACAGGTGTAAAAGCTGTGACGCAGCTGATGAACGAAAGAAAAGGCATCAGCGGCGAAATGGCCTATAAATACCCCATCGACCTGAACGCCATCCCGCAGATAGACGTCTTCCTCGACAACGGGTATACAAAGGAGGAGATGAAGATGGTCAATGAAACAAAAAAGATCATGCGCGATGACAACATCCGGGTGACGGCAACAACGGTACGCATCCCCGTCATGGGCGGTCATAGCGAGGCAGTGAACGTGGAATTCGAGAATGAGTTCGATCTCGCGGAAGTCCGGCGGCTGTTGAGCAACGCCCCGGGCGTGGTTGTGGTGGACGATCCCGCTACCCAGCAGTACCCGATGCCAAAAGATGCACATGAACGGGACGAGGTTTTTGTGGGGAGACTCAGAAGGGATGAGACCCAGGCAAAAACCCTCAATATGTGGGTGGTTAGCGACAATCTCCGTAAGGGCGCCGCTACCAACGCGGTCCAGATAGCGGAGTATCTCGCCGCAAAAAAACTCATCTAAAAAAGAACGGCCCCGAAGGGGCCGTTCTTTTAGTAAAGGCATTACCTATTCCAGCGAACGGTTTAAAAAATAAACGAAGGCCTTCATCGACGTAAACGTCTTTATTATTTCTTTGATAAAGGTTTTTGATTGGACCTCGGCGTCCGTAAAGCTCCGGGTAACGATAAAACTTTTCAATTTGAGGTATTCGATGGCGGGATTCTCATCGTCATACCCTTTGGGCGGCCGGGTGAGCAGGTCTTCCTGTCCCAGGCCCCCGGCAAAATTCTTTTTGAAATTCTTCTCGCCAAGGATCTTCGACCATTCGGAAAAACTATAATCGATCTCCTGCCTCACCTTGTTCAGCTCAGGAGCCTGCGGCATCCATAACCCGCCCCCGGCCATATTACGGCCCGGCTCGAGATGGAAATAATATCCTCCCGTAGGCGCTTTTTTGCCGCCTTTGTTGAGGTAAGCTCCCATGTGGGTCTTATACGGTGTTTTGTCCTTGGAGAAACGGACATCACGATAGATGCGGTAAGTACAATCCTTAGGATGTAAGGTCGCTATTTCGGGATCTGTTTTCCCAAACCCTTCTATCACCTGCTCTACAAAATTGTCCATGTCCTCTTTTGCATCCAGGTAGACAGACTTGTTCTTTTCAAACCAGGGCTTATTGTTGTTCTTCTTAAGGTCCTTAAGGAATTTGAGCGTGGAGACTTGCAGCATAGTTTCGGGTTCTCTGGCTATTTGATCCTGCCCCAGTTTTCACCACTTTTGATCCGGTACATGGTCATTTCGCTGACCTTGTACTTTTCGGCGAGTTTCTTGATGGTAAGCTGTCGGTTTTTGCTGGATAAGGTTTTCTTGATGGTCTTTACCTGGCTGGCGGTTAGCTTTAGCCCAACGGTACGGTTAGCCTGAACTTTTTTGTACGCGATCTTCGCAGGGCTTTTCTGCTGATGATCGATCATCTCTTCCAACGTAGCCCATTTCAAATTCTTGGAAGCATTGTCCAGTTTGTTGTGATTTACATGGATCACATACTTGTTCTTCGGACCTGCCTTGGACAAGAAAAGACGGGCGATCTCCCGATGGATGTAGAGAGTGCCATTGTTGCCGGGCCGGTGAAGATTAAGGGTCTTGTAACCGGTCGTAAGGCTGCCATTCAGCAATTTGCCGTCGGCAAGCACATCTTCCGAGTAGCTGGCAACGCGACCCAGGGAAGAAAGTGCGTATTTTTTTCGGAGTTGTTTCCAGCCGGGAAACTGTAAAGGTTTCCACACTTCGCCGGTGAGTTTTCTAATCATGCCTGATCAATTTTCTTAAAGTTACGAAAAAGAATTTCGAATTACCAGTAACGTAAGAAAATATTCTTATATGTTAGAGTGCGGACCCCCCAGCCGTTAGAGCGCCGAGTGCTTAGGCCCCTTGCCCCGTTAGAGCACCGCGTGGTCACGTCAAAAGTACCACTCGGCGCTCTAAGCTAATGTCTGCCTTCGGCAACGGGCCCGTGGCCCGTTATGAGCCTGATAAACTCGTCCTCTGTGAGTATTTGGATCGAAGGTATCTTTTTCGCTTTTTCCAGCTTGCTGCCCGCATCCTCCCCCACTACCAGGTAATTCAACTTGCTGCTGACACCGCTCAGTAACTTGCCGCCGTTCTTCTCGACGGACTCCTCCGCCTCCGATCGCTTCAGCCGGTTGAGAGTGCCGGTGAATAAGAACGTTTGCCCATCCAGGTTGCCCCCGTTCCCCGCACCCGACCTGGATTTCTGGCTTTGTAAATTCAGGCCAAGCCCCTCCAGGTCCTCCAGCAGGTGCAGGTTGTCGGTATTATGAAAGAAATGATAGACGCTGTTTGCTACCTTGGGGCCCACATCTTCCAGATTTTGAAGGTCTTCTACCGAATAGTCTGTAAACTCGGTCAAATGGCCCACGGTTGCGGCCAGTATCTTGGCCGTGGTCTCCCCGACATAACGGATACCCAACCCGAAGATCAGCCGGTGCAACGGCTGATGCCTGGACGTCTCGATGGCAGCCTGCAAATTGCTGACGCTTTTTTCCCCAAAACCTTCCAACTCCCTGATCTTATCATAAGGGAGCCGGTAGATCCCCGGAAGATCGGTAAGAAAACCCAGGTCATAGAACTTCTGGACATTGGCCTCCCCAAAACTGCGGATATCCATCGCGTCTTTACTGGCAAAATGGATGATCCGCTCGACCACCTGCGCCGGACAGTTGATATTAACACAACGCCAAACCGCCTCCCCCTCGGGCTTTTCCAACGCATGCCCACACACCGGGCAGTGGGTGGGAAATACGATGGCGGTTTCCTTCCCGGTACGGACTTCGGCCAGCGGTTTTACGATATAAGGGATCACATCCCCCTTCCTTTCCACCAGTACCTGGTCCCCTATCTTCAGGTCTTTTTCCCGGACAACGTCTTCGTTGAACAGGGAGATGCTGCTCACGGTAACTCCGCTGAGCGGCACGGGGTCGATCTTGGCCACAGGGGTGACGCTCCCGGTGCGGCCCACCTGGAACTCCACCTTTCTCAGGGTGCTGGTAGCCTGCCGGGCAGGGAATTTAAAGGCGATCGCCCAGCGGGGGTGGTGTGTGGTCATCCCCATCCGGTCCTGCAACGCGATCTCGTTTACCTTGATGACCATCCCGTCTATCTCATAGGGAAGGTCATCCCGCTGTTGCTCGAACTCCCGGCAATAGTCGATGACTGCCTGGATCCCCCTGACGGTCCGCTTTTCTTTCTGTGGACTGCGGAAACCGAGATCCCAAAGCATTTTCAGGCTTCCGCTATGCGTCTCCAACGCGGGGTCCGGATGTCCCCCGTCGGTGACCGTAAAATAACTGACATGATAAAGAAAGGCTTCCAGGTTGCGGCGGCTCACCTCCCTCGGGTCCTTAATGCGCAAGGACCCCGCGGCCGCATTCCGTGGATTGGCCAGCGGCGGGATACCCTGCTCGGCCAGCTGATCATTGTATTTTTTAAAATTGTTCTTATTCATCAGGACCTCCCCGCGGATCTCGATCAAATGGAGACCGTACCGGGAGAACGCCGCAGACAACGGCACCGATCTTATTTGCCGGATATTGGTCGTGATCTCGTCGCCGGCGACCCCATCCCCCCGGGTAACACCCCGCAGCAACCGGTCGTTCTCATAGATCAGGGAAATGCTCGCCCCGTCAAACTTGGGCTCGACACAATATTCCAGCTCTTCGAGGCCGGAAAGCTCCCGGGCCTTCCGGTCCCAGTCCAACAGGTCCTCTTCGTTGTAGGAGTTCTCCAACGACAACATGGGCACGAGGTGTTGGGTATTCGGAAAATCTTTCGTCAGCCCACTGGCCACCCGCTGGGTGGGGGAGTCCGGGGTAGCCAGCTCCGGGTGATCCGCCTCCATCTTTTCCAGCGCCTTGTACAGGATGTCGTACTCGAAGTCCGAGATCAGGGGGTCGTTCAGGATGGCATAACGGTATTCGTGGAAACGCAGCACATCACGCAACTCCTCCAACTGTCCTTTTTTAGGCGGATGATCCTTGACAACAGATAAAAAGGCGGTGGTTTGCGTTTGCAGACGTTGCGTTTGGTCGGCGGAATACATAAATCGGTTTTATGGCATAAAGTTAAGCGAATAGAGAGCTAAATCACTAACTTAGTGATCGAATGAACCCTGAAAATATATCTAACGATAGTCCGCCCTCAACGGACATTGCTGCCGCCGGTCAAAAGAATATCAAAACGATCCTGAAACAGCTGGAAAGCGACGGGATCATTGGTATTTCCGTCGACTGTGTCATCTTTGGCTTTGATGACAATGAACTAAAGGTTTTACTGATCAAATCCGACTTTGAGAAATACGAGAACAAGTGGTCTCTCCTGGGTGACCTGGTCAACAACCACGAAGACCTCGACGAAGCCGCCTATCGTATCCTCCGCGAACGGACAGGCATGGACGATGTTTACCTGGAACAGGTGAAGGCCTTTGGGGAAGTGGGCCGCCATCCCGCCGCCCGTGTCGTCACCATCGCCTATTGCTCCCTGATCAATATCGAACACCACCAGTTGAAGATCCTGGACAACGAACTGCACTGGCACCGCGTGACTACGCTCTCCGATATGGCCTTCGATCACCGGAAACTGCTCGACGCCTGCTATGAATGGCTCCAGAAAAGGATCCAGGAACACCCGCTGGGCTTTAGTCTCCTGCCAAAGAAATTTTCCCTCCGCGAATTGCAGAACCTGTACGAGGCAATACTCGATGTCAAACTGGATCGCCGGAACTTTCGCAAAAAATTCTTCTCCATGGACCTCCTAGAAGACACGGGGGAGCTGGAGACGGACGTCCCTCACCGGCCGGGCAAACTCTATAAGTTCAACTACGATAAATACCAGAAGAAGGAGCGCAAGAAATGGTTCGGCATCGATTTTTAGCACCGTCGCCCCATGCTACAGTCTATCCGCACCCCCCGCCTCGCCCCCTTCTCTTTCGCCGTCGTTGCAACGTTCTTCCCTCATTTCTTGTCAACCCGGTAAAACCCCCATGCGACATGCCTGCCTGTGCACCATTACCGCAGTGATCCTTTTGGTAAGCTGCTCAAAGAACAACGCCAGTCCTGATTCCCTATACGGAAATTGGCTGTATCTCGAACGTGCCGGCGGTTTTGCCGGTGGCTCCCTCCCTTCCCCCTCAGGCACCCGGACCATTCTATCCCTTAATCAAAATGGATCCTTTCAGCAATGGACAAACCGGACGATCACCGGGTCAGGCACCTGGTCCGTAAAGTATGTGAGAAATGGCGGACCCGGCCCGGACAGCGCCTATGCCCTCATCTTCGGCAACGACGAACAGAGCAAACTGCTGATAACCCTGCAACACGATACGCTGCTGCTATCCGAAGACGCCTATGATGGGTTTGAGTATATCTATAAAAAATTGCACTGACGGCCTGCGCTCTATTGCACGTCCTTCTGATGATCGATGATAAATTGAATGATCTCCTCCAGCGGAATGCCGATCCGGCTGAGCGCATCGTTGATATCGTCCCGGCTGACCTGGGCAGCAAAGGAGGGGGTCTTTAATTTCTTCAGGATGCCTTTCAAGTCCATCCCCTCATATCGCATGGGCCGGATCAGCGCCGCGGCATGGATAAACCCCGAAAGCTCGTCAAACACATAGATCATCTTGTCCATCGTGTTCTCCGGCTCTACGCCAAAATATTTCGGCCCGT